>OHYB01000009.1_pt1 | contig 133847 bp, 117 predicted proteins | sample 1580181 | NCBI WGS metagenome assembly OHYB01 (sample SAMEA3882510, study PRJEB24775) | human gut metagenome | biome: human-associated habitat; feature: intestine environment; material: feces | place: Netherlands | collected 2009/2010
TGTTAACTGCAGCTGCACGGGATCTTCTCAGATCGCCTTTTCTCTGCGGTCCGTCAAGTGTCATCTGATCGCCTGTGTAAGCGTGGATTGTGCACATGATACCGGATTTGATCGGTGCAAGATCGTTAAGAGCCTTAGCCATTGGTGCAAGGCAGTTTGTTGTACAGGATGCTGCGGAGATGATCTTATCTTCGTTTGTAAGACCTTCGTGGTTTACATTGTAAACGATTGTCTTAAGGTCGTTTCCAGCCGGAGCGGAAATAACAACGTGTTTAGCACCTGCATCGATATGAGCCTGAGCTTTGTCTTTGGAGGTATAGAAACCTGTGCACTCGAGAACTACGTCTACACCGATTTCTCCCCACGGAAGTTCTGCAGCGTTAGCTTTTGCATAGATTTTGATTTCTTTTCCGTCAACTGTGATGGAATCTTCTCCTGCTTCTACTTTGTCAGCCAGAGCGTATCTTCCCTGTGTTGAGTCATATTTTAATAAGTGAGCCAGCATTTTCGGGGATGTAAGGTCGTTGATAGCAACGATTTCAAATCCTTCTGCTCCAAACATCTGACGGAAAGCCAGACGACCGATACGGCCAAATCCATTAATTGCAACTTTTACTGCCATGATAAATTCCTCCTATGAATTAAATGGTTGATTATGGCGTTTGTTAAAGAAACGTCAACCTATTGCATATTGTATCGAATCTCGTACAAAAATTCAAGTGCATTTTAAAAAAAACATGATAAAAAATGTGTAAAATAGAAATGAAAGCGTAGCACGAAGCATTTTCTCATGCTATAATAGGTGCAGTTCATGTAAAGGAGGACAGAAAAATGTCAAATCAAATCTTATGGGACTGTCATATGCACTCTTCTTTTTCTGCAGATTCTGACACTCCTATGGAAGATATGATCCAGGACGCGATCCGACGGGGACTTCATGGTGTATGCTTTACCGAGCATCTTGACCCGGATTACCCGCCGACTCCGGATAATGAAACTTTTGAACTGGATCTGTCTGCCTATCAGGAAAACCTTTTCATGCTTCGGGACAAGTATCAGTCGAAACTGGAGGTCCGTTTCGGGATCGAGCTTGGGCTTCAGCCGCATCTGGAACATTCTTTTAAGGAACTTCTGGAATCGGTTCCTTTTGATTTCGTGATCGGCTCTTCTCATGTCGTCCATGGTCAGGATCCTTATTACAGGGAATTCTTCAAGGGGCGTAAGGAATCGGAATGTTATATGGAATATTTTGAGTCCATTCTTGAGAATCTGGCTGTATTTTCGGAAATGGATGTTTACGGGCATATCGACTATGTGGTACGATATGGTCCCAACCAGAACCGCGAATACTCTTACGGACGCTATCAGGACATTCTTGATGAGATCCTGCGGACGATCATTTCCAAGGGCTGCGGAATCGAGCTGAACACCGGAGGGTTCCATTACGGGCTTGGCGAGCCGAACCCCTGCCGTGCAGTCATCCGACGCTACCGACAGCTTGGTGGGGAGATCATCACGATCGGTGCCGATGCACATGGTCCGGACAAGATCGCCTATGCATTTGATAAAGCGGCAGATATTCTTGCCGACTGCGGTTTTACATATTATACTGTCTTTAAAGACCGTAAGCCGGAATTTATAAAACTGTGATTTTATGATTCGGGCTTTATAATATAAGAAAGAACAAACAGGGAGGAAATAAATCATGGCAAAAAAACGCCTTCAGAAAAAACGTGAAGCAACCAAGACTGCTGCTTCCAAAAGTACAGCACCTGTGAAAGAAGCTGTAAAAGTAGAGGCTGAAACGGCGAAAGTGGAAACTAAGAAAGTGGAGCCGGTTAAGGTCGAAACCAAAAAAGTTGAACCAGCAAAAGTCGAGACTACTAAGACTGAGCCGGTTAAGGTCGAAACCAAGAAGGTTGATGCAGTCAAAGTAGAAACTTCCAAGACTGAGCCTGTTAAGGTGGAAACCAAGAAAGTTGAACCAGTCAAAGTTGAGACCACCAAGACAGAACCTTTGAAAGTGGAAACTGCCAAAACAGAATCCGTCAAAATCGAGTCCCACAAAGAGGACACTGCCAAAGTAGAAACTTCCAAGGCTGAGGCTCCTAAAGTTTCTGCCAAAGAAGCGGCTGCCAAGATTCCTGCAAGAGATGACGATGCGATCTACTGCGAGCGTCTTTCCAGACATCTTGACGAGCTGAAATGGCTCTACTGTGAACTGTATCAGGACAATCCGTATGTTACCATGCATCTCAATGACCTGCTTACTGTACTCAAGAAATTTTATGATATGAGAAGCAATGACCTCAAAGAATCCGATATCCGCCGTGCAAAGGACCCGAAATGGTACAAGCGCAACGACCTTACCGGAATGATGATGTATGTCAATGCTTTTGCCGGTACTCTCTCCGGTCTGGAAAAGAAACTGGACTATGTACAGGAATGCAATGTAAATTACCTGCATCTGATGCCACTTCTTGAGTCTCCTAAAGGACGCAGCGATGGCGGATATGCTGTAGCTGATTTCCGCAAGGTACAGGAAGAACTCGGAAACATGGATGATTTCGCACACCTGACTTCTGAATGCCACAAACGTGGAATCAGTGTATGCCTCGACTTTGTTATGAACCACACTTCTGAGGATCATGAATGGGCAAAACGTGCACGCGCCGGTGAAAAAGAATATCAGGACCGCTACTTCTTCTTTGACAGCTACGATATTCCGTCTCTGTATGAGCAGACCTGCCCGCAGGTATTCCCGACTACTGCACCTGGAAACTTCACATGGCTGGATGATATCCACAAACATGTCATGACCACTTTCTATCCATACCAGTGGGATCTGAACTACAGAAACCCGATCGTTCTCAATGAGATGATCTTTAACATGCTGTATCTTGCAAACCAGGGTGTTGATATCGTTCGTCTTGATGCTGTGCCGTACATCTGGAAACAGCTTGGAACCAACTGCCGTAACCTGCCACAAGTTCACACCATCGTTCGTATGATGCGTATGATCTGCGAGATCGTCTGCCCGGGCGTACTGCTCCTTGGGGAAGTTGTCATGGCTCCTGAAAAAGTCGTTCCATACTTCGGAACTGTAGATAAACCGGAATGCCACCTGCTTTACAATGTAACTACTATGGCAAGCACCTGGCACACTGTTGCAACAAGAGATGTCTCCCTGCTGCGCCGTCAGCTTGATATTGTTGCCGGACTTCCGAGAGATTACGTATTCCAAAATTATCTCCGCTGCCATGATGATATCGGCTGGGGTCTGGATTATGACTACCTTGAGAACTTCGGAATCCAGGAAGTTCCTCATAAGAAATATCTGAATGATTTCCTTACAGGAAAATATCCGGATTCTTTCGCAAGAGGCGAGCTGTACAATGACGACCCGCGTCTTGGCGATGCAAGACTCTGCGGTACTACTGCTTCTCTCTGCGGTATTGAACGTTTCGGATTTGAAGGAAATGAAGAAGGTGTTGACCGTGCGATCCGTTATGACATCACACTGCATGCATTCATGCTTTCACAGTCCGGTATTCCGGTCATCTACAGTGGTGATGAAATCGGACAGCTCAACGACTATTCCTACAAAGATGATCCTGACAAGGCAGCTGATTCCCGTTACCTCCACAGAGGAAACTTCAACTGGGATCTCGCAGAAAACCGTCATCGTCCGGGAACTGTCCAGAACAAACTCTTCCCTGTTCTCGATAAACTGGAACACCTTCGTATGGAGCACAGCGTATTCAACAGCGATGTACCGTTCCGCACGATCGATACCTGGGATGATGCGATCCTTGCTATTGTCCGCGAAAATGATGAAGAGAAGTTCATCGGTATCTATAACTTCAGTGAATTTGACAAGGTTGCATGGATCAACGAAGACGACGGTATGTACACTAACCTGATCTCCGGCCGCGAACTCGAAGCCAAAGGAGTGCAGATTCCTGCATTCGGATGCTTCTGGCTGTGCAGACGGAAGAAATAGACTTTTTCTGTAAAATAAAAATCAGCCCTGTGAATCATGAAAATTTTGATTCATGGGGCTGGTTTTTATTCCTGTATTTTCTATAGAGAATAAATCCATTTCGTAAGCGCTTACTCCATTTCAGTTCATCCACTGCATTTTCGTATTACCCATTTTCTTTCGAAAGCATTTTTAATGTCCGCCCATCTTTATGTCCATTATAAAATTTTTCCAGTACTTTCTCAAAAACAGCATTTTCCGGGTCTGCACAGGCAAATAAGGTCATGGAAGATTTCAGTTTCATGTCATCCGGTCTTCCCATGATCTGAGTTGCATTGTCATTGTCCAGATTTAATAATGCTTCTGAAATTTTCTGTAAATGCTTTCCCAGATATGGATCCTGCAAAAATGCCTTTGCCTCATCCAAGTCTCGGATTCCATAATAATCCGACATATAGCTTTTTCCAAGTCCTCTTAACTGTGGAAAAATATACCAGATCCAATGGCTTACTTTCCTTCCATTACGAATTTCTTTAAGAGCCTGTTCATAATCCTGCTCCTGCGGTTCTATAAATCTTTCCAGACGATCTCGCATTATTTTTTCCCTCCAATCATTTCTCATTATATATTCAATACGCCTGACTCATGAATTCCTTATTGCCTTTGTTTTTGCTTTCTGCCACTTGTCGTAGGCAGCTTTGTCACCGGCTTTGTAAGCCTCCTGGTACCAATAAAGTGCAGTTTTCAGATTCTTTCGTATGTATTCGCCATTTTCGCACATAGTTCCAAGCATTGTCATGGAAAGTCCCAGACCATTTTGCGCTGCACGCCTGAACCATTCATACGCCTGTTTTAAATCTTTTTCCACGCCGTGCCCTGTATAGCAGAGCACTGCCAGATTGTGCTGTGCTCCTCTATGTTCTGCCCTGGCTGCCATCTGATAATATTTTACCGCCTGACCATAATCAATCTCTGTTCCTTTTCCGTACTCATACATATATCCAGCTGCAAACTGTGCTTCTGTATTTCCCTTGTCTGCTTCACGGAGAGTTTTGGAAAATTTAAGCTGCTCTGCATATTCCGGTACCCGCCTCTGCTTTGACACATTCAAATTTATTTTGAGCCCGGATGGTTTCTGAAGTTTCCTCTGGATGATTTCCCTCTGCATATAAATTTTGCCAAACCATTCGAAGTTTTCATCACTGGCATCTCTGCGTAGAATCGTTTTCATTAAATTTTCAGCTTCTTTCAGATCTGACACTGTTTTTTCCAAATCTTCCAGATCTACACTCAGACTTGCCCGATATGCTTCTTCTGCTTTCTTTCGCATTTCCTGGGCTTTTTCTATATAAATATTTGTGACCTTATGAAATTGGGTAGTTTCTTCATGGATTCTGCTGACAGACGGATATGCCACAAAATCCACTGTAAGGTCCCATCCACAAAAACATAATTTCTCTGTAACCTCTCTCCCGCATTGGGGACATTTTATTTTTCTTTTCATTGGTGTAACCTTCCTATATTTAACGGCAGAATTAAAATCAATTTATTCCTGTAAAATTTGTGGATTTCAATTAGCAACATTTTATCTTTTGCTCAGACAATACCTCAATCTTGCAACGATGCTTTTTCGTCTTCTTGTCATATCCGATTCCTACCGCTAGAATTCTTCCTGTATATCTGGAAGTTTCACCTAATTTTCCCTGAAATTTAAGTGCGTATTGTTTTTCTTTAATCTGAGCTATTGCTTCTTCTGGAGTGTGATCTATTTTGAGTTCCAAAATAATCGCATCTGAACTTTTATCTATTTCTGGATAAAAAATGAAATCTACATATCCAATCCCCGCTTTGTCTTCACGCTCAACACGGTACATATCCCGTGCTGCCAGATAGACCAGATTAATGACTGCTGTAAGGTCTGTCTCATTATTGTAATTCAGCAATGGGATTTCTGTATTATGCGCTTTTTCCAGTATCTCACACATAGTATCTGTATCATTTTCAAGCGTGGCTTTTAACATCCTTCCAGATTCTTTTGCCAAACGATACACATATCCCAAAGAGGGTTCTTTCTGTAGCATATCTGTGAATTTATCCATGAGTTCTTTATTTGGGACGGAAACTTTTCCTTTGTCGTAACTTAAGAAGCCATAAACCACCATCGCTGAAAAAATCTCTTCTTTTGTCTGGAGATTTTGTGAGGTTGCTGCATATTCGCGGATTTTTGCCGGAACAGATTCTCCTGCTGCCATTCTTGCAAGATCATCTCTGACCTCATCTACATTATTTTCGATATAGTAATAAATTTCATCATATGGTCCAGAACTTGTCCAGTAGTTTCCAAGATTGTTATTTGACAATGACATTACTACAGATCTTGGATTATATAAACGTTCTCCTGCTTGGGTATGATAGCCATCGTACCATGTCCGCAGCCCCTCTCTTGTTACTTTCTGAGTAAATTTACAGTTCTGCTGATATCGCGTAAATAACTGATCTACTTCCCTTTCTGTAAAGCCGAAATATTCTGAAAATCTCTCCTCACCCGCCATAGTGTATTCTGCAAACATATTTAATTCTGAACCACTGGAATATTTCGCTATCGGGAGAATTCCTGTCATATATGCCAGCCGCACATATGGACGGTCTTTTAACAGAGATCTCAGAAATGTGAGATATTTTTTCTTATCTGCTTCTGTTGCAAAATCCTGATGAAAAATATAATCCCATTCATCCAGAACAAAAATAAATTTTGCATTTTCATTTTCTTCATAAATATCCGTTAAAACATCTACTACATATTCTTCCTCTTCCAGAGCAACTTCTGGATAAGCACGTTTAAGATCTCGGATCAACCTCTTTTCGATTCTATTGATATACTGACTGTATGAAGAACATTCTCCGACAACATCGTTGAATGATATGTGAATCACCGCGTATTGATTTCTGTGCTGATGATACCCTTCCATTTCAGAAATCTGAAGTTTATGGAAAATGTCATCCGACTGACAGGCTCTTGAGAAAAAAGCTGTCAGCATATTCGCCATCACAGTCTTTCCAAAACGGCGTGGACGGGTAATGCATATATAACTGCTGCCTTCTTCTACAAGAGGAAAAAGCTCTGCTAATAATCGCGACTTGTCCACAAAATATGGCTTCTCTGTTTCGTTTTTGTATAAAGTATATCCTGTTTTACTGTCCAGATAAACACCCACTGTGAGCACTCCTTTCTCTCAAGCTCTGCCTTATAAAGAATAAATTTTTTTCAGCTTATCCACTGCATTTTCGATTGATGCTTCGTGCAGTGGGTAATATTTTTTGTAAAGATCTTCTGGACGAATCTTTTCTGCGATTTTTTCGGATGGGATAGCGTATTTCCATTGCATGTAGGTATAAATATCTGCCATCCATGCCAGGATAAACTCGTCATACTTTTCGCTAATTTGCAGTTCAGAATCTATTCGAATACCCATTTCTCCCAGGATCTGCTTCGGAGTTTTGTTGAGATATAATGGATTTCCCTCATCCATACGCTTCCTGTACTCACAGCAAAGATAGCGACTGATTACAGAAAACGCATCATCACAGTTTCTTCCAATTAATTTGAACAGATATCTGTGTTTTTTTAACATACTGTCAAGATAAACCTCGTCATATGCCGGCATTTTCGTATTCCCCACTTTCCTTGTCATACTTTAACAAATGGCTGACTGCATAACGCGCAGTAATTCCCGGAACTTCGTACCCATTTAGCAAAATTGATCTCATTCTTTCTGCCAAAAATTTACTTACTTCCCGCCGCGCATATAAATCGAATTTTTTGTCTTCTTCTGATAAAGCTACCTGATATGCATTCTGCCAGTGAATTTCTTTGAATGCTTTTTCTGATTTTAAGAATATCTGATTTCCCAGACTTCCTTTATAAAAAAGTCTCTCTACTTCGTACAGATTAATCTGATTCAGCAAAAAAGCCTCTATCACCTGTGTATAACTGTCATCTGCCCTGTATCCCTTTACGATATCTGCATCTGTAGTATTCGGACGATATCTCTTCACAAGTTCCTCGCCGACAATAGCAGCATTTTCTTCGTTAATTCCTCGGTTGGCTACAACCTCCGCGATCCATGCCAGCACGCCTTTCTCGTTCAGATCCAGCACTTCCAGATTTTCTAATGCAAGTGTATATTCATTTACCACAGATTTCTCTGGATCTCCATTTAACGTTGCCCAGCTTCTCGCCCGTTCCTCGTATTCTGTTGTATAAAATCCATTTCCATAATCATTGTCTTTTTTTCCTCCAAGATATCTTGGTTCTTTAATTATGTGATCTGAACCGTGGAATACTGTTATCATAGATTATTTGAACGCCCCTTCTATATACAACATTTTATTTTAATTATTTTCAGTATACACAAAAAACAGCTTTGAGACAACCGGAGTAAATGCAAAGAAAATTTATTTTTTACAGTAATATAGATTTCCAGAGAATTTATTTTCCAATTACAATTCCATCCATCCCACTATATCTGAACATGTTGCTGGTCTTGGCTTCTTTTTGGAAATGGAAATTCGAGATATCCAGATTCTTAAGGTTTTTGCAGCCCAGGAACATGCTGGACATGTCTGTTACTAAGCAGGTGTTAAAGCCACTTACATCCAGTTTCTTGAGTTCTGAACAGCCGCAAAACATCGTTTTCATATTCGTAACTTTTCTGGTGTCAAAACTACCCGTGTCCAGCTTTTCCAGCTTTGCACAAATCGCAAACATAAGCCCCATGTTGGTAACATTGCTTGTGTTGAATCTGCTCACATCCACTTTTTCTATTTTTTTACAGTTGGAAAACATCGCGTACATATTTGTAACTTTGCCTGTATCAAAACTGTCAACATCCACTTCTTTTAGTTTTTCACAGTTTGCAAACATATAGGACATATCCGTTACCCGACTGGTATCAAATAAATCATGGAAAACTATTTTGGTCGCATTTGAATATCCCTCAAAGAGATGGGCACAGCTGGAGTTTGCACATATCCCATCTTCCGAACCAATTTTGAGAGCCAGTATTTTGTTCTCTGCCTTCTCCGTCCATGCCCATATCGTTTGACTCTGATCTGCTGAAATATCCCACGCTCCATCTGGCGTAATATCTTTGTTGATTCTTATAAATTCGATTTCAGCAATGTCTTCACGTCGAATATTAGATCCAAAAGCAGTCTTTCTCATGCTATCGGCCATGAGTATCGGTCTTTCTTTATTTTCTCTGACAGTGAAATATTTATTTAATTCTGCAGTGATCATATACTGGATGTTTCTGTTGCTTTCGTTTGCTTTTTGCAAACATTCTATTGTCTTTTGGAGGTATTCCATACCTTTCTTTTTAAAATATTCCGAAGTATTCTGCTCTTTTTTCCAGCCTTCCAGTACAGAACTCTGAACTTTTGCCAAAGTTCTGTAATCTCTGTAATTCATTGTCTTTCCGTGTCCGCATTCCATACAGTTCTCTGCTGAATCCGGATTTTCTTTTTCACAACGTATGCATTTCCACATATAACTTTCCTTTCCTCTGGTAAAAATAGCAAGCTACACTTTCACGTTACAACTTCTGCTCCTGACCAGATTACAGATCTCTTAGAGATTCTTCCAGTTTTTTCTCAAAATCAATATCATCCATATCAGCATCAGAATCTTCTTCATCAAGCAATTTAAGCAGGCTCTTCTCGAAGTCAAACTCGCCAATATCAACAACAGGCTTTTCCGCATTAAGCATTTTATACAGTGAAATAAACAGCAATTCTATATGCAAAGTATCATAAAAACCTGTAAAAATTTCTTTTTTATCAAGAAGTATAGCATTATGACTTCCTTTGGTGGTTATCTCTGTGCATTCCTTAAATTCTTTCCATGATATAAATACTTCCTGACATCTTGCCTGCCTAGAATAAATTCCCCTGCTTGTAACTGCAAATCCTTCGATTCCTCTTTTAAACCATGAATCATCGTGAATAAGATAGATTTTATCATCCGATGGTATTTTTAATGTGTTTATAATGTTATCTTTTTGTCCAGTATTAATATGCTGCAGATCTTCGTAAGAAAGAAAGTTCTGGCAAATTTCTTCGATAGTTTTTCCTGTATAATTTCTTTTATCTTTATAGTTATCCAGGTCACTCTGATTAAGCACACGAAGTTCTTTTTTTGATATTTTACTTGATATTTTTCTTTTCCGTGATTGTGTTTTTTTCCTGTCTGTATCAGATTCTTTCTGTCCTAATACGTTTTGTCCCCCATAACGAAATGGACTTATATTCTGCTCTGTCTGATGATCATTTTCGACCATTTGTATATTGAAATTTTTATTTAACCCAGAAGCTTTTTTTACTTCTGTGATTACTTTTTTTGTCTTCTCAGCAGATCCACTTAAACCGGATTTTACCAGAAGCTCTACTGCTTTTTGCAGATGTTCGACTGCCTGTTTTCTGATATATTCTGGATCATTTTGATCATATTTCCAAGCACCAATCATCTCTGTTTCAAGTTTGCTGACCACACGATGACCTGTATAATCCATGGTTCGTCCATGTCCACAGTTTTCACATTGCTCTGCTAAATCCTGATTTTCTTTTTCACAGCGTATGCATTTCCACATATTTTTCTTTCCTTCTTTACCGTATTAACTTTATTGTAGATAACTCGATTCCACTACCATCAAATATTGACTCCACACCTATCTCATCTCCATCTATATTAAAATTTGATATGTCTAAATTTTTTAATTTATGACATCCTCCAAACATACGTGTCATAACTGCTACCGATTTAACATTAAAATTACTTACATCCAGTTCTTCAAGAGTACGACAATCGCAAAACATATAGCTCATATCTCCAACATTACTGGTATCAAAGCCACTTACATCCACTTTTTGCAGATTATAGCAACTGTCAAACATCATTCCCATATCTATAACATTGCTTGTGTCAAAATTACTCACATCTATTTTTTCCAAATTATAACAATCCGCAAACATCTTCCACATATTCCTAACATTTTTTGTCGAAATGAGCTTATTAAACGAAATCTTTGTTACCTGTGTATAATTCTGAAAAAAGCTCTCACAATCAGAATTTGCATATACGCCGTTCCTTGATCCAATCTTGAGAATCTTTTCGTTATCTCTGTCCTCTATCCACGCCCAAATGGTTTTACTTCGATCCTCAGATACATCCCAGGCTCCATCTGGGAAGCTATTTTTTCTGTTTTTTACAAATTCTATTTGGGTAATATCTTCACGAAGAATATCTGATCCCAGAACCTTTTTTCCATCATTATCGGCCATCAATGTCGGCTTTATTTCTGCTGTTTCGATACTCTCTTCGTTCATAAAATATTGGTTCAACTCCAACACTGTCATACCCCAAATATTTTTATTTTCCATATTTATTTTGTAAAAACACTCTATTACTTTTTGAAGATGTTCTCTTCCCTGTTCCATAAAATATTGGGGAGTATTCTGCTCTACTTTCCAATTTTCAGTTATGGACTCCTGCACTTTTGACAAAGTTCTGTAGGAGATATCCTGATTTTCTTTGTTACAGCGTATGCATTTCCACATATATGTTTATGTCACTCCCCTATTTCTGTAAAGCAATTAAAAAGTTCTCTTCAAAAATGCACGAATTGAGTCAAACAACCTTACTAACTCCCATGGATTCGAATTATCCCTCGAATTTTTATAATTAAATGCGATTGCTATTTCATCAATCCTCACACTATTATTTTTTACATCTATTGCTTTAGCTTTTTTCAGCATTTCCCATGGAATAAATACTTTACTTTTATCGTAATACAAATATTTCGTATAAATTCCTTTATCTGTAATTGCAAATCCCTCTGCATTTTTAACTGTAGGCCTTCCCGTAACAAAGCTTGCCAGGAAGTTTGATGAAGCGTCATGAAGAAGATATATTATATCATCATGTGGTATTTCCAACACCTGGTGCAACACCTGGTTTCTATTTTTCCAGCCATTATTAAATACTGCATTTTTCTGATAAGACAAAAAATCTGCACAGATTTCTTCTATGCTATCTCCACTATAATATCTTTCTGAAGCAAAAATTTTCCGTGCTGATGCACCTTGTTTTTCTGTGCTACACTCTTTATTCACCCCAACATTTTTAAACATATTTTCTGTAGTAACATCTTGTCCAAAACAAAAATTTGATGTATCCAAATTTATTAAACTTTTGCAGTCCGAAAACATGAAATTCATATTTGTAACCTGTCTTGTGTCAAAACTTCTTACATTTAAATTTTCCAGTTTTTCACAACCACAAAACATAGCCTCCATATTCGTGACATTACTTGTTCTGAATTCTTTTATATCCACTTCCTTCAGTTCTTTGCAATCATAAAACATCCATGACATATCTCTGACTTGCTCAGTATTAAACCCACTTATGTCCAGTTTTTCCAGCTTCTCACAATACTGAAACATTGCCCGCATATCTGTAACCTTGTCGGTTTTTATCTCAGCTATTATATACAAATTCTTCAGTTGCTCACAGTTTAGAAACATAAAGCTCATATCCATAACTTTCTCATTATGAAAAGTATTTCCAGCAAAAGTTGTTAACCTTTTGCAATCGTCAAACATTCCATGCATATCGGTAACATAACTGGTATCAAATAAATCGTAAAAACATATTGCCCTAACATTTTCATATCGATAGAACAAATTTCGGCAATTTGAATTTGCATACACACCATTTTCTGATCCAATATTCAAGATACATCCGGCCGACGTTTTGCTTATCCATGCCCAAATTGTTTTACTTTTGTCATCTGATACATCCCAGGCTTCTACCGGAACACTATCACAATTTATTTCTACAAATTCTATTTTGATGATTTCTTTCCTGAGAAATCTACTTCCAAATACAGTTCCATTTTTCTCATTATCCTCTATGCAATCTGCCATCAGCATTGACTTTTCTTTTTTCTTCTTCCAATTACTCACCATTTCCGGACGGAGTCTGCTGATTGAGCGGTGACCTATGTAGTCCATAGCTTTTCCGTGGCCACAGTTTTCACAGTTCTCTATAAAATCTTGATTTTCTTTGTTACAGCGTATGCATTTCCACATATATTTCCCCCTTGTTGCCTCGATTTTCCCTTATGATCTATCCATTATCTCGGACTTATCGCGTTATTCCGGAGTTTTTGAACATATCGTCTGTGATAACATTTTCTTTGTAACGGAAATTTGAAATGTCCAGGGTTTTGAGTTTTCTGCATTCCTCAAACATACTTTGCATGAATACTACTTTGCTGGTATCAAAGCCGCTTACATCTATTTCTTCAAGGTTTCTGCAGTAAGAAAACATATCTTCCATATCCTCAACCCGGCTGGTGTCGAAGAGGTTATTGAATTTTATTCTTTTTACATTTGTATAAGCCATAAAAAGTCTTTCGCACGTTGGATTTGCGTAAACTCCGTTTTCTGAACCGATGTACAGGGTTGTTCCCTGAGGGCGTGCTGTGACCCATGCCCAGATTGTGTTGCTCTGATCTGCGGACACATCCCAGGCTCTGGATGGGACCTGAGCTTTTGTAGTTTTTATAAATTCTATCTCATGGATATTCTCTCGAAGAATGCTTTTTCCAAAAACATTTGTGACGATCCAGCTTTTATTACTGCTATCCTGCATCAGAGTCGGTTTTTCTTTCTTTTCTGTTTGACTAACTGGTTTCCGATTCAAATATTCGTGGATTACGGCAAACATCAATTCAAGTTCCAGAAGTGTGTCTCTGTCACCGCTAAAAAAAGCGATGGAGTTTTGTCCTATTGATAATTCAGAATCTCCACCTATACATATAAAATCAGATTCTTGAAATTTCTTCCAGGATGTAAATTCTATTCTTCTAAATAACGCTTTCGCATAAATTCCCTGATCAGTAACTGCAAATCCGCTTTGCCCGTTTTTTCTCCACGTATCGTCGTGGAGCAGATAAATGTTGTGATTCTGGTATATCTGCAGAGTTTTTAAAAGCTCAGAATTTTCTCGCTGTACATTATCAACACTCTTATTGGCTTCATAAGAAAGGAATTTTTCACAGATTTCTTTGATACTGTATCCTGTATAACTTCTGTTGATTTTTCGTTTTTTCAATTCGGCCCAGTTATCTTCATTTGTTTCCAGAACTCGTGTTACGGACGTTGGATTCTGAGTCAGCGGATATTTTCGTGGTGCTCCATCCGTGGTTTTTTCCCCATCCGTGGAATAATCATATGTTGTAGATGAGCTGTTGTCATTTATTTTCCAGTTGTCTGCTGTGGAAAGTTTGATTCTGGACAGGGTACAGTGGTGGATATAATCCATGGTCTTTCCATGACCGCACCCTGTACAGTTCTCTATGGAATCCTGATTTTCTTTATTACAACGTATACATCTCCACATAGCCAGTTACCTCGTATTTATTCTATTCCAGACTTCTGTTATTCAGATATTTATGAATTGCAATAAACAATGCCTCTATCTGCAGCCTCACTCTATCTCCACCAGTATAATAAGCGACCCTTTTTCCATCAAATCGTATACAGCAGCCCTGTATATTTACTTTCTCGCACTCTCTAAATTCTTTCCATGACATAAATTCTGCTTTCTCTCCAAAATCTGCAACATACACACCTTTATCTGTAATTGCAAATCCATTTTTACCTCTTGAAAACCATGAATCATCATGTATAAGATAAATTTTGTCACTGTCTGATATATTTAGTGTATTTCTGACTTTGCCTTGCCCATTATTAATAGATTTATTGTCCTTATAGGAAAGAAAGTTCTGGCAGATTTCTTCAATACTGTTTCCAATGTAATGTCTACGATTCTCTCGTTTATCCATTTCTTCCCCATTGAACACATAAAGTGTCTTCTGTTTCCTCGCAAAGTCAGGAACAGTATTATCTTTACTTGCGCCACACTCTTTAAACATGCCTTCTACATTGACATTTGGTGCATAATAGAAATTCGAGGTATCCAACTGTGTAAGGTTTTCGCAGAAAGAAAACATATCTTTCATATTTGTAGCTTTCCTTGTATCGAATCCACTTACTTCCAGCTTTCGTAAGTTACCGCAACGACAAAACATTGCTTCCATATTTTCAACTTGATCTGTTTTGAAATGACTTACATTAATCTCTGTCAACCTTTTGCATTTACAGAACATAAAACTCATATCTTTTACAAGTTCTGTATTGAAGCTGCCTACATCCAGCCTTTCCAGTTTTTTGCATTCATAGAACATTCCGTCCATATTTGTAACTCTACTTGTATCAAATCCGCCTACATCCAGTCTTTCCAGTTTTTCGCAGCCGTTAAACATGTCATGCATATTCTCAACAGATCGTGTATCAAAATTACTTACATCCAACTCTTCCAGGTTTCCGCATCTCAAAAACATATTACACATGTTATCTACTTTACCTGTTTCAAAATTTCTTACATCTATTTTTCTCAGTTTAGCGCACTCCCGGAACATTGCTACCATCGTCGTGGCATTTGACGTTTTAAATCTGCTTACATCCAGTTCTTCCAGATTTATACAGCCCATGAACATTGCCCACATATCCTCAACTTCATCGGTTTCAAAACTGCTTACATCTATTTTTTTAATTTCTTTACAATTAAAAAACATCTGTCTCGTGTTTTTGAGTTTACCCGTTCTAAAGCTTCGTAAATCCAATTCTCTCAGATTTTCACAATCCCTAAACATGGCAACCATATTTTCTACATTGTCAGTGCCGGCATTGGTCAGATCCAATTCCTGCAAAGATTTACAGTTCAAAAACATGTATCCCATATCTCTGATATTTTCCATTTGAAATCCTCTAAGATTGAGGACAGGCAGTTTTATGCAATTACCAAACATCCCATTCGCATCTGTAACTTTACTGGTATCAAAAAGATCGTTAAATACGATTTCTCTGACATTTTTGTATTTCCAAAAAAGATTTCGGCAGTTTGGATTTGCATAAACACCATTTTCTGAGCCAATTCGAAGGATATCTCCTTCTCCTGTTTTGCTCACCCATGCCCAGATTTTTTCACTTCGATCTTCTGATACATCCCAGGCTCCTCCTGGAATTGGTGATACTATACGGATAAATTCGATTCTGTAGATGTCATTTCGTAAGATGGAACTTCCAAATATTGTTCCATTTTCTTCATCATCACCAATACAGTCTGCCATCAATACTGGTTTTGATGTATTTTGATTTACACCACAGCCTGTAAACATATCCTGTATATTAACATTTTGTGCATAGCGGAAATTCGAGGTATCCAGCTGTGTAAGGTTTTCGCAGAAAGAAAACATATCTTTCATATTTGTAGCTTTCCTTGTATCGAATCCACTTACATCCAGCTTTCGTAAATTGTAACAGCCATTAAACATTGCTTCCATATTTTCAACTTGATCCGTTTTGAAATGGCTTACATTAATCTCTGTCAACCTTTCGCATTTACAGAACATAAACCCCATATCTTTTACAAGTTCTGTGTTGAAGCTGTCTACATCCAGTCTTTCCAGTTTTCTGCATTCATAGAACATTCCATACATATCTGTGACTCTGCTTGTATCAAATCCGCTTACATCCAGTCTTTCCAGTTTTTCGCAGCCATTAAACATGTCATACATATTCTCAACAGATCGTGTATCAAAATTACTTACATCTAACTCTTCCAGGTTTCCGCAACCCTTGAACATATTGCTCATATTTTTAACACATTTTGTGTTAAATCTGCTGACATCGAGTTCTTTCAAATTCGCACATTTATAGAATATATCATGCATATTTTCAACCTTATCTGTTATAAAATTGCTTATATTCAGTTCTTCCAGACCACTGCACTCCATGAACATACAGCACATATCCTCTACGTTGCCTGTTTCAAAATTACTTACATCTATTCTTCTCAACTTAGAGCACTCTCTGAACATGGCAACCATTGTTTTGACATTTGAAGTTTTGAATCTGCTTACATCCAATTCTTCCAGATTTATACAACCCTTGAACATTGCAAACATGTCCTCAACTTTATCCGTTTCAAAACTGCTTACATCTATTTTTTTAATTTCTTTACAGTTATAAAACATAGATCTCGTGTTTTTGAGTTTGCCCGTTTTAAAACTTCGTAAATCCAATTCTCTCAGTTTTTCACAATTCATGAACATATACGCCATATTTTCTACATTGTCAGTGCTGGCATTAGTCAGATCCAATTCCTGCAAAGATTTACAGTTCAGAAACATGTATCCCATATCTCTGATATTTTCCATTTGAAATCCATCCAGATTCAGTGCAGTCAAGTTTATACATTCACCAAACATTCCATTTGCATCTATAATACGACTGGTGTCAAAAAGATCATTGAATACTATTTCTTTGACATTCCTATATCTCCAGAAAAGATTTTGGCAGTTTGGATTTGCGTAAACACCATTTTCTGAGCCGATTTGAAGAATGATTCCATCTTCCTCTCTGCTCGCCCATGCCCATATTGTTCTGTCTCTGTTTGCTGAAACATCCCACGCTCCTGTTGGAACATTTTTAAGATCTATTTTGACGAATTCTATTTTGTTAATTTGCTGCCTGAGAAGTATGCTGCCAAATACAGCAGGCTGTTCCTCATCATCCTCTACATCGTCTGCCATCAACATTGGCTTTTCTTTTTGCTTTTTCCAGGTTTCGGTCATTTCCGGGCGGAGTCTGCTTACTGAGCGGTGACCTGTGTAATCCATTGTTTTTCCGTGACCACAGTTTATACATTTTTCTGTTGAATCCTGGTTTTCTTTCTCACATCGTATGCATTTCCACATATTTTTCTTACCTCATACTTCCGTAAAAATATCAAAATCTTCTCCTGTTCAGTAATCTACGAATTGAAGAGAACAAGTATACCAATTCTTGTAGTTTTGCCCTGTCAACCGAATTTTTCCGACTAAAAGCTACAGGGATTTCATCTACCCTCACATTTGAAAGAGAATCTATGTCTATATTAGCTTCTTTTAATCTTTCCCAAGGCATAAATACTTTTCTTTTATCATATTCTTTTTTCATGTAAATTCCTTTGTCTGTAATTGCAAATCCCTCTGCTTTTGTAACTGCGATTTTTCCCACAAGGAGATTCGTCAATGAATTTATGGACGCATCATGAAGAAGGTATATTTTTTCCTCGGATGGTATTTCCAATGCATGACACAAAACCCATTGTTTATCTTTTCGGCCATTATTGAAAATTGCATTTTTCTGATGAGACAAAAAATCTGCACAGATTTCTTTAATACTGCCTCCAGCATAATAGCAGCCTACTGGCAATGTCGGTGGCTGGGCACTCTGACTTTCTGTGCTATATTCTTTACTCACGCCAGACTTTTCTGTATTAAAAAGTGTTCGTGATTCACGCACCGAATCATGGGCAGTATTATCTTTACTTACGCCACAATCTGTAAACATATCCCGTATATTGACATCTGGTGCATAATAAAAATTCGAGGTATCCAGTTGTGTAAGGTTGAAGCAGTTATAAAACATCCATCTCATATCTATAACATTTCTCGTATCAAACCTACTTACATCCAATTCTTCCAGGCTCTCACATTTACTAAACATACTATACATAGATTTAACGCTACCTGTATTGAATTTGCTCACATCTAGATTTTTCAGATTTTTACAGCCTTCAAACATAAACGTCATATTCTCAACATGCTTTGTATCAAATCTGCTCACATCCAATTCTTCCAGACTCTCACATTCTTTAAACATACTATACATATTCTCAACGCTGCCTGTATCAAACCTGCTCACATCTAGCGCTTGCAAAGTTTTACATCCACCAAACATATCCTCCATATTTGTAACATTTCTTGTATCAAAGTTACTTAGATCTACTTCTATTAAACTCTCGCAATGAGAAAACATCCCCACCATATTCGTAACATGACTGGTATCGAATAAATTATTAAAATTTATTTTCTTAACATTCAAATAATAGCAAAACAGATCCTCACAGTTTTTATTCGCATAAACACCTTTTTCTGATCCTATATACAAGGTGTATCCTTCTGGTGTTTCTCTTTTCCACGCCCAGATTGTTCTGTCTTGATCTTCTGATACATCCCAGGCACCGGATGGAATACTCGCAAGATTCATTTTTACAAAATCAATTTTGCAAACTTCCTTTCTCAAAAGTTTACTACCAAATACCGTCTCATCATTACCCATGCAGTCAGCCATCAGCATTGACTTTTCTTTTTTCTTCTTCCAGTTATTGGTCATTTCCGGGCAGAGTTTGCTGACTGAGCGGTGACCTGTGTAGTCCATTGTTTTTCCATGTCCACAGTTTATACATTTTTCTGCGGAATCCTGGTTTTCTTTGTTACAGCGTACGCACTTCCACATCTGTCTGTCCTCGTTTCTTTTCGTTCTGGGATTGGTTCATTTGTTTCCAGCGTTTCTGGTCGGCTGCCAGTTCTTCGCTTCTTTGGTAGGATTCGTCATCATTATCAATGGCATTATCCAGAATATCATCCATACGGCGGGTGATCTTTTTGAGTTCTTTGTTCTGCTGCTTCTGGTCCTGTATGTTTTGTTCGAACCGATCCATGGTATTTTTCAGGTCGTCTATGGTTTCCTGACCGAGAATTTCCACACTGCCAAAAGCAATCTGGTTGATCGTGTGGATGGAATTCAGCAGAGTCTGGCTTCGCTCTGCGAGAAGCTGCTGCAGAAGTTTATATCGTTTGTAGTTATTCTTTGCATCTGCCAGACGGTTCATCTTGTTTACGAATTCTTTGACATCTGATGTAAGTTTTTCCTTGCCACTGATAACACGGCTTACTTTTTGCTCATAGTAAGATCTTTCATCCTGGTAAGTGTCCACGTCCTTCTCTGCAAGATCGATCTCAGCAAGGTATTCATCCTGCTTCTCCTGCATCGCATTGATTTTAATCTGCAGTTCATCATAATAATCCTGAAATTTAATAAGAAGATTCAGTCTGTGAAGATTCTCTTCTCTTTTCTTACGGATTTTTTCCTGTTCCTGACTTGTAGCTCCTGCGATCGGAAGTCTGGCAAAATGGATTCCTTCTGTCACTGCTGCCAGAATTTGATTCGCTGTTTTTTCATTTCCACGAATCAGAGCATTTTCAAAAAAGCCAAGCATGCTGATGATCTCTTTGTCTATATTTCCAAGTTCGAACGGTGCTTCATCCTCTGTACTCTTCCAGAGTTTCATCAATATGTCCTTGTATGTTTCTGCCTGTTCATCACTCAGACGTGTATCTCCATTTTGAAGTTTATGGTAAATTTCCTCCATCACTTCTTTTATTCTGATTTCTGACATACCTTTCTCCCTCATATCAATCAACTACTTCCATTCCAGAAAGATCAACCAGCTCTTCAAGTTCTCCTTTATTTGCCAGTATTTCTGTCGCTTCTTCCATCGTTGGCTCCTTGGAGTTCAAAATTTCAGCCGTTTTATCCAAACCACTCTGAACTTCCTGATCATCAAGATTTGCCAAACCTGTTATTTTTTCATCTGGAATGATATCATCTTTGCTTGGTTGTTCTGCATTTTTTTCCCGCACTTGTGGTCTTTCGATGAATCTGTCCGAGTAAATATATTCTTTTGGTTCTTTTTTCCAGCGTACAGTTTCTATATCTTCTGCGGCTTTCTTAATCTGTACCGTAGTGATCTTTACTTTTCCTTCTCCGATAAGCTCCTGGGCTTCTTCCAGTGTCTTATGCTGTTCATCCGTCAGCTCCAGAACAGCGTAGTTGACTGCCAGATTTGCAATCCGCTCCAGTTCCCAGCAATTTCGATCTTTGAGATATTTCTTAAGTTTTTCCTGCCTTTCTTCTTTTTCTGGCCAGCATGGTGCAAGAAAAGATTTCATAACTTCTGTAAGCTCTTCTTCTCCAAACTTACGGACAGGACAGATTGTAAAAAACTTCTGCAAACGCTCTGGCAATATCTCCGCACTCTGTGCAGTTGCCAGTATGACTGCATCTTCTGCATCATTCATAATCTGCTCTATCCCAAATGCAAGCGTTGTTCTTGCTTCTTTCTTTTTTATCTGATCCAGCGAATACAAAAGAAGGATTTTTTTACCAGTCGTAATTTCGTTATAGATAGTTTCTATCTGTTCTCTGAGTTCTTTTTTGTCTTTGGAAAGATCTTCGCCATATACCTCATATGCCTTGTAGCCTTTCTCTTCCCACTCCCCGGCTGCTGCCCTGATCAGAGTTTTTTTGCCAAGATGAAGTTCTCCGATGAATAACAGACCTTTCTCTTCCGGATCAAATGCATAGTTAAAATAATTGATCCAGTTTTTTCTTCCTACCAGATCTCCAAAACTTAGTTTTCCATGATATTCCTGGATAATCTTTTTCTCCCATTGCAGTCCCATATCATTTTCTCCCGGTTTATATGCCAAAAGAAAACTCACAAGGAGTTTTCTTTTGGATTAAGTACTGTTTATTTTTTTACGAATTCAACAGAAAATCCTCTGGTAGCTTCTTTCATCAGATTGTATTTTTCTGCAGAAAGGAAAATTCTGTTTGTGATCAGGCTTGCCCATCCACCGGTATCATTGATCCAGAATCCGGTCACACTTCCATCCTGTGCGTAGGAAAATCCTGCAACAGATACCATATGATTGCGTAAACCAGGATAAAAGGCTGCAATCTGGTCTTCTACCGGTACACTTTCCGGATCTTCCAGCATTCTCAGCAGAACTTCCATCTGAAATTCAGGATCCACTTCTCTGCTGAAAAGTTCGTCCTGAGAAAGATCTTCTGCCATCACACCAAGCATCACGCTTTCTCCCTCACGAAATCTCCGTGCGACTTCCTCCAGTTCCTGTCCTGGCAGCCCCGGTATATCCTCCATCCAATCCTGCTCAACTGCCTCAAACTGAAGATTTTTGCTTCGGATAAAGCATTCTCTGTTTTCTGTCGATGTACCTCCCTCTTCCGTGCAGATACCTGCTGCTGTAAATTCAGCAACTCCATCTGCTTCTGTAAGCCGGGATCCCGTCTGCTGGTTTACCATATTACAGGAAGCAATAATTCCACAGGTTCCGTAAAATCCCTGCACCGAATTTCCCTGCAGCAGAGTAAAGAAGGGATCATAGGATATATCAAATGCTGTATCAGCCATTCCGCTGAATCTGGTATGCAACTCATCTGCCGGATAATACAGCGCATTTCTGACTCCGCTTATCTCATTGTTCAGTGCTTCAACCGTCTCGCTGTCTCCTGCTGCCTGCAGTGCTTCTTTTAATTTTTCCAGGTATTCCAGATAACGTTCTCCAGACTCCTGATGCGCAACTGTGGCAGGACATATACATTCATTAAAAATAAATGCCTTCTGAATATCCATAAACGGATTGGAATTAAACATGTTTCCATCCTGCGGTATGCTCTGGAAATGAGTATTACCTTCTTTTAATACGCTCTTGCTCTTGTCGCCGAACAGTGATTTTCTTGTATGTTTCCGTGGTGTATCACTATTTTCCTGATTACCTTTGTCGTCTTTACCGCCTTTATTTTCTCCCTCATCGCCGTCCTGAGTCCTGTTGATGTTCATCTTGGCTTCCCAGGCCTCCAGTTCTTTCATATAACTGTTGATCGGTGCAAAGATTACTTTGCTCAGTGACTTCTTATAGATTTCCGCATTCAGACGGATTTTTCCTGAAACTACAGCTTCTACAGATTCCTCATCATTTAATCCCTGCTCATCGCTGATTGTGATAAGTTCACGCTTTACATTATTAATCAGGGCATCGATATCACGGTAGCTGCAGTTTTTAAAATCTTTTGCCATTTTTTCCCAGGAAATACTGTCATCAATCTGTATCGAGGCTTTATTAAATTTAAACTCAAGGTAATGTGTGATCGCTGCCTGATCCGGAAGCGGCACTCTTTCCAGCTTCATTCTGCTGCTCATGGCAATATCAATCTTCTGTGGGAAGTTTGTTGCCGCCATAAAGAATACTTCTTTTCCTGAACTCTTCATATGGTTGAACGCTGTAAGAAAAGCTTCCGTAAGGGACACCTTATGAGGTGGCAGATCCGGAGTATTACGATCTGTACACAGGTTATCGATTTCATCCAGAAACAGAATACACGGAGCACAATCCTCTGCTGTACGGAAGATTTCCTTAACTCTTTTTTCAGATTCACCCTGATATTTACTCAGAATGTCACCGGATTCAATACTCATATATTTGTATCCGTCTTTCATCAGTTCATGGACAAAAGCTTCGATCAGGTAAGTTTTGCCGCATCCAGGAGGTCCATAGAAAAGGAAACCAGTCATTGCATCCATTCCAAACAGTTCAAAGAGTCCTTTTTTGTCTGCATTTTTGACATGCTTCCTGAGTTCTTCCTTCATGTACTCCATTCCGGCAACATCATCAAACGACTGTTTCGGAGTTTCACAGAACCAGCCTTTTTTTGTCTCATCATCTACTGTATTGTCATCCTCCGAAGACTTACTGGCGGCTGCAATGTTTTCATTTTTCTTACTCTTGATGTGTTCCAGGATTCTCTTGCATGCATCCAGATGCTCTGCCCTTCTTTTTTCCCATTTACGAAGTTCATAAGAATCCTCTCGATTTCCCAGAAGTGAAGTAATCTTGCGGCAGCATTCTGATGCTTCAGAATGAAGTTCTGCCAGTTCTGATGTATACGGATCCGCTGCAGTACTGATTTCGATCCTATTATGGATTCTTCTATATTCTCTCTGAATATCCTGAAGCATCTCCAGATAATTATCTACACTCATTTCTTATCCTCCGCTTTGCTGCCTGTAATAAAATCAAAAGTCATCTTTGGTGCTTCTGTTTCTGTCTCTTTTTCTTCGTCCGCTTCATGCAGGATGACTTCGTGATATGTTTCCACAAACAGTCCGTTTGCAGCTTTCTGGATCAGTGCTTCCATCTCTTTTCTGGAATACTTCTCATAAATCTTCTCCAGTTCCTGATAATATTCTTTTTCGGTGATCTCCGGAACAGAATTCTTTGCTTTGTCTGCCGGTACTGCAATCTGAGAAGCTTCTTTGTTGAGTTCTACTCCGTCTTTTGTATCAAGGATCTCACGAACCTTTACACATAACTGATCCTCTGATTTTCCGAGAGAGAAATTAAACCATGTTACTGTTTTTTCTCCATCTTTTGTTATAACGAAAGGAAGGGAGCTGAATTCTGTCAGAGCCCTGTTTCTTTCCATAAGTTTTCTTACGTCACTGAATTTCATAGCGGTATCCTCCTTATATTTACAGTCAGTTCAGACTTTCTGATTCAAGTTCTTTGCGGATCTGTTCGTATTCCTTGTCCATATCACGGTTCTGGTACATATTGTCCAGAATATCATCTGGTGAAATATTTATTGCATCTCCACTCTTCCAGCATTTTGCTGCATAGTCAGGATCCTGGATCCATTTCTCGATATCCTCTACATCCATAATGTTCTGAAGCGGAGTACGGTCATCCTGAACCATGTCCATGTTCCGGAAGATCTTAAGTGTTTTCATAAGGCTCTTGCCTGCCCCACCGGAAGAAGCATCCATTTTTGCAGCCTCTTTCTTGATCTTGCGGATATCCCAGGTTCCGATGTCGCCACTCAGCTGATTGATTGCGGTCAGGGCTTCCTGCATATCTGTCATGGTCTTTTTAAGTTCAAAATCTTCTCTCTGTTCCTCAATACGGATTTTGGCAGCCTGGATGATCTGGTTGGAGTAATAAGCCACTCCCATCTTGGCACGTCTTCTTGGATTTTTTTTGCCTTCCTGTTCCTCGATTCTTGCCTGTTCCAGTTCGCTCCAGAACATTTTCTGAAACTGTTTTTCTGATTTGAGAAGTAATTCTTCTGTATCAAAAATATCATCTCTGATATTTTCTTCTTCAATCCTTCTCTGGGTTTTTTCTTCTTTTTTGCGTTCTCTTTCCTGTGCTTTCTTTTCGGCAGCAGTCATTTTGTTTTTATTTTTCTTTTCGAATAATCTGTCTAAAATCGGTTTTCCCATTCTTATCACCCCTACTGTATAATTGTGCTGCGATGCTCTTCGCTGTGTCTTTCTCTGCGCTCCTCAAGCTGAAGTTCTCTTTCACGCTCTTTCTGTGCCTTTTCTTTTTCTTCCTGTTCTTTACGTTTCTGTTCTTTTTCGGCCTTTTTGCGTCGTTCTTCTTCTTCTCTTTCTGCCTGAATATCTCCGTAGTATTCTCTCATCTTTCGAAGATCTTCGTCAGTAATCGCATTCTGGAACATCGTTTCTATTGTGACATCAACATTTTGATTAAAGTTTTTGAGACGTTCCGTTTCGTTCTCAGCTGCTTTTACATCGTCTTTAAAGTCCTGATGAAGACGCTCCAACTGTCCCATTGCTACATTTCCAAACAGTTCCGGTGAACCAAATGCCATAAGATTGATATTTTTCACTGTATTTCCGATAACCTGGAGATTCTGTTCTTTTTTGCCTTTGAGAAGTTCTACGGCTTTGAGTTTGTTTCGGGCATCTATTGCATTGTTTAATGCATTTACATACTGCAGCACCTGTCTGGTAAGAGGCTCTTTTTTCATTTTGACCTTTGTAACTTTATCAGGAAGATCCGGATCATAATCTCGCAGTTCTTTTTCCTGTTTCTCTGCCTTATCTCTATCGTCTTTTAGTTCCTTTGTATAAATTTCCAGTTTGTCAAGCGACTCGTTTACGCGATCTATGTATTCCTGACATCTTCCGAGCAGAAGAAGTGTATCGATTTCTTTTCTTCGTTTACGGGCAATCATTTCTTTGTGCTCTTCATTAGAATAGATAAATGGTGTTCTTGTAAACTTCACGCCCTCTGCGATTCCCTTAAGAAGCTGTGTCGCTGTTTTTTCATTACCAGCTTCCACTGCCGCCCCGAACAGACCAACCAGCTGTAAAATATCTTCATCAATTTCTCTGGTATCTACATCGGAAATCGTTGCATCCTCCAGTATCCATCTAATATTATCTATCACCTTTGCATAGTTTCTGACCGCTTCAACACTGATTCTGCTTTCCTTTTGTTCTGCCAGCATTTCAATATTTTCAAGATCAATATTGTCCAGTGCACGCTGAATCCTTTTGCCGCCTTTTGCGTGTTCGTCAATCTTTGCTCTCTGTTCGGCCAGTTTTCTTTTTTCTTCTTCTTTACGCTGCCTTTCAGCTTCCATTGCTGCCTCCCGGGCAGCCTGGGCTTCTTTTTCTTTTTTGTTTTTCTTTAAAAAATCTAACATTTTCTGCACTCCTTCTATCTTGTTATCAGATCAAATATATCCAGGATGATGTGGCGAATTCCGGCGATGACCAGTATCGGTACCATGGCAAGCACTGCTGCCAGTAATACATAAATGATGAATTGCAGTCCATAATAAATGTACTGTCCCTGAAGTTTATCAGGTGCAGTCAGCACCGGAAGTTTCGTAATATAAAAGCCGATCACAGTCAGCAAGATCCCGCCTCTGTAACAATGGCCGATATATTTCATTGTATCATCTTCGTATCCTGTCACAAAAATGCCGATCATGGACAGTACAAAGATCAATCCATAAACGATTCCCTCTACAAGCAACGCTTTTGTACTTATCTCACTGCCTGCCGAAAACAAATACATCCATGCAAAGATTCCTGCCACAAACAAAATTGCAATAAAGACAACAGATCCGATTCCCATCATTCCGAGCTGTGAAAACAGATTTCCTGAATTTCTTCTGTTTCTCATTCCTGTCCCCGTCCCTTTGCTTATTTATCAAGTATGCAGAAGCTCTCTGTCTCTGCATAGCGATCTGCCGTTCCGAGAACAACTGTGTAATCCATACCGCCCTGTGACTTAAGTCCTGCTTTCCAGAAGGAACGGATGTCCGGTGCTTTGAGGCTGATCTCTCTTCGTACTTCTCTGCCGTCATTGTTGATAAACAGGGTCAGTGTCATAGGCTCACCGGCTTCCATTCTTGCGAAGTCCTCCTGAAACCAGGTACACTGATCTTTATCCAGATTCTGTAACTGTTTTCCAATCGGAATCCGGTCTGTCTGCGCGAGGACCAGTTTGTTTCCGTCTTCTTTGTACTGATAGGTTTCCATCTCGACAGTGATTTTTTTGAGGATGTTTTCTTTGTAGTCATGGACCGCTGTTTTTACTACCGGATCATCTTCTGCTCCGCCGACAACAGAAATCTTTGGGAAACCGCAGCGTTCGCATACATTGCCTGTCAGTTCTTTATTACATATAAGACATTTCATTTTAATTTCCTCCATTTTCCAGATAATTCAAAAGTTGATTATAAATCTCTCTGCTTTGTTCTATACTTTCCTTTGTCTGTGTCAGACTGTCCTGAAAATGTCTCTGCAGTTCTATTGCCCTGCTCTGATCGAAGAACCATCCGCTTTCCAGAATCTGTTCTTTTGTGAAGGACTCGTAGAGTTCTTTCAGATCTTCCTGATTTCTTCGTACCGTCAGAAGCGACTCTCCAAAGCTTTCTTCCAGTTTCTCCAGTTCTTTGTCCACGTGCTTCTGTTCTTTGCACTGCCAGGAGTATTCCTCTTTTTTGTCTGTGAGGAGCTGTTTGTCTGCATTGATCTTCTGCTGGATCTCTTCGATCGCAGCTTCTGTCTGCTGGATTTCTCTTTCGGTTTCTGCTTTCTGATTTCGCATGGACTCTGCTGTTTCCATGAGTGTCCGTTTTTTTTTGTGCAGATCTTCTACCCGTTCTTCCAGATCCTGAAGTTCCTGATTTTTCTGATTCAACTCTGAAATATGCGGCTGTAGTCCCTGTTTCTTATTTTCCAGTTTCTGATCCATTTCCGCAATGTGCTGCTGTATCTCCTGTTTTTTGATTTCCAGTTCCTTTTCCTGTTCTGCAATGTACTGCTGGTATTTCTGTTTTTCATTTTCCAGTTTCTGCCCGGCCGCCTGAAATTCGTCTTCCCGTACTTTCTGCTGCTGCATTACTGCCGGAATTTTGGTTTCCTTGATCTGTGCAGTTTCTTCCCGGAGTTCCTGGCATTTCTCTTCGATACTCTCGGCAAGCCGGATTGCGTTTTCTTTTTCTTCGATCAGTTTCTCATATTCATCGATCTTTGCCCGATTGTCTCCAATCTTCTGAAGAGTTTCTTCCAGTTCGGCAACGATCTGCTGTTTTTTGTTTATTTCTTCCTCTATGGATGTAAGCTGTTCCATAGCTTCCTGGAGTTTCTTATTTGCTCCGTTCCATACCGGGCGGTGATCCGGATCGTCGAATTTCTCCTGATTTCTGCTCTGGATCTTGGCAAGTTTCCGGGCGAGATTACAGATAAAAAGAATTGCATCGTCCTCTTCCTGGTCATCATTCCCAAGTTTGAGGCGGGTCAGTTCTCCACAGCCATTCTGGAGATCCCGACAGATATCTGTAACTACAAATCCCATAATATCCCGGACAGTGATCTCTTCTTTTTGTTCCAGACGCTGCAGCGTATCCTCCGTCAGTTTAAATTCCATATATATGTACCTCCGTTTTCTGGCTTTCGTACAGGTCATCCATGTTCTGTATCTCGCTTGCCAGTTCCTGTTTTGCGATATCTGCCTTTGTCATCTGTTTCTGCATAGAACCATTCAGATTATTCAGCCGTTTCAAAAGTTCCGACATCTCTGCCACACTTCCTCCCGTCGGCTGCGAAAGTCCAAGACTTGCCGAATCCAGTGTTTCTTTGATGCTCTGGATATTACTAAGCAGTACTTCATTTAATTTCGCATAACGCTTGATCCACTTTTCCGCAGCAGAAATATTGGCATCCAATTCTTTGAGCCGCAGGCTCTGTTCCGCTGTAAACACGCTGTCTTTCATCTGCAGTTCTTCGTCTATAGAGCCCGCAAAGCCAGATCTCTTTTCCAGGTTCCGGTTTAATTCTGACATGCGGCGATTGATCTCCTGCTTCTGAGATTCATAATTATTCAGACACTCCATCAATGTTACTGACATCCTGATCGCAGCATCGTAAGTCTGCTGTTTTTCTTTTTCGATTCCTTCTTCGTAATAACTGCCATTTCCCGCAATCTTGTACCAGATATCATTGATGATCACTGTAACGGGACTGTATCTCAGATCTCTGGAATGTGTCTGATACAGTCCTGTATATTTCTGCATTTGAATCACACACTGTGTAACGTAGGTTTCGATATCTTCATAGTCATTGGAAATATTCCACGGTGTCCGCACATGATCCATGATTCTCTGAACCTTGAGGCAGTTTTCATCCCAGCGGATCCCGTATTCTTCACGCTGTTTTTCTAATTCTTTCTTAAGAAGATTCATTGCATTCAGGGTCGAGCCTTCTCTGGTAAATACAGGGTAGCGTACACCTCGCTTCCACTGCACATTTTTGACTTTTTGTTTCCAGACTTCGTCCTTCGGTTCCTCTGCCAGAAGATGATTTATTTTATCCCATGTTTTGCCACTATCCAGGCTCCTGCGCATGGCTCTGAGAGAATGTGCTGATTCTCTTTCCATAAAAGGTTTCAGCTCCATCAGTGATTGCTGGTCACTGGCATATATGTACAATAGATCCGCATATGTTTTCCATCTGTTTCTGTCACCCTGGAAAGTTCCCTCAATGATCATCCTATGAAGCATATTGGAAATGGAATTCTGATCCATCTGATTCCATACCTGCATTCGTTTTCCATATTTCAGATTCATATTCTGATAAAAAGAAAGTTTCTCCCGGCTCTTCAATATGTCCGCCACTTCTTTAAACAAAAAAGCATCTTCTTCTGCCAGAGCACACAGTTCTCCAAAGGAGTCCTCTGCCGCCTTAGATGCAACAAGCAGGATCATACAATTGTCTTTATTTCCATCTGAGGCAGCTCTTAAGTTTTCCCTGAATGTGCCGGTTCGAAGCAGGTTCAGCATCATAGACAGTGGAATTACAAATGCGTATTTCTTATCTTGCTTCATCAGTATCTGAATGCGCGTCAGGATTGCTTCTTTTTTGCCACGCATACAGTACTGTCTGTGTTTTCTCTGTGCTGTTTCTGTTTTGTAGATCATTCCACCAAGATAGCCTGCCTCTACCGGAAAAGCATCCGCTGATTTCTGATCCATGCAGTATACGGAGATTTCTTCTTTGCTTCCAAGAAATGTCTTGATGGCGTTTTCCTGTTTCAGAAAATAAATTCCATCGTAATTCTGTTTACTGATATTATGATAAAGGAAATGTGTCAGATCCAGTTTGAGAAGACAGTCCAGATAATAATCATCTTCTTCTGCAAACAGAAAATGAATCAGTCCTTCTTTTGAATCAAATCCTTTCATACGCTCATTCTCCTTTTTTATTTGGAAGAATATACCGGTCTTACAGCTGTGATATCAAACAGATCTGAGAATTTGGCAAGTTCTATGAGCTTGCCTTTTTCTGTAAATTTCTGTTTGAGAAGGTCGTACTCATGTACATGAACTCTCAGGATTTCTGAGGAATCCAGTGAAAATCCGATTGCTGCAGTCTTGTACTGGTTTGTGATAAGACCGAGTAGTTTGCTTCTGAATTCTTCTCTCAGCGGCACTCGGAGAGCTGTTTCTTTTTCATGTCCCATGTTGATAACGAATTCCTTTACGCCGCCTGACGCCATAAAGACGATCACCGGCTGTCCGTTCTCGTAGCTTGGAAAATATGGGATATCGTATTTGATATCTGCTCTGTATCGGAATGCATAATTTACTTCCGGGTTTCCGTCCTGTCCTGTCTGGTACAGTGCGATCGAATATGGTGCTGTCTGACGGATTCCTACGATTCCTGATGCAAACAATGCCGCACCATAGGAAATTGCTTTCTCACGGTCTTCTTCCTTCTGGATGATGTCCTTCATGCTGCCGTCAAGACTGCCGTTTTCAAAGACTTCGTCTACCTGTTTGCGAACAAGATAATAATTGCCGAAACCGCCTACAAGTGCGATCTTGAATTTCTCATCATCACTGGTATCAATGTTATGCTTCTTAATAAAATTCTTCATCTCCACAAGTTTGGAGCCAAGAACGTCACGGATCACTTCATCGTAAACTTCCAGAAGTGTTGCATAACTGATGACAACTTCTTCATCTTTGTATTCCAGTGTATCGAATTCTTCTTCCTCCAGATCCTCAAGATCCATTCCATTGTAGGCAATAAACTGGCTTCTGATCTCTCCGGTTCTCGCTACAATGCTTGCCTCCAACTGATTTACAAGGCGGTAAAATTTGCCGTCCGGCTGTGGAAGATCATCCGGATCCCATAGTTCGTTTTTGATAAGGGCACGCTCTGCCACACTTTCCATGTAACGCATACCTGCCTGCCCGATCTTACCTTCTGTATTCTCCCCGGCTCCTGTACTTTCCAGGACTTTGATCTGCATCGCCTGTCTGCCATCCGGTCCTGGTTCTGCACTGATACTGGTCAGATTAATATCCAGTGTTCCTCCACCGTAATCGACAAGAAGGATGTGTCCGGAAAATGGTTTTCCCTTAAGGACCATATAATTATACGCAAAAAAAGCACCTGCACAGGAAGGTTCACTGACAACCTTGACTCCCTCTGGTCTCACGTTCGGCAGCTGCTGACAGATATCTCTGAGTGTTCCTCTTCCTGATACGGTATTCATTTCCTGAAACCAGACTTCCGGTGCTCCGATTACCAGATTATCAATCTCTGATTCTCCACATTTTGCTTCTGCCATCTGTACGATATTTTCAAGAAACTCCTTTGTCAAACGTACTGGTGTATATTCCTGGTCAAATCCTCTCTTAGCCAGTTCATCCTGATCATTTTCGGAAATAAGCATCTTAAATCCACCAAACATTCTTGTTTTGATCTGACCGGTGGCATTCTTGGCTGTGACACCGAAGCTTAATTTTTCTTTTTTCAGTGCTGCGACAGTAGGAATACACGGTGATGTCATTCCACCGAGCAGCAGTGCATCCAGTGATTTATTATTTTCATCGTATAACGATGCAATCGTATAAGTACTTCCAAAATCAATTCCCAGATTCATACTGTTCTCCCCTAAAACTGCTATTTTTTCTCTGTTTTCTGAATTTTTATAAATATTCAGAGTACTTCTTTTTTATTATACCGTCTTGAACTATCAAAAGCAACAAAAGTATTTCTCAATTTCCGTTATCTTTGTACTTATCGAACAATTCTTTCATCCATATACTTTCATCCATATATGATAACAAAGAATTTATCAAATTTGTTTTTTCTGTGTTTCGGATATCAAAAACAGCATCATAGCTTCACACTACAATGCTGCATTCTTAATTCTCGTTATTTCTTTTTTCTGCTGAGTTTATTCACAAAGCTTGTAAACTTGCCCGGATTTTCTTTGTCCAGTGATTTCGCGTAGACGCCTTTGATCCAGCTTGTGATCACGTCGATCAGAAGCGGTGCGAAGGTCATCAGGATGAATACCAGGATGATCATTCCAAAGTCCAGGGAGCCAAGTCCAAGAAGCTTCTGGAAGATGACTGCCGCGCTGAAGAAGATGAACTGCATGCCGTAGATGATGACCTTACGGTAAGTGTTCAGCGGTGCGTAGACAGTCTTTAATGCTGCCATGTAGTTCCATCCCGTTACCAGCACACACGCCGTACTCAGCATGTCATTGGAATGGTAAACGTTCTGACAGACAAGCATGACTGCGAATACACAGGATGTAATGGTAAGTGCTGCCGGGAACGCATTCAGGAACACATGTCTCAGGAAGGTGTGATCAATCTTGTCGTAATTGTTTTCCTGGGCAAGAAGGAATGTCGGGATTCCGACTGCACAGGCACTGATCAGTGACATCTGGATCGGCTCAAATGGATAAGCGTTTCCAAAGAAAATGGTCAGCAGCGACAGCATAACGGAAAACATCGTCTTGATCAGGAACATGGATGCTGCTGTACGGATGTTGTTTACGACTCTTCGTCCCTGATTTACAATGTGGGGCATGGATGCAAAGTTTGAATCCAGAAGCACCACATTTGCAATGTTCTTTGCGGCATCGCTGCCCTGTGCCATTGCAATACTGCAATCGGCTTCTTTGAGGGCAAGAACGTCGTTGACACCATCACCTGTCATCGCTACGGTATGGCCCTGTTTCTGGAGAGCCTGTACCATTTCTTTCTTCTGCTGCGGTGTTACACGTCCAAAAACGCTGTATTTCGCAACAGCTTCCTCAAGCTGTTCTTCTGTTTCCAGTGTTGTCGCATCTACGTAGTTCTCGGCATTCTTGAGCCCTGCACGTTTCGCGATTGCGGAAACTGTGACAGGATCATCACCGGAGATCACCTTGAGGTCAACCTCCTGGCTGTCAAAGAACTGTAACGTATCCGGTGCTTCTTCTCGGATGACATCTGTCAGAAGGAGAAGTGCAGCCGGTTCAAGGTTCTCTGGAAGTTCTGTTCCCTCTGCCATCTGCGTGCTGTGCGCCAGCACCAGGACACGAAGTCCTTCTTCGGCATAGTTCTGACAGACATCCAGGATATCTTCTCTTCCCTCCGGGAACAGGAACTGTGCCGCTCCCATCAGGTATGTTCCGTTGTCTTCAAATACGGCTCCGCTGTATTTCCTGTCGGACGAAAACGGAACGATATGCTCCAGTGTCATGGAAGACTTCGCCGGGAAACGTTTACGCAGAGCGTCGATCGTCGCATTCTGATCTTTGAGAACGTACATGAGGTTTGCCATCATGTTCTCGATCTCGTGAAGATCTGGCTCATCCTCATCTTCTGTCGGAATTTCATCAGTATCTTTATTCTCGGAAGCTTCACTCCATGGTTCCACGCGCTCCACGCACATGGTTCCTTCTGTGATGGTTCCTGTCTTGTCCAGGCAGAGGGTATCTACTCTTGCCAGTGTTTCAATACAATACAGCTCCTGTACCAGAGTTTTCTTGTTCGCCAGAACGAGTGCTCCGAGCGTCAGTGCCACACTGGTAAGGAGGACCAGTCCTTCCGGGATCATTCCCAGAACACCGGCCACCATGCTTACGATAGAATCCTTGAAAGTATTTCCTACTACATAGTACTGTTTGTAGAATAACAGTGCGCCCAGCGGAACGATGATGATACTGATCACTTTCAGGATCGCATTCAGGGAATTCTTAAGTTCTGAGTTATGACGCTTGAATTCCTTCGCTTCGCTGGTGATCTGTGCTGCATAGTTATCCTTGCCAACATGAATGATCTGACAGCAGGCTTCTCCTGATGTCACGAAGCTTCCGGAAAAAAGCTCATCACCCACGTTCTTTGGAAGGTTGTCGGATTCACCGGTCAGGAGAGATTCATTGACCTCTACACTGCCCTCCAGCACCTTCGCATCCGCCGGAACCTGATCTCCGGTCTTGAGACAGACCAGATCATCAAGTACCAGGTCTTCGGTAGGAACGGTCCATTTCTTTCCTTCCCGGATGACGATGGATTTCTTCGCTGTCAGGATAGCCAGCTTGTCAATCGTCTTTTTCGCACGGATCTCCTGTGCGATTCCGATCAGAGTATTGATGATGATGATCCCTACAAAAAACGCGTTCTTGTAAGAGCCAACCATCAGTACCAGGATAAGGAGCACCAGATTCAGGAAGTTGAAGAAAGTCAGGGTGTTTTCTCTGACGATCTGCTTGTAAGTCCTGGTATTCGGATTCTCGTCCGCATTGACCTTACCCTGCTCGATCCGTTCATTTACCTGTTCGTCTGTAAGTCCTGTCAACATTTCACCTCACAATTTACTGATCACTTTGTTCACAGTCAATTTCCTGCAAATAGTGATTTCTATTTTACCGTCGATGTTTCGATGTTTCTCCCCTCACAGCCGCTTTTTAATTAATATTCTTCTTCCTCTTCGCCTTCGCTGATGTCTGACTTCGGTTTGTCCAGTCCTTCGATCACGATGTTATGTTTCTGTGCGTAGTCCCACAGAGCTGCATGGATTGCTTCTTCTGCAAGAAGGGAGCAGTGTACTTTGACCGGCGGAAGTCCGTCAAGTGCTTCCATAACGGCTTTGTTTGTGATCTGCATTGCTTCTTCGATCGTTTTTCCCTTAACCATCTCTGTTGCCATGCTGCTTGTTGCAACTGCTGCACCACAGCCGAATGTTTTGAATTTACATTCTTTGATGATATGTGTTTCGTCATCAATGTCAAGGAACATTCTCATGATATCACCGCATTTTGCGTTACCAACTGTTCCTACACCGCTTGCGTCCTCAATTTCTCCTACATTCCTTGGATGCTGAAAATGATCCATAACTTTTTCACTGTACATAATATTTATTCCTCCTGTTTTCGTCTTTTATCCGATTATTGTCTTATTATTACTGCTGATGTTTTTTCATGAAATCTTCATACAGAGGAGACATGCTTCTCAGATATGGCACGATTTCTTTCAGTTTGTCTACTGTGAAGTCAATGTCTTCCTTAGTTGTCTCTTCACTTAAGGTAAGTCTCAGAGAACCATGAGCAACTTCATGAGGCACGCCGATAGCAAGAAGTACATGGGACGGATCCAGGGAACCTGATGTGCAGGCAGATCCGCTTGATGCACAGATGCCGTTCTGGTCGAGCATCAGAAGCATGGATTCTCCCTCGATGAACTGGAAGCTTACGTTTACGTTGTTCGGAAGACGTTTCACTCTGTCACCGTTCAGTCTGGAGTATGGGATCTCTGTTGTAAGACGGTTAATCAAATAATCTCTCAGTTCGATCTCCTTCTCTGTACGCTCTTTCATGTTTTTCATTGCACGCTCTGCTGCTGCGCCGTATCCTACGATTCCAGGAACATTTTCTGTACCTGCACGACGTTTACGCTCCTGTGCGCCGCCATGTACGAAGGATCTGATCTTAACGCCCTTACGGATGTAGAGGAAACCGATTCCCTTCGGTCCATTGATCTTGTGTCCGCTGGAGCTTAACATATCGATGTTGCATTCATCTACATCGATCGGAACCTGGCAGAATGCCTGAACTGCATCTGTGTGGAACAGGATGCCGTGTTCTTTGGCGATACGTCCGATTTCTTTGATCGGCTGGATGGAACCGATCTCGTTGTTTGCAAACATAACGGAGATCAGGATGGTCTCTGGTGTGATCGCTTTCTCCAGTTCATCAAGGCGGACGATACCGTTCTCATCTACATCGAGGTATGTGATCTTTGCGCCTCTTTTTTCGAGGTATTCACATGTATGAAGGATCGCATGATGCTCGATCTTGGTTGTGATGATGTGGTTTCCTTTGGATTTGTATGCTTCAAAAGTAGCTTTGAGTGCCCAGTTGTCAGCCTCGCTTCCACCTGCTGTGAAGTAGATTTCTTCTTTCTTTGCGTTCAGAACGTCTGCGATCTGCTGTCTTCCTTTGGTCACTGCTTCTTTGCTTTTCTGTGCAAAATCATAGATGCTTGACGGGTTTCCGTAGTATTCTGTAAAATATGGCAGCATTGCCTCAACAACTTCCGGAGCAGTCTTTGTTGTAGCTGCGTTGTCCAGATAGATTAATTTACTCATGTTTTTTTCCTCCTGCTTAAAAATAAAAATGAATTTTACATTTTTTCTTTTTGTTTTTTCCGGCTTTCCTCGATCAACTGATCCAGCATCATGGTGTCTACCGCCTGTGTGATACTGTCGTTGATTCGTTTCCACACATATTTCGTGACGCAGATATCATGGTTCTCACAGGCACTCTCATCTTCCATCCCGGAACACTGTGCCGCTTCCAGGCTTCCTTCTAGAACCCTCAGGACATCTCCCACGGAAATCTCCTCTGCCGGTCGACCCAGACGATAACCGCCGCCCGCACCTCTGGTGCTCTCTACCAGACCTGCTTTCTTGAGCTTCGCCATGAGCTGTTCCAGATAACTGTCTGAAATATTCTGTCGGCCTGCAATGCTCTGAATGGAGACGGCTTCTGTTTCACAATGCAGACCCAGGTCGATCAGTGCTTTAAGACCGTATCTTGCTCTTGTTGACAGTTTCATCCACTCACCTCTTTAATTCCTAGTGTTTTCGTCGGATTTATTTCAAGACTTACTTTAACAGAATACATTTGTTCTGTCAAGGAGATTTCGTGCATATACTGACAAAAAAGCACCAGGTGCTTTCTATGTCAAAAAAAGCTTTTTTTAAGGGGACTTTTCTTCTCACATGCGCCGGTCTTTTGAGCCGCGTGATCGGCTTTTTTTATAGGATATTCCTGTCTCATGCGATTGGTGCAGAGGGGATCGGCCTGTTCCAGCTTGCCATTCCGCTTCAGACACTTCTGCTTGCCGTCACTGCCTCTGGAATACAGACCGCCCTTTCACGGCTGGTCGCCGCTCATCTCGCAACAGGTGAGGACAAAAAAGCCCGGGACTTTTTCTGTCTGGGGACTTTTTTTGCCTTTGCACTTTCCTGTGCAGCCTCTGCCCTGCTTTATCTGCGGGCAGATTTTTTTGCTGTGCAGATCTTAAAGGAAGCACGCACGGAGGAACTTGTTCGGATCCTTTCTTTCAGTATTCCCTTTGCCACGCTCCATTCCTGCACCAACAGTTATTATTTTGCCCGTAAAAAAACGGAATTTCCTTCCGGATTACAGCTTATTGAACAGATCGTACGCGTCGGTTCTTCGTATCTTCTGTATCTTGTCTGTATTTCTGAAGGCACGCCTGTGACTGCCGTGATTGCTGCTGGCGGCACACTGGTCTCGGAACTCGTTGTAGCTGTTCTGGCGCTGCTTATGATCTCTCTGCATTTTCAGAAATATGCGCATAAAATTTTTCACATTGAACTGCCTTTTGCCTGTCTGAAGGAAATCTGCCGGACTGCTTTCCCTGTGACGCTGAACCGCCTGCTGCTTTCTGTACTCGCCGGTATCGAGGTCGTTCTGATCCCACAGCGACTTCGGATGTATGGGCTTTCCGTTTCGGAATCACTCAGTATCTACGGGATTTTTACAGGACTGGCGCTTCCGTGCATTCTTTTTCCGGCTACGATCACAAACTCTGCTTCCATGATGCTCATGCCTTCTGTTGCAGAGATGCAGGCGCTTGGATATCGGAAACGTATCCGGTATGTTACCTGGCAGACGATCCGTGCAAGCCTTTTGCTTGGATTTCTGTGCGCGTTTGGTTTTTACTGCATCGGTCCGTTTATGGGGACAGTATTGTTTCACAGTCCGACTGCCGGGACTTACATACAGACGCTTTCTTTCGTCTGCCCGTTTCTTTATCTGAACACAACGCTTACGAGTATCCTGCATGGGCTTGGTCAGACAGGACGAAGTCTTGTACACAGTACTCTGGGGATCCTTGTCCGGATCCTTTTTGTAGTATTCGCGATTCCGCTTGCCGGAATCCGCGGTTATCTATATGGAATCCTTTTCAGCGAGATTCTTTCCAGCAGCCTTCATATTTATGCACTTATGCATAATTCCATTGCATTACCTATCGACAAGAAGTTTTGAATCGTTTATAATAGTTAATTGACAACTGTTCAGTAGGTAGTATCCCGCGAGGCGTTTTGGCATGTTTTTTGCCAAAATCCCGAGACATACAAGGCAAAATGCCATCACCGAAGGTGATTTGGAATGCATTTTGACTCGTAACTGTGAGGGTACTGAACAGTTACGTTAGTTGTATACAAAAGCGTTGCGTTAAAACGCAAAAGGGAGGAAAACATGGGATTCAATTTTATTAAGAAATTACCTACACCTGCAGAAATCCGCAATCAGTATCCCATTGATGCTAAAATACAGGCATTAAAAGAAAAACGTGATCAGGAGATCCGTGATGTCTTTACAGGCAAGTCAGATAAATTTCTCGCAATCATCGGTCCATGCTCTGCTGACAATGAAGATGCTGTCTGTGACTATCTTCTGCGTCTCCGCAAGGTCCAGGAAAAGATCGAAGACAAAGTTCTGATCATTCCACGGGTTTACACCAATAAACCGCGTACTACCGGTGAGGGATACAAGGGTATGGTCCATCAGCCGGACCCGGAGAAAGCTCCTGACATGCTCGCAGGACTGGTTGCTATCCGCAAAATGCATATTCATGCAATCCAGGAAAGTGGATTTACCTGCGCAGATGAGATGCTCTATCCGGAGAACTACCGTTATCTCTCCGACATCCTTTCCTACGTTGCAGTAGGTGCACGTTCTGTTGAGGATCAGCAGCATCGTCTGACTGTCAGCGGTATGGATATCCCTGCCGGAATGAAAAATCCTACCAGCGGTGATTTCAGTGTTATGATAAATTCTGTTGTTGCAGCTCAGGCTTCTCATCGTTTCATCTACCGAAGCTGGGAGGTGGAGACAGATGGAAATCCTCTCGCACATACAATTCTGCGTGGTGCGGTCAATAAACATGGTGAGGCAATGCCAAACTATCATTATGAGGATCTTCGTCTTCTTCTTGAAAAATATCAGGAAAAAGATCTCAAGAACCCGGCAGTGATCGTGGATACCAACCACTCCAACTCCAACAAGCAGTACGACCAGCAGGTTCGTATCGCCAAGGAAGTTCTGCACAGCCGCAATGTTGATCCGGAACTTCATAAACTTGTCAAGGGTCTGATGATCGAGAGCTATATCGAGCCAGGCAACCAGAAGATCGGCGGCGACCATATTTATGGAAAATCCATCACTGACCCGTGTCTTGGATGGGATGAGTCTGAAAAACTGCTTTATACGATTGCTGAACTTTGCTAAGTATTGTTATTGTTCTGATCAGAAGCAGTAACTTTTGAAATAGTAATTTATGATGCAAGAACCCCGCAGTACAGAACCGTGATATTCTGTACTGCGGGGTTCTTATTTCATTGCTTTGTTGTCTATTTTAATTTCAGTGTCTCGGATGTGCCTTCATATAGACATCGCGCATTTTTGCCACATTCATCCCAAGATAGATCTGCGTGGATGAAATATCGGAATGACCGAGCATTTCCTGCACGCTCTTGATGTCTGCTCCATTCTGAAGCATATGTACTGCAAAGGAATGCCGGAGTGTATGTGGCGTGATATCACGGTAAATGCCTGCCGCCTCTGCATATCCCTTGAGGACTTTCCAGAATCCCTGACGGCTCATGGATCTGCCGGAACAGTTGGTGAACAGGGATTTCTCATTCTTGTTCTTGACGAAATAATCCCGTCCGTGCTCCATATATTCTGCAAGTGCTCTCTTGCTGACGTTTCCAATCGGGATGATCCTCTCCTTATCCGTATCATGACAGATAACATACCCAAACTGCAGATTCAGATCGGACACCTGCAGATGGATCAGTTCACTTACACGCATGCCTGTCGCATAGAGGAGTTCCAGCATCGCACTGTCGCGAAGTCCCTTCGCTGTATTGATATTTGGCTGCTTCAGGAGACGGTCCACTTCCTGAACGGATAAGATCTCCGGCATCTTCTTCTCTACCTTGGGCGGTTTCAGTTCTTCGGACGGATCTGCTGTAACCCTGCTTTCCTTGAAAAGATACTGAAAAAGTGCACGGATGGACGCAATATTCCTGGAAATCGTGGAAGATGCCAGATTCTCAGCCTTAAGTTCGCTTAAGTAGCCCTTGAGATCCAGACTTGTCACTTCTGCGAAATCATGAATATTCTGTCCGTCCAGATAACGGATCAGTTTCTTTAAATCCCTCTGATATGAAATTTCTGTATTATTTGATGTATTCTTTGTCGTATGTAAATACGCAATAAATTCCGCAAGTGTTCTTTCCATTTCTTTTATTTCCTGCCTAACCCTGTACCATGTCTATCCAACAGGAGGATAATCCTGTCGATTCTTGTTATATATCTGATGTACCATGATTATACTTGCTATTTTACATAAAATCAAACCATTTTTTCGCGAAATTTAACGTAAAATCAAGGTCTTTGACGTTTTATACAAAATATCGTTCCGATTATGGTAAACCATACTATATATTGTATTTTTGAAAATATTAATTTTTTATAACACTTTTTTTACCAGCCATTCCAGGATAAATGGATTGCAGTATGCTTCTGTTATCATCCCTCCCAGATACAGGATACCGCACAGAAAAACACGTAAAAAGTACCTGGAGACGCCCCCGGTAAGCATTCCCCTGTTCTTCCAGATCCTCATTGACTGTTCATAACTCTGCCTGTAAAGATAAAAAATACACGGAATATACAACAGATACTGTGGAAACAAAAGTCCCACACCGACCATCCCTCCCTGAAATCCAAACTGCAGAACAGACATGGTAAGCAGAAGCCCTATTTTAATTCCAAGATACATACTGCCTGCGACAGCAAACGGTACTCCAAAAACAGAGATTCCACAGGCTGCCCCGAGGAGATAAACACTTCCTCTCATCCCCAGCACTTGCAGAAAGTACTCCACTCCTGCTTCACTTCCTGCTGCAAAACTCCTGAGAAGGTACATTGCAGAGATCGTCTTCTGATGCCATTCCATCTTCCACGCGATATCCGGCAGGATCATCCCAATAAGGAAGCCTGCCATAAACAGGATCTGCACCGGGCATCCTGTATTCTTGTGCCAGTTCGGAATTTTTTTCATAGCTTCACCCTGTACCAGTCTACGGATCCCGGACAGGAATTAGAACAAAAAAAGAGTGCGACACTTTATGTATCACACTCTTTGTAAGTATTTCTATAATCCAGAATTGATTACTTCGCGTAATCTACAGCTCTGCTCTCTCGGATGACATTTACCTTAATCTGTCCCGGATATTCCAGTTCAGCTTCAATCTGTTTGGCAATGTCTCTTGCCAGCAGAACCATATCTGCGTCTGTCACGTGTTCCGGTACTACCATAACACGGATTTCTCTGCCCGCCTGTATAGCAAAGGACTTGTCTACACCCTTGAATTCGTTGGTGATATCTTCCAGCTGTTTCAAACGGTTTGTGTAGGTCTCAAGTGTCTCTCTTCTTGCGCCCGGTCTTGCTGCTGAAATTGCATCGGCAGCCTGAACGATACATGCGATAAGAGATTCCGGTTCAACATCTCCATGATGTGATGCAACTGTATTGATAACAATCGGAGATTCTTTGTATTTCTTACAAAGATCCACACCAATCTGGATATGAGAGCCCTCAACTTCATGATCAATAGATTTACCAATATCATGAAGCAGTCCGGCACGCTTCGCCATACGTACGTCTACACCAATCTCTCCTGCAAGAATTCCGGAAAGCTGTGCTACTTCGATAGAATGCTTCAGTGCATTCTGTCCATAGCTTGAACGGAATTTCATGCGTCCAAGGAGTTTGAGAAGTTCCGGATGGATACCATGAACGCCAACATCCATTGCTGCGTTCTCACCATCCTCACGGATCTGTGCTTCTACTTCTCTCTGTGCTTTCTCTACCATCTCTTCGATTCTTGCCGGATGGATACGTCCATCAACGATCAGTTTCTCCAGAGCAACTCTGGCGATCTCACGGCGGATCGGATCAAAGGCAGATAAAACAACTGCTTCCGGAGTATCGTCAATGATAAGATCTACACCGGTCAGTGTTTCAAGGGTACGGATGTTACGTCCCTCACGTCCGATGATTCTTCCCTTCATTTCATCACTTGGAAGCTGTACTACTGAAATTGTGGTTTCAGCCACATGATCTACTGCACATTTCTGAATGGCATTGACCACGTATTCCTTAGCCTTTTTGTCTGCTTCGTCTTTTGCCTTGTGTTCTAATTCCTTGTAGAGTCTGGCTACGTCTACCTTGACATCATCTTCTACACTTCTGAGCAACTCGTCTTTTGCCTGGTCGGAGGTCAGACCGGAAATTCTTTCCAGTTCCTGTACTCCTTTTTGTTCAAGTTCTTCTACTTTCTTTTCTCGTTTTTGTAACTCAGCAATCTTTGCTGTGCACTCAGCCTCACGCTTCTCAACTACATCAGCTTTCTTATCAACGGATTCCTCCTTTGATAATACACGCCTTTCGTATTTTTGCAGTTCGTTTCTACGTTCCTTGGTTTCCTTCTCCAGTTCGTTTTTCGTTCTGAGAGATTCTTCCTTTACTTCCAATAATGCTTCTCGCTTTTTTGTTTCAGCAGCTTTTAAAGCTTCATCTATGATGCTTCTTGCTCTGTCTTCTGCTGTGCCAACAATTTCAGCGTCCTTCTGAGTTTTATTGTTAACAGCAACCTTGCAAGTAACAGGAACCGCAATAAGCAGTGCGACCACTACAGCGACAATTGCAACAATAATTGTGCTTGCCACAGGAGCACCTCCTTATTTAGTTTTCATTGTACAAATACAGGTACCGTCCATGCTGTGAACAGTAACCAAATACAACAATACAAGTTTAGCGGTTTTTAGGAATTATGTCAAGTTTTTCTATCCATTTGTTTGAATATTTTTACATAATGTAATGTGCAGTTCTTCCAGTGCAGAGGTGATCTCACCCTGCCTGAATCCTCTCCTTGCAAAGTATCCCAGAAGACGGCGCATCTGCCGTTCATCAATTTCTGTATCCGGCGGATATTTCTTCTCGATCTGGCTCAGAAGAAGTGCGTGTTCGTCAGGGGCTTCAAGTTCCTCTGCTTCCTCCCAGGCAGACTGGATCGTCTGTCTGTCCACCCCCTTCTGCTGAAGTTCCTGAAAAATCTTCTGGCGGCTCTTGTCATGTATCCGGTACATGATGTAATTAAATGCATACCTCTCATCATTAATATAGCCAAACTCTCTCACATAGGAGACGGCATCCTCTGCTGCTTCCTCCGAAAAACCAGCCTGGCGGAGACGGTCTGTAAGTCCCCGCTCCGTCCTGTCCATATGCTCCAGAAGACGGAGGGCCTTCCTGCGTGCCTGCTGCTGTTCCTGATAATAGTCTGTCATGGTACTGCTTATTCTTCCTCAGTCTCAGCCGATGCTGCTGCCTTGTCTGCTTCCTTAGCGGCATTCTCTTCCTCCGGGAGCAGGTGGTACTGGATCCTTACCTGCTTCTCGATCTCATCGCAGATCTCCGGATGATCCTTAAGATAGATCTTGACATTCTCACGTCCCTGACCGATCCGCTCACCGTTGTAAGAGTACCATGCGCCGCTCTTATTGACTACGTTGCACTCTGCTGCAAGATCCAGGATCTCACCCTCTCTGGAGATACCTGTACCAAACATGATATCAAATTCTGCCTGCTTGAATGGCGGTGCAACCTTGTTCTTGACTACCTTGACCTTGGTATGGTTGCCGACCATCTCACCGCCCTGCTTGAGAGTCTCAGTCCTTCTGACATCCATACGGACAGATGCATAGAACTTAAGAGCACGTCCACCTGTGGTGGTCTCCGGGTTACCAAACATAACACCGACCTTCTCACGAAGCTGGTTGATAAAGATGACCACGCAGTTGGATCTGCTGATCGCAGCTGTGAGCTTCCTGAGTGCCTGCGACATCAGTCGTGCATGAAGACCTACATGGCTGTCTCCCATGTCTCCCTCGATCTCAGCCTTCGGAACAAGGGCTGCAACAGAGTCAACGATCACGATGTCCACGGCTCCGGAACGTACCATGGTCTCTGTGATCTCAAGTGCCTGCTCACCGTTATCCGGCTGGGAAATATAAAGGTTATCAATATCTACACCGATATTCTTGGCATAGACCGGATCAAGTGCATGCTCTGCATCAATGAATCCTGCGATCCCGCCGCGCTTCTGAACCTCTGCAACCATGTGAAGTGCAACGGTTGTCTTACCACTGGATTCCGGTCCGTAGATCTCGACGATACGTCCCTTCGGAACGCCGCCTACACCGAGTGCGATATCCAATCCAAGAGATCCTGTCGGAATCGCCTCTACCTGCATATGTGCACTGGAATCTCCCAGTTTCATTACCGAGCCCTTGCCATACTGCTTCTCGATATGTCCAAGTGCCGCCTCCAGTGCCTTCTGTTTCTCTTCGTTTATCATACCTGTGGATCTCCTTTTTTCTAAATTTCAACTCACTACCTCATGCATAGGTAGACAAAAGATTATTCAAAATAGAATCTGATTATGAAAATATGGTTCATGCGAACTTATGTTTCACAAACCTATGTTCGTTTTTCTTCTTATATGCTATTATAAATCCCCTCCGATGTCAAGGAAAACTTTTCGCCAAAATCTCTGTTTTTTCGATTCCGGAAAGAAAAAGGGGATACCGTTTTATCTGGTATCCCCCGAAAAATCCTGTTTGTTCAGATACGATTTATTTGTCTCCGATCAGCCAGTTGTACATTTCTTCATACTGTTTTGCTGAATGATTCCATGAGAAGTCTGCTGCCATCGCACGGTCGACCATCTTGTTCCACTCGCGTTTGTTGTCGTAGAAGACACGCTCTGCATTACGTACAGTTGCAAGCATCTCATGTGCATTGTAGTTTGTGAAGCTGAATCCTGTTCCTGTTCCTTCGAACTCGTTGTACGGCTCTACAGTATCCTTAAGTCCACCTGTCTCACGAACGATCGGAAGTGTTCCATAGCGAAGGCTCATGAGCTGGCTGAGACCGCATGGCTCGAACAGTGACGGCATAAGGAATGCATCGGAAGCCGCATAGATACGATGGGACAACGGCTCATCATAATAGATCTGTGCTGATACCTTGCCGTGATATTTCCAGTCGAAATGACGGAACATATTCTCATAACGCTCTTCACCTGTTCCAAGAACAACAATCTGTACTGCATCCTGACAGAGTTCATCCATTACATAAGCGATCAGGTCAAAGCCCTTCTGGTCTGTCAGACGGGAAACGATACCAATGAGCATTGCATTCGGATCCTCATTGAGTCCGAGATCACGCTGGAGCTGGATCTTGTTTTTGACTTTTTCTTTGCGGAAGTTCTTTGCGTTGTATTTCTGGGTGATACAGGCATCTGTCTCCGGATTGAATACATCGTAATCAATTCCATTAACGATACCACGGAGATCATGAGATCTCGCACAGAGAAGTCCATCCAGACGCTCTCCATAGAATGGTGTCTTGATCTCCTCTGCATAAGTGTTACTTACTGTTGTTACTGCATCTGCAAAGACGATACCGCCCTTTAAGAAGTTTGCATCCTTGTAAGCCTCCAGCTTGTCCGGTGCAAAATAGTAATCGGAAAGTCCTGTGATTCCCCGAACGGTCTTGACATCCCATACACCCTGGAATTTGAGGTTATGGATCGTCATAACAGTCTTGATGCCCCAGAAGAATTCATTCTGCTGGAAAGAGTCATGCAGATAAACCGGTACAAGACCTGTCTGCCAGTCATGACAGTGGATCACATCCGGACGGAAGTTGATGACCGGAAGCACAGAGAGGACTGCTTTGGAGAAGAATGCAAATTTCTCCAGATCCCAAGGTGCGCTGTCGTATGGTTTCGGTCCACTGAAGTAGTATTCATTGTCAATGAAGTAGAACTGGATTCCATCATACTCCATATGCATGATTCCTACATAACAGTTCTTATATCCCAGATCCATATAAAAATGGGTGATATATTCCATTTTGTCTTTCCATTCCTGCTTCATGCAGGCGTATTTCGGCAGAATAACTCGCACATCAAAGTAACGCTTGTCAAAGCATTTCGGAAGTGCTCCTGCTACATCGGCAAGTCCTCCTGTCTTTATAAACGGCACTGCCTCTGATGTTGCAAATAAAATATTTTTCATCTGTGATTGCCCTCCTTGCTTCCATTTCTATAAAAGCTGTACAGATATCTCAGTCCTGAAACGGCTTTTTTGTTTATTATACCCTAAAAAGTACTTATTGGAAAGAGCGATTTTTATATTCCAGACGAATTTTGTCCGCAATCAGGGCAATGAACTCAGAATTTGTCGGTTTACCCTTGCCCGTACTTACTGTATAGCCAAACAGAGCATCTATCGTATCCATCTTGCCGCGGCTCCACGCCACCTCGATCGCATGGCGGATCGCACGTTCGACACGGCTTGGCGTTGTCTGGTGTTTCTTGGCGATCGTCGGATAGAGGACTTTGGTGATCGAATTGAGCATTTCGATGTCATTTACTGCCAGGATGATCGCATCTCTTAAGTACTGATAACCTTTGATATGTGCCGGAACACCGATCTCATGGATAATATTTGTGACATCTGTCTCCAGGTTTCTTGTTCCGTATGCGCCCGGTTCTTCTCTCACAACACTCGGACGGACATTTTCGCGGATCCTGCGGTCGCTTCTTCGTCTCAGGTTCTTAATGCGGTTCAGAAGGACCTGATTGTCAAAAGGCTTCAGCATATAATATTCTGCGCCAAGGCTGAAAGCGTCCTCTGTGATCCGTTCCTGTCCAACCGCTGATACGACGATAAACGCCGGCGTTTTCTTGAGCATATGATCGTGCTGACAGTTTTCCATGACAGTAAGCCCGTCCATCTTCGGCATGATGATGTCAAGAACGACAACATCCGGTTCTCTTTCTTTTATGATATTACAGATTTCTTCTCCGTTGTGTGCTTTACCTACCAGGGTGAGGTCTTTGTCTTCTTCGATCATACGACCAAGTATTTCTACCATTTTTTCGTTATCGTCTGCGATTGCTACATTTAACTTTTCCATGAGGCCCGTTTCCTCCTAACCTTACTGCCACTTATCAAATATTTTATGTGCTGACAGGAAATATTATAGAGTAAATTTCCCTGCGAAATCAAGCCGAAACAGGGAGAAACACTGAACTTTCGTTCACTTTAAATCTACCTGTTTCGACTTTTATGATCACCAGAAATCCTTTATTTTGGTTTTTCGGCGGCATTCTCTGTGACTTTTTATGCGGCTCGTTCCTGCACGTTTTCTTCATTCTCCAGCATAGTCTCCGCAAATATTCCATAGCCGCTTGTAGAATCCTGTACAAATACGTGGGTGACTGCCCCGGCAAATTTCCCGTTCTGGATCACCGGGCTTCCACTCATTCCCTGTACGATCCCTCCTGTTTTTTCAAGCAGATCCGGATCAATCACACGGATCACAAAACTCTTGTTTGTATCCTCGTGGTTGAGGTCGATCTTCACGATCTCCGCATCGTATGCGGACACACTTCCATCCACACAGCATAGGATCTTGGCCGGTCCTGTTTCCAGTTCCTGTTTGTAGGCAACCGTCATCTTTGTCATTGCGATCTTGTCCGCCAAGCCGGTGAATTCACCATAAATGCCATTCTCCGTATTCTTTTGTATCGTCCCGATCACCCTGTCAGGATCATAGCGGATCAGTCCGGCAAGCTCCCCCGGGCTTCCGTTGCTTCCCTTCTGGATCCCAAGGATCTCTGCCTGGTACAGAGCGCCTTTTTCTATCTTGAGGAGATCTCCTGTATCCACATCGCTGATCCCATGTCCCAGTGCACCATAACTGCCGTTTTCATCAACAAAAGTGATCGTCCCTATACCCTGTGTATTATCTCTGACCCAGATTCCAAGTTTATAAGAGCCCTGCATATCTTTTACCGGAGTAAGTGAGAGCGGAATGATCCTGTCATTTCGAAGCACCTCCAGTTCTACACTTTCTCCATTGAGATTCCTGATATCCTCGATCAGATCTTTTTTGGAACGGATGGTCTGTGAGTCAAAAGCTACGATATAGTCTCCTGGTTTTACAACGTCTTTCGCCGGTTCTTCTGTCGTACCTTCTTCAGACAGGATCTCGCCGGTATCAATGATAAGTACGCCGTCTGTTTCCATGTAAATGCCCGCGGTGCTTCCGCTGACATAAACCGATGGGCTGACGGACGGTGTGACCTTGATCTCTTTGAACGGAATCACTCCGAGAATGCTGCATTTCAGCGTATAACTGCCCTCGCCGGAAACGGAGACTGAATCCTCAAAGGTCAGAAGCGGATGCTCCAGAACCTTTTGAACCTGACTTTCCTGGTCTTCTTCGACATGGAGTTCATCCGGAATCCTCCGGTCCAGATAACGATACCCAAGGCACAGCATTGCAATGAGATCAAGCCCCAGACACCAGAGGATCAGCTTTCTGTACCGTTTTTTTGTATTCACTCTGTCACATCCTTTCTTTTGTGATTATTTCTGCATCAAAAAGCAATAAAAAAGAGAAGAGATCTCTTTCGGATCTTCCTCTCTTATTATGCTGTAATTCGTTTTATTTGAGTCTTGTATTTTTATGTACCTGTGCCAATTCTTTCATTTCTTTTGCATTCTGGTACACAGCCTGTGTGATCTCTGCACCGCCGAGAAGTCTCGCGAGTTCCTGGATGGAATCCTCACCTTCAAGCGGATGGATCTCCGTGATCGTCTCCGTACCCCTCTGGTGCTTCTCTATCTCAAAATGCGTGTCCGCCATCGCAGCGATCTGTGGCAGATGTGTGATGCAGAGTACCTGATGATGTCTTCCTATGACAGACATCTTCTCTGAAACCTTCTGTGCTGTCCTTCCGCTGATACCAGTGTCGATCTCGTCAAAGATCAGTGTCTCGATCTGGTCTCTGTCTGCAAGGATCGCCTTGATCGCCAGCATGATCCTGGAAAGCTCACCACCGGATACGATTCTTCCAAGCGGTTTTACAGACTCTCCCGGGTTTGTCGAAATTTCGTATTCAATGTTGTCAAATCCGCCTGCTGTATATTCTTCTTTGCGTTTAAAATCAATCCTGAACTGCACGTCCAGGAAATTGAGATCTTTGAGACCTTCGATGATCTTGTCGGTAAGTGTCTTACTGTATTTTTGCCTGATCTCTGAAAGTGCATACGAAACTTCTTCAAGTTTTTTCTGGGATTTCAAAAGATTTTCTCTGGCCTCCTGGAAGAGTTCCTCATATCTGTCAAGATCTGACAGTTTCTGCTTCTGGCGTTCACCATATTTCTGGATCTCTTCTATGCTCTGACCGTATTTTGCCTTGAGATTATTAATAAGATCCAGACGCTTCTCTGTCTCAAAAAAAGTCTCATCATCAAAATTCAGATCCTCCACATAGGAAGAAAGCTCTCTGTTGAAATCATTCAGAAGGCTGTCCACTTCCTGAAGAGTCCCTGACATGGATTCCAGCTGGCTGTCGAATTCTGTCACTCTGGTCAGTTCTCTCACTGCCATTCCGACAGAGTCCCCTGCCCCCTGTGCGGAATCATATCCGGTCAGGTCACGGACACTCTGGAGTGTCTCGAGGATCTTCTTGCCATTGTTTAATTTACGGTAAAGAGTTTCCAGCTCTTCGTCCTCTCCCGGGCGAAGCTGTGCTGTCTCGATCTCGTTGATCTCAAATTCCAGGAAAGCTCTCTCCCTGTTTCTCTGTTCCTCATCTGTATCGAGTTTCTTAAGTTCCTGCATGCATTTGCGGTATGCTCTGTATGCCTCCTGGACTTTGTCCCTTGCAGGATAGATCTCGTCCTTGCCGTATGCATCCAGGATCTCAAGCTGCTTGTCCTGGTACAGAAGAGACTGGTGCTCATGCTGTCCGTGGATATCAAGAAGGCAGGAAGCTGCCGCCTTCATCTGGCTTACCGTGCAGGTTTCGCCGTTGATCTTGTTGATGCTCCTGCCGTCCATCAGTTTACGTGTTAGAAGGATCTGTCCGTCCTCCAGTTCTACTCCAAGTTCCCCAAGAGCTTCCTCTGCACGCGGATTCTCCACCTGGAACAGTAATTCTACAAGTGCATAGGATGCTCCTGCCCGGATCATATCCCGGGTGCTTCTGCCGCCCAGGATCAGCTGCATCGAACCAAGAAGGATCGACTTACCTGCACCTGTCTCACCGGTGAGGATATTCAGCCCCGGACCAAATTCTACTTCAATATCTTCAATCAGTGCGAGATTCTTCACATGAAGATGTACTAACATAATTTCAAGATTCCTTTCAGTTTCCTTGCCGCAGTCTGTGCCTGTTCTCCATCCCGAGCCACGCACATCACAGTGTCATCCCCTGCGATGCTGCCCAGGATCTCTTTCCATTTCAGTGCATCCAGTGCTGCCGCCACCCCCATCGCCATGCCCGGAACCGTCCGGATCACGATCATATTCTGACCTACGTCAATCGATGTGAGTGCATCGTGGAGCACTCTTGTATATTTGTCGCCCAGTTCCGCGGAAGAACCTGAGAGGATCGCATAATGCGATTTCCCGTCTTTTCCTGCGACCTTTGTCATCTTGAGTGCACGGATATCTCTGGAAACGGTAGCCTGAGTTACTTTGAACCCGGCTTCATTGAGCCGTGCTGCCAGTTCCTCCTGTGTGTCTATATCGTACTGACGGATCAGTTCTATTATTTTTTCATGTCTTGCTACCTTCACATCCAACCTCCATTACACTTAACTGTCGCGCATTTTCTGGCGAAGTACTTCAACAAAACTTAAATGATTTAACTTGAGTATTTTTGTGCTTACAGCTGCTTTCTCTATCACAATCCTGTCTCCCGTTACCATCGGGATCACTGTATCTCCATCAAAAGAAGCCACACCGTATTCCTGAACCTGTCGTCTGCCCTCACCGATCTCCACCGTGATCACATCTTCCGCCGGAAAGATAATACTTCTTGTATTCAGCGTATGTGGCGCGATCGGAGTCATCAGTGTCATGGAACCATTCGGTGCCACGATAGGGCCTCCACAGGAAAGGCTGTATCCTGTCGACCCTGTCGGTGTCGAAATGATGATACCATCCGCATTATAGGAATTCAGGTACACATCATTGACATAGTTCTTGAAGCGGACAACTCGAAGATGTCCGTCCCTGCCGATCACGATGTCATTGAGAGCCACATCCCTGCCTATGATCTTACCATCTCTCCAGACAGTTCCCGTAAGCATCATTCTCTCCTCGATCTCGTAATCGTCCTCCATCAACTTATCAAGTGCACTGTAAACAGACTGTTTGTCCACTTCTGCAAGAAATCCCAGTGTTCCAAGGTTGACACCAAGCATCGGGATCTCTCTGTGTACAACATCTCTCGCCGCCTGAAGAAGTGTACCGTCACCGCCGAGAACAAGGATACATTCTGTGTCCTCCGGTATCAGTGCAGGATTGGTGTAATGATACGCACCTTCCTGCTTGCGCTCCGCCTGCTGTACCATGCACTTCCTGCCATTTGCCTTCAGATATTCTACGATCTGGCCTGTGAATTCAAGGTCTTTGTCCTTGTCACTGTTGGTAATGATATAAAATTTATCCATCCCTCAATTCTGCCTTCCCCGGTCATCAGTCGAGCTGACCGTGCGCTTCCTGCACCACCGCCTCCGGTGATACTTCCAGTGCGGATTCGCAGATCGTGCCTTCCGGTCTTTTCCTGAGATGAAGCAGATATTCGATATTTCCCTCTGGTCCCTTGATCGGAGAGAAAGAAAGATGCTGCGGCTCCAGCGCGATCGACATCGCATAAGCCATGACTTTCTCAATGACCTCGAGATGGACTGCCGGATCACGGACTACGCCCTTCTTGCCGACCTTTTCCCTGCCGGCTTCGAACTGCGGTTTGATCAGACAGACGATCTCTCCATCCTCTGTCAGAAGATTTCTTACCGGAAGCAGGACCTTGGTCAGAGAAATAAAGGAAACATCAATGGAAGAAAACTGCGGTGCTTCCTGAATATCCTCCGGAACCACATAACGGATGTTTGTTTTTTCCATGCAGACAACTCTCGGGTCGTTGCGCAGACCCCAGTCAAGCTGACCATAGCCTACATCGATAGAATATACCTTGACTGCCCCGTTCTGAAGCATGCAGTCGGTAAAACCACCCGTGGAAGCCCCTACGTCCATGCTGACCTTGCCTTCCAGGGAAACGCCGAAATTGCTCATGGCTTTCTCGAGTTTCAGACCGCCGCGGCTTACATATGGAAGTGTGTTTCCGCGCACTTCGATCTTTACTGTTTCCTGGAACATGGTTCCTGCTTTGTCTTCTTTCTGTCCGTTTACATATACATCTCCGGACATGATATATGCTTTTGCTTTTTCTCTGGAAGGTGCAAGTGCACGCTCAACCATCAAAAGATCCAGTCTTTTTTTCATTGCTGCTCCTCATATTCCTCTATTGCATCGAGAATGTCCGGTGCTGACAGACCGATCTTTGCCCGCAGGCTTCCGACTTCTCCATGCTCTACAAAACGGTTCCAGATCGCGATCGGAAGAACACGTGCTTCCGGATGACAGGCTTCCATATAGGCTGCCACATGTTCGCCGAATCCGCCGTTTTTGACATTTTCTTCTACTGTTACGATTAATTTGTGATCTCTGGAAAGTTCATCCAGAAGCGCAGTATCCAGTGGTTTGACAAATCTTGCATTGACAAACGTCGGCCTTCTGCCACGCTCCTTAAGTTCACGACAGACCTGTTCACAGATCTCAGTCATGCTTCCTACGGAAATGACTGCCAGATCTTCGCCTCTGTACAGGACTTCACTTCTGCCATACTGGATCGGGCTTTCGAATTCTTCAAGCCCCAGATATGCGCCGCCTCTCGGGTAGCGGATCGCAACCGGTCCACTGGCGCAGACTGCAAACTCCAGCATTTTCCTGAGTTCCCATGCATTCTTTGGTGCCATCACGGTCATGTTTGGCATCATCGTGAGATAAGAAAGGTCGAAACATCCCTGATGTGTCTCTCCGTCCGCACCGACAAGACCCGCGCGGTCAATGGCAAAGATCACATGAAGATTCTGCATACAGACATCATGCATCATCTGATCCACTGCTCTCTGCAGGAAGGAAGAATAGATCGCCACAACCGGAATCATCCCGCCAAGTGCCAGTCCTGCTGCAAAAGAAACAGCATGCTCCTCTGCGATTCCCACATCAAACAGTCTGTCAGGATATTTCTTCTCAAATCTGACAAGTCCGGTTCCTTTTTTCATGGCTGCAGTGATGCCGACCAGTCTGTCATGTTCTTCACCGAGATTCACCATCGCATCCGCAAAAACATCCGTATAGGTCGGTCCTTTTTTCTGCGATAATGCTTTCCCTGTTTTGATGTCAAACGGTCCTGTTCCATGGAACTGATCCGGATGCTTCCGTGCCGGTTCGTATCCTCTGCCCTTCTCTGTCAGGACATGAACGATCACTGGTCCCTCAACTCTCTTCGCCTCATTAAAAAGGCGCATCATCTGGCGCATATCGTGTCCGTCCACCGGTCCCAGATATGTGATCCCCATGTTTTCAAAAAGCATTCCCGGGATGATGAGCTGCTTGATGCTGCTCTTGGTCTTGCGCATCGTATCTACCAGTGCAGTTCCGACACGTGGTATCTTCTTGAGATTTTTGGTCACATTGATCTTCATTCCCGTGTAGGATTCCGCTGTCCGGAGTGCACTTAAGTAGGAAGATATCCCGCCTACGTTCTTGGAAATGGACATATTGTTGTCATTCAGGACAATAATGAAATTTGTCTTAAGTTCCGCGGCATTATTTAGTGCCTCATATGCCATTCCGCCAGTAAGCGCACCATCTCCGATCACTGAGACCACACGGTAATTCTGTCCCAGAAGATCCCTTGCCCGCACATATCCCAGACCTGCTGAGATAGAGTTCGAACTGTGTCCTGCATCAAATGCATCACAGTCACTCTCGCTTCGCTTGGGAAAACCACTCATGCCGCCTTCCTTGCGAAGTTTCTTAAAACCCTCTTTCCTTCCGGTAAGGATCTTGTGGGTATATGCCTGATGGCCTACATCCCAGACGATCTTATCCTGCGGAAGTTCCAGTACATTATGGAGTGCCAGTGTCAGTTCCACTGCCCCCAGATTGGATGCCAGATGACCTCCTGTCTGGCTTACAGATTCGATCAGGAACTGACGGATCTCCTCTGCAAGCTGTGGAAAATCTGCTAAAGCTATTTTGTGTATATCATTTGGCTTATTGATCTTTTCCAACATCCTTTGTATCCCTCTTTCATTTTCTGCGGCTTGCCATCTCCATAACAAGTGCCGTCAGAAATTTATTTTTGCTGCTTAACCCTTCCAGAACAGCCTCTGCCTGCTCTGAAAGTTTCTGAACCTGTTCAGATGCCTTCTCCACACCAAACAGTGTCACATACGTGACTTTATTATTTTTCTCGTCGCTGTGGACCGGTTTGCCAAGCTCCTGGCTGGTGCTTGTCACATCCAGAATGTCATCCTGGATCTGGAATGCCAGTCCGATAGCAGAAGCTGCCTTCTCAATCTGTGCTGTCTGTTCTTCATTCGCTCCGCCAAGGATGGCACCTGCCATCATGGAAGCCTCGATCAGCGCAGAAGTCTTGTGCTCGTAGATATAATCCAGCATCTCTCTGGATATCTCCTTGCCGTCATTCTCGACATCCACGCTCTGTCCTCCGAGCATTCCATAAAGCCCTGTCTTATTTGACATGATCTTCAGTGCACGGATCACTCTGTCCTTATCGGAAGTCAGATCAAATGCACCGAGCATTGTCTCATATGCATAATTAAGCAGGCTGACACCGCTTAAGACTCCCATTGCTTCTCCGTAAACTTTGTGGGTAGTCAGGCGTCCTCTCCTGTAATCATCATTGTCGATCGCCGGGAGATCATCGTGGATCAGGGAATGTGTATGGATCATCTCAATCCCTGCCATAAAAGGCTCTGCAACACGCTCATCCTCGCCAAACATCCGGAATGTTTCCAGAAGAAGGATCGGTCTCAGGCGCTTACCGCCGGCACACATGCTGTAATTCATCGCCTCTGCCATTGTCCTGGCAAAGCCGGCTTCCTCCGGCAGATATCTGCGGATGATTTCCTCTGCATGTGCTGTTCTTATCTGCAATTCTTCTTTAAAATTCTCGTAATGTTCCATCCTCGTCCATCTGGAGCATCTTCTTCTCTACTGTGTCCAGCCTGCCGCTGCAGTATTTGAGCAGCTCCATTCCTTCTTTATAAAAACGAAAAGAATCCTCCAGGGACGTTTCACTGTCCTCCAGCTTCGCAGCAAGAGTATCCAGTTCCTGAAAGACCTCTTCTATTGTCTTTGATTCTGTTATTTCTGCCATGTTTCCCTCCTGCTGTCCGAAACTTCCGCCTGGATCACACCGTCTGTCACAGAAATTTCGACTCTGTCCCCGGGCTTGACCTGCGAAACAGAAGTGATCCCTCTGCCATCAGTATCTGCAACAAAAGAATATCCCTGATTCAGCTTCGCAAGTGGTGACAGTCCCTGGTAGCGTTCCAGATAGATTCCCAGACGATGACGGTACTGCTGGAGTTTATTATCCATCGCCCTTCGCAGTGTATCCTCAAAATCCACAAGGGCCTGCCGCCGGTCTCTGAGACGGCTTTCCGGGCTTAAATATTTAAGCCGCATCTGATACTGCCCAAGCCGTACTCTCTGAAACTCGATTTTCTCCCTCATGTCACGCTGGAAACGCTCCTGATAACTGGAAAGCGTATACATCACCTGCGCCATATCATCCACTGCAAGCTCTGCTGCTGCTGATGGTGTCGGCGCACGGAGATCTGCCACAAAGTCAGCGATCGTAAAATCCACTTCATGTCCAACTGCTGATATGATCGGTGTACGGCACTCAAAGATTGCTCTGGCAACCTTCTCCTCATTGAACGCCCACAAATCCTCGATCGAACCGCCGCCACGTCCTACGATGATCGTATCTACGCCGGCCTCGTCAAGCATACGGATGCCTTTCACGATGCTGTCTGCTGCTCCATCGCCCTGTACCAGTGCCGGATAAAGGATGATCTGCAGGTACGGATTTCTCCGCAGGGAAATATTCCGGATATCCTGCACAGCCGCGCCGGTAGGCGCAGTCACCACTCCCAGTCTGCGGATAAACCGCGGGATCGGCTGCTTATACTCCGGTGCAAACATTCCCATTTCTTCCAGTTCTGCCTTCAGTGCAAGGAATCTCTCATAAAGTGCGCCGGCGCCCTCCAGAGTGATTTCCTTCGCATACATCTGATAACGGCCGTCTCTCTCATACACATCTACGGCGCCGCCGACTACAACACGGTCTCCGTCCTTCATACGGAAAGCAAGTCCGCGTCTCTGTCCCGCAAACATGACACAGGAAAGCACCCCTGTCTCATCCTTGAGCGAAAAATAAATATGTCCGCTGGTATGATATTTGCAGTTGGATACTTCACCCTTGACGTATACTTTTCTTAAAACATAGTCCTGTATGAACATGTTCTTGACGTAACGGTTGACCTGTCCTACGGAATAAACTGTTTTCATTTAATTAATTATCAGAGTTTTCTTCTGGCTCTGCCTTTGTTTCGGATTTCGGTGCATCTTTCTTGGATGAACGGATGATGATCTTGGCCTGATGGGTCGGACGGCGTCTCTTCGGTGCTTCACCGGAGTCCTTCTTACCGCTGGCGATCTTGCCGAGGATCCCGTTTACAAAAGAACCGGAATCGTCTCCACCAAACATCTTGGCAAGTTCTACTGCCTCGTTGATCGCAACGCCAACCGGAACGTCCTCATCAAATTTCATCTCATATACTGCCAGACGGAGTGCTGTCAGGTCGACTCTGCTCATACGGCTTGTCTTCCATCCACGGCTGTAGTCGTTGAGGATCTGGTCGATCTCGTCAAGCTTCTCCAGGATCTTCTGATACTTCGCCTGCATTGCCTCCTGGTCCTTCTCTTCCAGCTCTCCAAGTGTCTCAAAATACATGGACACCTGATCTGACATTTCATCTTCTGAATTAAACTGTGTCATGAACAGCAGTTTAAAAATATGTTCTCTCTGCTCGCTTCTTCGCATGTTTCCTCCTAAACCAATATCCCCCTCCGGGACTTTTATAAAGAAAAAAGGAAAGAGTTTACTTTCCTTTTCCGTTTTCCATATCAACGCCTGCGATGCGGATATTTACATCTGCCACTTCCAGGCCTGTCATGTTTTCAATGGACGATTTGACCTTGTCCTGAACCTTCTTGCTTACTTCAAGAATATTCTTGCCGAACTCGATATTCAGTGTCAGGTCAACAGTAACAACGCCCTCAAGGACGGTTACCTTAACTCCTTTGGAAAGGTTCTTCACTCCAAGCTTGCTTACCAGCTCGTTTGTAATATTTCCTCCCATGGATGCAACGCCGTCAACTTCGGTTGCTGCCAGTCCTGCGATGACTGTTACTACTTCATCTGCGATCTTGACTTCACCGATCCCTCCTACATCCTGTAATTTATAGGTTGTTCTCTTTTCTGCCATATCTAATACCTCCTGCGGGCTCCGACTCATAGCTGCAAGAAATCCTCTCACAGCTATCAAATTCTAATTTTGCATAGGTTTAGTATATCAAATTTGTCCGCAAATTAAAAGCGTTTATTTACTGAATTCTGTCAGTACGAGATTCGGATTTCGGTCTTCTGTCATGCCGACGCTCCATGCATTGACGAACAGAAGAAGCGGGTTGCCCTTGAGGTCTGTAACCTTCTTCATGTCTGAAGTTCCTGTGATCTTGGCCACATCGACTTCTTCTTTGTTTGCGATCCAGCGGATATGCTCATATGGAAGGTTTTCCAGACGGATCTCGACATTATATTCGTTTTCCAGACGGTATTTGAGGACATCAAACTGCAGGACACCGACAACGCCTACGATGATCTCTTCCATACCGGTGTTGAATTCCTGGAAGATCTGGATCGCACCTTCCTGCGCGATCTGGTTGATACCCTTGACAAACTGCTTACGCTTCATGGTATCAAGCTGGCGCACACGTGCAAAATGCTCCGGTGCGAAAGTCGGGATTCCCTCAAATGCAAACTTACGTCCCGGCGCACAGATCGTATCACCAATGGAAAAAATACCCGGGTCAAAGACTCCGATAATATCTCCGGCATATGCCTCATCTACCACATGACGGGATTCTGCCATCATCTGCTGAGGCTGGAGAAGACGCATCTTCTTGTCTCCCTGTACATGATAGACTTCCTGGGATGCATCGAATTTACCGGAGCAGATACGCATGAATGCGATCCTGTCTCGATGTGCCTTGTTCATGTTTGCCTGGATCTTGAATACGAATGCGGAGAAATCATCAGACATCGGATCAATCTCGCCCTCATCGGATACTCGCGGAAGTGGAGAGGTTGTCATCTTGAGGAAGTGCTCAAGGAAAGTCTCCACACCGAAGTTTGTAAGCGCGGAACCGAAGAATACCGGTGTCATATTTCCCTTGCTTACCTGTTCCTGGTCAAATTCCACACTTGCTCCGTCCAAAAGCTCGATCTCATCCATGAGCTGTTCCTTCTGATCCGGATCTACGATGTCGTCAAGTCTTGCATCGTCAATATCGATTTCTTCGATCACACCTTCCTTGGTTCCCTTCTGTGTGTCAGAGAAGGTCAGGACTTTGTGTGTATTTCTGTCATAAACTCCACGGAATTTCTTACCGGAACCGATCGGCCAGTTGATCGGGCAGGTTGCGATCCCGAGTTCCTTTTCTATTTCATCCAGAAGATCAAACGTATCATTTGCATCTCTGTCCATCTTGTTGATAAAAGTAAAGATCGGAATGTGTCTCATGACGCAGACCTTGAACAGCTTTCTTGTCTGTGCCTCGACACCCTTGCTTCCGTCGATGACCATGACTGCGGAATCCGCTGCCATCAGAGTACGGTAGGTATCCTCTGAGAAATCCTGATGTCCCGGTGTATCCAGAATATTGATACAATATCCATCATAATGAAACTGTAATACGGAAGAGGTTACGGAAATACCTCTCTCTTTCTCTATTTCCATCCAGTCAGATACTGCATGGCGGGCAGTTGCCTTACCTTTAACACTACCTGCCAGGTTGATCGCACCTCCATACAGCAGAAATTTCTCTGTCAGGGTTGTCTTACCGGCATCCGGGTGAGAGATAATGGCAAAAGTTCTTCTTTTTTCTATTTCGTTCGCGTACTTAGACACGTTTTTCCTCCTGTCTGTTATCCTATTTCCAATTTCTATACAACTTTTTATTTTATTATAGACTATGCCGGACTGTCAAGAAATTTCCCTATATAAAGGATATAAAGTTATAATTGAAAAGCAAATCTTTTCTCTGTATAATAGAGGCATATTTTTTGAATACGTGCCAGGAGGAAATTTTATGAATCTCGCAGAAATAGAAACTTTTTTGACTATCGTAAACACCAAGAGTATTACCCGCACTGCTGATCTTTTATTTCTGTCCCAGCCAACTGTCAGCCATCGTCTGAATTCCCTTGAGAATGAACTGGGATTTCCTCTTGTCATCCGAAACAAAGGACATAAGCAGGTCGAACTCACACCCAAAGGAATGGATTTTGTCGTCCTCGCCGAACGGTGGATGTCCCTGTGGAAAGAAACACTCACACTTCAGCACAACCAGGAACGGATGCTTCTGACAATCGGCTGCACGGACAGCCTGAACATCGCCGTATTTGCTCCGCTGTATGATGAGATCCTTCAGTCACATTCTCATCTGGATCTGGATATTGAATCTCATCACTCCAATGAACTGTACGATCTGCTCAGTGAGCACAAATTTGATATCGGTTTTGTCTATCAGCATCTTCATTACAAAAACATCATCGCAGAGCAGATCTTTGAAGAAAAACTTTATCTGGTGCAGTCCGAACATCCGGTGATCCCGCGGGCGCAGGTACATACGGATGAACTGGATTCCTCCATGGAACTGTTTCTGAGCTGGGATGACAATTTCCAGATCTGGCATGACCGCTGGCTTTCTTCTGTTACGAGACCTCATATCTCAGCAGACACGATCACTCTGCTTGACCGCCTGTGGAAAAAGGACGAAAACTGGATGATCGCACCGGAATCTGTCATTCAGGAGCTTTCGCATTACCGTTCTCTGTATGTCAGCGAACTGGTCAACACCCCGCCAAACCGTGTCTGCTACAAAATCCGGCATCGTTATCCCAAGGTTTCCAACAAGCTCGCTGTTGAATATTTTGAGCACGAGCTGGAACATTTTCTTGAAAAACGGCATCTCCATATCCCAGTCGGCGTTGTATGGCATTCTTAATGCTTTTTATGTCAAAACAGAGAGGAAGCTCCCCTCTGTTTTGATCTGTGTCATTTCTTAATCATAGATACCGTCTGTCTGGATCACCTGATCGGTGGAAGTTTCCTGGTCTTCGTATGTAGTATCTGCTTCGTCCGTGCTGTCATAGGCCGCGGTCTCGTCAGCATTTTCTTCCATCGAACTGCTTTCTTCCCCTGTATCCTCTGTCTGGTCAAGCGGCGTGATCACGATATTTTCTGCTGCGATCCCTGTCTTTCTCTTGATGATATCCTCGATCTGTGCTCTTTTTGCATCTTCGAGGTCTGCTTCCGGCACAACTACGTCTGCAGTCTCTCCGGTAAGATTTACTACCGCATTCTCGAATCCTTTGGCTTCAAGAAGCATTTCTGCTGCAGCTTCTTTTTCGGATACGTCTGTCATCTCTACCATGGTGTTGATGGCGGTCTGTTTCTGATCATCCGAGATATCCGCATTGTTGATGATCTCCTGCAGGTCCGCCTTGTTCTGGGAGCGCACCTGTTCACGGGAAAGCTTTGCCTGTGCCGCAAATCCGGATGCCCCTGTCAGCACCGCCTCCCCCGGCGTTGTCGTGTCTTCTTCTGTATTGGTAAGACTGCTCTGACTGTTTTCTTCCAGAAGTGCGCTTTCGTCGGTAATGTCATAATCCACCTGATCCAAAATACTTGCACTGTCCGTGCTCGCTTCTTTGTCCTTGAATCCCAGATCCACGTCTGCAAAATTCAGGTATCCCGCCACTGCGATCAGGATTGCCAGTGAAGTGATGATGACCTGATTCCTTTTTACGATTTTTTTCACTTTACTCTCCTCATTTCATTTTCATTATTTTTATTTTATGGGCTTCGATCTGAAATAATGCCATTACCGCCTGCTGAATTTTCTGCACGACCACCGGATCAGAGGCTCCCTCTGCCGCGATCAGCACTCCTCTGACTTCTGTTTCACCGGAACGATAGATTCCCTGCTGTTCCTCCGTCATCAGCATCACTTTGACTTCACCAACTCCTTCTACATTCTCCAGAATATTCTGAAGCCTGCATTCCAGGGAGGACTGGATTTCATCTGTGCTCTGTGTACTGTTATCCATCAGGATCGTCTGCTTTGGTGTACTGCTCTTTTTGGATACCGGAAGTGCGATCACCGACAGAAGAAGTCCCAGAAGCAGGATCACGATCCACTGCTGTTTCGTCATTCCCTTCTGCAAAAATTCTGATATTCTGCTCTTCGATCCCGAAGCTCTGCCGGAGTTCATCCTGGATCCTCCTTTCCTGTTCGCCGTCCATGTTCTGATCTGCCTTCAGTTCCACCGATATCGTCTCTCCTTCTATATCTACGATGGTCTCCTGTATTTTTATTCCTGCATCTTCACATTTTTTTGCAATCTGGGATGCAAGTTCCTGACGAAAGCCTTTACGGATGTAAAAGCCCTGAAGATCCTGCGTTTCTTTCTGCTCCAGAAGGTGTACTTCCTCGTTATAATAGTCTGCGAAATCCCCAATCATCTCCCTGCTTCCCCGCAGGAAAGAAAAAAGCGGCGTGCACAGCATGTAGATCAAAAGAAGTCCCATGAAAGACCGGATGTACCGTTCATATTTTCTGTCCGGCATCAATTGCAGGACCGCAGTAAATAAAATATAAAACGTCGCCAGGATCCTGACCCACTGATAGATTTCTGCCTTCATCTGCCCTCCTAACTCTGGATCCCTGCCATCAGGACAAGGAATGCCAGCATGCACAGAACTTCCGCAGTAAAAACGATCCGAAGAAGCAGGGTGCATCCCTCGCCCATTGCACTGAGCGCGCTGACCATCCGTTTATCTGAGATCGGCTGTGATACCGCCGAAAGAAAGCGATACAAAAGCGACAGGACACCATAATGCAGCATCGGTCCTGCTCCCGCCAGTACAAATACGACGAGTATCACAACGCCAAGACAATTTCGAATCAGGACTGCGCTTGTCACGACCAGCTCTGTCACCATATTTACGGCGTTTCCTACTCCCGGAAGTGCCCCTGCCGCCCTTCCGAGAAGCCCTCGTTTCAGGTTGTCCATGACCGGTGCAACCAGATTTCGGATGATCTGCAGGCCGACCACTGCCGCGAGGAGTGTTTTGAGGCTCCAGGAGATCGCCGTGTTGAGGAATTCTGCCATTTTTCCGAGCATTTCTTCTTTTGATAGGGAGTTTACGAGCTGTAAAAGGACATACAGGCTGGACGCAGGCAGGATGACAGTCGCAAGAAGCCACTGGATCAGCCATACCAGAATCAGAACCCCCTCATAAAAAACTGCCGCTGATGCCGCGCCGGACGAGGCACAGACTGTCATGTAAAACGCCGGTGCCAGCCCTTTCATAACTTCCGTCATCCAGTCGATCGTCTTTTCCAACGACAGGCTCATTTCAGAAAAGGAATCTGTCAGCAGTGTAAAAACCAGCAGATAAACGACAAAAAAACTGATATTTCCAACCTGTTCGTTTTCGAACACATCCGCAAAGCTGGAAAAAACAGCCGCAAACAGTACCAGAAGGAGAAGTTTGACCAAAAGTCCCCTCTCCTGTTCCAGACGATAAAAGAAAAAGCGGTACACCACTCCCTGTACCGCTTCTTTTGAAAATGCTTGTTCACCTTTTGTCAGTTTTATGAGCGCATCTTTCATGGAAAAACTGTCTTCGCCCAGAAGTTCGTCCAGCATGTTCTGGACATCTGTCAGTTCGATCTCGTTCAGAAGTTCCTGTGCGATGTCTGTGTCGTTTTGATTAGAATCAGATATGTCGTCTGACTGGCTTTTCTTTGGTGTCTGGCTCTGAATTCCTGTACTGCTTCCATAAACTTCTGCTACACATGCTACCATCAGAATTACCAGACATACCACACGCACCAGCACCGCCAGCCAGTTTTTCCCTCTCATGCCATAAACTCCTGAATCGTTTCCAGTAGTGCCAGAAGAATTGGAACACTCTGTACCAGTACAGAAAGCCGGCAGAATAATTCAATCTGCGCCGCCGTAGCCTGATGCCCCGCATCCTTGCAGATTCCTGCCGAAAACTGTCCGATGTAAGTGATTCCGATCATTTTAATTAACGTCGTCAGGTACTCCTGCTCCACAGGCAGGCTGTCCTTGAGCTGCCGCAGCGTTCCGAAAAGATATTCCAGCTTTCCGACAGCCAGTCCCAGGATCATGATGCCAATTCCCATCGTGATAAAAGCGGTATATTCCGGCCGGGTTTCTTTCAGAAAAAAGCATAATATAACACCGCAGATCCCCAGAAGAGAAATTTTTATAATATCCATCTTTCCTCCTGCTTACAGCACAAACAATTTCTGAATATCCACAAACAATTCATAAATATACGGTACGATCCAGAATAATACGATAAGAAGGCCGGCGAGACTTACAAGAAATGCCTGTTCATCTCTCCCGCTGTGTTTCAATACCTGAGAGAGAATGGAAACCAGAATCCCGACCGCCGCTATTTTGAAAATAATGGTGACTTCCACGCTCTCCCCCTTCTCCTCTTACCAAAACAATACTGCAAGCAAAATGCCTCCCATAATCCCTAAGGACTGGCAGATTTTCTTCTGCTCCGGCATTTTTTCTCTGAGCTGTCTTCTTTGTTCTTCCACATCCGTTTCCAGAAGTTCGATCTGTTTTATCTGCATTTCTCTGTCAAGATAGCCAAGTCTGCGCCCAAGAGTCCGAAGAATCTCCATTTCTTCTTTCCTCTGCGACCCTCCGGGATTTCCCTGATAAAAATTTCTTTGTATACAAAATTCCATGATCTCTTCCAGATTTTTGCCTCCGGTGTCTTCCATTTCCTGTGCGGCATCCCGAAGGATTGTCCCAAAAAATCCACTGATTTTTGCTGCAATCTCCCGGAATGCGTCTGGAAGAGAACTGTTGCCGCATCGGATCTCTCCTTTCAGAAAAAAAAGAATCTGAAGCAAAATCTCCAGGTTCTTTTCTCTTTCTGTGATCTCCCGACTTCTGGCATACCCGATTCCTGCTCCACCCAGGATCAGCAACAGGCTTGCCGCCATTTTCAGCATTTTTGTCCTTTTTCATCGTAGATTCCTTTTATGATACCGATCTGCTTCCTGTCTCCGAGAACGATATATTTTTCAAATATTTCCATCTTTTTTAACTTCTGAAAAAACGGCTGGTTTAAGATATCCTCCACGGAATTTCCATGTGCCGTGGCAATCAGCCTGCATCCACAATGGATCACGCTTTCAACCGCCCGGAAATCTTCTTCTCTGCCAAGTTCGTCTACCGCCACCACATCCGGCGACATCGAACGCACCAGCATCTGCATTCCTTCCGCTTTCGGACAGGCATCGAGAATGTCTGTCCGCATTCCAAGGTCATTCTGTGGAACACCCTGCCAGCTTCCGGCAAGCTCACTTCGTTCATCCACCACCCCAACTGTCACTCCAGGAATGCCCTCTCTCCCGTTACTGAGCTGTCGGATCACATCCCGCAGAAGTGTCGTCTTGCCACACCTCGGCGGTGAGATGATCAATGTGTGTGAAATATGGTTTCGACTTTGAATATACGGCATCACTGCATCTGCACAGCCCGGGATCTGATGTGACAGCCGGACATTGATGCAGGAAATATATTTCATTCCACGGATCCTGTCGCCATTCAGAAGTACCTTGCCGGTAACGCCCACTCTGTGTCCGCCCTGTACGCTTATGTATCCCTGCCGGATCTCATCTTCATACGCATACAGCGAATATCCGCACACATACTCCAGCGTTTCCTTAAGATCCTGCCGCGTCACAAAATACGGCTCGCCTCTTTTTATCTGCAAAAAGCGTTCACCCCCTGCATATACAAGAAACAGGGGGCGTCCCACCCGGAGTCGGATCTCATAAAGTTTCTCATAATCCGGTCCCGCCTCAATGAGAAGTTTGCGGATATTTCCTGCAAACAGATTCTGAATACTCTCCCTGTCGATCGTCCTCACCTCTTTACAGTTAATATATGTGGACAATCTGTTTTTATTACCGGGAAAAATCCGTTTTTTTCATGGCACAGCCAAGTCCGAGCATTCCCCAGAACAACGGGGATACTGCCAGGTTGGAATCATTCATAAGCCCCATGAAAAGAAAAGCAGTCACACTCAGCAGAATCACAGCATCCACTGCAAAAAAACTGCTGTCTTTTTTCTGTTTCAGGCTTCGAACAGACGAAACTGCATAACTTCCCCAGAATATCAGAAGACAGAGCAGCGACAGAATGCCTGTCTGAAGTGCACTCTGCAAATACAGACTGTGCGCCTTGGACGGAATCTGCTCCAGCATCCAGCGTCCTGTGTTTGCTTTCATAACATAATCCTGCTGTGGAAATTCTTCTACGAAAGTATCCGGTCCGCTTCCGACCAGAATATGCTCTTTCAGAAGTGGAATCGCCCTGCCCCAGATATAGCCTCGTCCGGTAAAAAGCTTTTCATAGCCTTTCAGAACGCTGTCGGCTGTCCGGATCTCGTCTCCGCGTTTATAAAAGTTAATATATACAAACTGTGGTGATCCATTTGCCTTGACAAATTCCCAGGTGATATCCTGATACTGCATCAGAAGATTCTGCGTACCTGAATCCATGTAGCTGTCAAATTTCAGTTCTTTCAGCGCGTCATCCTGCGCGACAAAACATTGCTGATCCATGTCCCAGTATGCAGGAATTCTGTTCCTGTCTTCATCATAGATTGTCAGAGAATCTCCCTCATCTGACGATACCGGACAGAATTCATAAAAATGCCCTCCCTGTACCAAAAGTAGTTACATTCAGTATAAGGAGGGTATTTTTATTTGTCCAGTCTGTTATTCATTGTTTCACTTTAATTTTTACGCACGATTACGGCAGCTGTATCTCCTCATGCACCCACCGCAGTTCCAACGGGTCGCGGGACCAGACGGCTCCGCTGTAGCCTGGTTCCATTTCAAGCATCAGGTAGCTGCCTTTGTCCAGGGAGATCTTGCGGAGGTCTTTGGAAAGACCTTCTCCCGTCCATTTGATGTAGGCTTCTCTGAGCACCCACTGAGCAAAAAAGGCTTTCTCCATCTGCTCGCTCTCAAGAATCTCGCGTACCATGTCTGCCGGGACCATTCTGGTGAGCATTCGTTCGTAGTTGACTTTCTTGTGTTCCTGGACATCGATGCCGACTTCTTCTCCGGCGATGATGCACATTACATATTTGCCGGAATGGCTGATGTTGTAGTGGATCTTTGGCTGCAGGGTCAGGAATGGTTTGCCGTGCTCTCCTGCTGCCCGCGGCTCAAATGCAAGCTTCAGTCCATATTCCTTGTAAAGTCCTGTCGCAAGTAGTTTCTCTCCGATCATATGCTCCATATTCTTGTGGAGATATTTCTCCGGGACCTCTGTAAAATAAATCACTGCCTTCATATGTGCACCTCCTCCAGAAAGCGGGAAGGCTCCCGTTTCTTCTCATGCTGCTGCCTCACGTAACACAGATCAAGTTCCTTCCTGGCACGGGTCATCCCTACATAAAAAAGCCTCCGTTCTTCTTCGATCGCCGGTTCCAGGACTGCTTTCTTGTACGGCATGCTGCCTTCATTTACATTCAGGATATATACCTTGTCATATTCCAGACCTTTGACTCCATGGAGTGTTGAGATCAGTACACCCTCTCTTTCCTGCTCCTGTTTCTTCGCCTGTTCTTCCAGTTTCCTGGTGTAATCTTCTATGTAGGCTTCCCAGTCTCCGAGGCTGTCCATCCCCTTCGTGCTGTCGGTCAGCCGATCCAGGATCTCACTTAATTCTTCTGGTTTTATTTTACGATATTCCGCGTATTCCCGCAAGTATTCTTCGTATCCCATGCCCTTTCGGATGAAATTTATCGCCGCAAAAGGTGTCAGACCCCGAAGGATACGCAGATGCGTCTCAAATGTCGTCAGACGGTCACACATCCAGTCCTTATCCTTGTAAAAATCCTTGAGCTGGTCGAAGGAGATCACAGGGGAAAGTGATACCGCATCTCTGGCTATATAACGGTTCGGGCGGTTCATAAATTCAACAAAATTCTTCCGGCTCTCATCGCCCGCCGCAAATCTCAGATATGCCAGAATGTTCCGGCAGATCCAGTGGTGGAACAGGTTCGGAAGTTTTTCTTTCATGTTAAATGGAACCTGACGTTCCATCAGCGCACCGACCAGACCTTCCGCCTCCTGGTTCGTGCGAAGAAGGATTGCTGTGTCTTCCAGCTTGTCGCCCTGTTCCAGACGCGCCCGGAGTTCTGATACAACTTCGAGATATTCTTCTCTCGGATTTTCAAATTCACGGATCTTTACCGGATCACCTTCCGGATTGGGAGTCTGCAGATGCTTCTGGAATCTTTTCTTGTTCGTTCCGATCACCTGCATTGCAGAAGAAAGGATCCTCTTGCTACATCGGTAATTCACATCCAGTGTCACCGTCTCTGCCTCTGGATAATCCTTTGTGAAATTCAGCATGATCTCCGGTCTTGCTCCACGGAAATGATAGATGGACTGATCATCATCCCCCACGATAAACAGATTATCCTGCGGCTTCGCAAGAAGCTTCACGATGTCATACTGAAGCTGGTTGATATCCTGAAACTCATCGACCAGGATATACTGAAATTTATTCTGCCACGCTGCCAGAATATCCTTCCGCTTATCAAAAAGGTCATAACAGTAGAGGATCATGTCATCAAAATCCAGTTTCCGTCTCGCCTGACAGGTTTTGACATATTCCCGGTAGATCTGACGGAAAACCTCATCCGGACAGCACGAAGAATAATAATATTCCAGCGAAATCCTGTTTCCCTTGACAACACTGATCTCCTTGGCAACTTCTTCCGAAAAATCACCTTCCTCTGCCAGTTCCCCGCCATGGTTCAGTGCAAGTTCCCGGAGAATTGCAGACTTCTCCTCCTCTGACAGAATATTCGCCGCAGTAAATCCATACGCCTGCTTCAGAATTCCATAAAAAACGCCATGGAAAGTCCCGAATGTGATCGGTGTATACTCCTGACCGGTAAAATTCAGAAATCGTTCTTTCATTTCCTTCGCCGCTGCCCTTGAAAAAGTCACGACAAGGATATTGGAAGGAGAAATCCCGCCCTCGGTTGTCATATATGCTGTTCTTTCTACAATTACGGAAGTTTTCCCCGAACCAGGGCCTGCCAGAACCATCATGGGTCCTGACAGGTGGGCGATTGCCCGTTGTTGAGATGGATTACGTTTCATATATCTGTGATCAGCTGAGTTTTTCGATAGCTGCTTTGACACGTTTCAGTGTTTCTTCTTTGCCGATGATCTCCATGATCTCAGTTGCTCCTGCCGGTGTCATCTGCTTGCCGGATACAGCGGTACGAAGCGGCCACATAACATAACCGTTCTTGTATCCTTTCTCCTTAACAAACGCACTTAAAGATGCGAACAGCGGATCATTAGTATAGTCCTCCTGAGCTTCCAGAACCGGAAGAACTTCTTTGAGGACTGCCAGAGATGTCTCCTCGTTGGTCTTCATCTTCTTGTGGCAGTACATTGCGCTGTCGTATTCCGGAACTTCCTCGAAGAAGTCGATCAGTGCCGGGATATCCGGGAATGTCTCGATTCTTGTCTGAACCATTCCTGCGATTTTGCGGAAGTTGTAGTCTCGTTTGAGGACCTGCTTCATGTATGGAAGTGCTTTCTCGTAGAATTCTTCCGGATCCATTTTTTTGATGTACTCGCCGTTCATCCAGCGGAGTTTGGTGATATCAAAGACTGCCGGTGATTTGCTGATGTGATGATAATCAAATGCCTTGACAAGTTCCGGAAGAGAGAAGATCTCCTGGTTGTCCTGCGGGCTCCATCCGAGCAGAGCTACGAAGTTTACGATCGCTTCTGTCACAAATCCCTGCTCCAGAAGATCCTCATAAGAGGAATGTCCGGAACGCTTGGAAAGCTTCTGATGCTCCTCGTTGGTGATCAGTGGGCAATGAACATAGACCGGGATCTCCCATCCGAATGCTTCGTAGATACGGTTGTATTTCGGTGCAGAAGAAAGATACTCATTTCCTCTGACAACGTGAGTGATTCCCATCAGATGGTCATCTACAACGTTTGCAAAGTTGTAGGTCGGGTATCCGTCAGACTTGATCAGAATCAGGTCTTCCATTTCTTCGTTGTTTACTGTGATGTCTCCGTAAATTACATCGTGGAAAGTAGTGGTTCCCTCTGTCGGCATATTGAAACGGATAACATGCGGTTCGCCTGCATCCAGACGTCTCTGTACTTCTTCTTTGGAAAGGCGCAGACATCTCTTGTCATAGATGGAGATCTCCTTGCCTGCAACGACACGTTTCATGGATTCCAGTTCCTCCGGACCGCAGAAGCAGTAGTAAGCATCACCCTGTTCAATAAGCTGCTGTGCATATTTGAGATAGATTCCGGATGCCTGTCTCTCACTCTGTACGTAAGGACCTACGCCGCCGTCCTTGTCCGGACCTTCATCGTGAAGAAGTCCTGTACCTGCCATGGTACGATAGATGATATCTACAGCTCCTTCTACATAACGCTCCTGGTCTGTATCCTCGATTCTAAGGATAAAGTCTCCATCTTCATGTTTTGCAATCAGGTATGCGTACAGTGCGGTACGCAGATTTCCTACATGCATCCTGCCTGTCGGGCTCGGTGCAAATCTGGTTCTGATCTTTGTCATTTTATTATTTCCTGCCTTTCAAAAATGTAAAACCCCTGAGACAATTATATGCCTCAGGGAGTGTTTTTGCAATTATGCCTCAATTCCTCTGCCTTTAAGATACTCGATCACGTCTCCCACTGTTTCCAGTTCTGTCAGTTCCTCAGCAGGTATCTCGATGTTGTACTCATCTTCCAGTGCCATAACCAGTTCGAACAGGTCAAGGGAATCTGCTCCAAGGTCATCTTTAAAAGAAGTATCTGCTGTGATCTCGTTTTCGTCGCAGTTTAACTGTTCTGCGAGCATTTTTTTCATTTCATCTAACATTGCTTTTCTCCTTTATCAAGTATGCTTTTTCACTACTTTGATGTGCAAAGTATATATTCTGGAAAACTATTTGTCAATAGATTTTCTGTTATTTTAGGCTGCCCTTTCGGGTGTCTTGAGTTTAATCTGCCTGGACACGCTTAAGGCCAGTCCCATCTCGGCCATGAGGAACATGATCGAGGTACCTCCATAGCTGATAAACGGCAGCGTGACACCGGTATTTGGCATCAGATTTACTACGACTGCAATGTTCAGAATTACCTGCAGTGCAATATGTATAAAGATACCGCTGACAATCAGCGACCCAAAAAGATCCGGTGCATTCTGTGCGATAAAACACAGCCTGTAAAGAAGATATCCAAACAGAAGCAGAAGAATCACGCCCCCTACGATTCCAAGTTCTTCACAGATGATAGAAAAGATCATATCGTTCTGTGCTTCCGGTACGCTTCCAAGCTTCTGAATACTGTTACCAAGTCCACGTCCCAGAAAGCCTCCGGAACCAATTGCATAAAGCGCCTGTATGGTCTGGTATGCCGCAGTTCCTGTGGCATTCTCAGGATGAAGCCACGCGATGATTCGATTCAGACGGAAATCATCTGTCTCCTTTACACTCTGACCAATAACAAATACAAGAATCGCCAGAAACGCAATTGCCACCGCCACAAGAATCAGAAAAATCCTGGTCTTGGGATGTGCCACAAAAATCATTCCCACTGTAATACAGAAAATAATAATGGCTGTACTGAGGTTATCTGTGCAGACATATGCCAGCAATGCAAGAAATGTTCCCATTGCCCCAAGTGTCATACATGCCTTGAGTGAATTCATCTTCTTGCCCATGTGAACGATCATGTAGGAAAGACAGACGATCACGGCGATCTTGGCAATCTCTGCCGGCTGAAACTGAATCGGTCCGATTCTGAGCCATCTCCTGGCACCATTGGAAACAGTTCCCAGAGGTGTTCTTACCAGTACCATAGAGCCGGCAGCAACACCATACAGAACCCCTGTAAACCTTGCCAGGATATGATAATCAAACATGGATATAAACAGAGCACCGGCAATACATACAAAGCTGATCGCCGCCTGTTTCTTAAAGAAATACATATCATCACCATACTTGATCGTTGATGTGTATGCGCTGGTACTGTACAGCATAACCAGACCGAAACAGGTCAGAAGGATAATCGCCGCTACCAGATTGTAATCATAATACTCTGGTTTCTCTATAAGCTTCACTCCGATATTATTTCTGGATCTGGATTTGGTTTTGGATTTCTTTTTGGTCTTTTTCGAAACCGGTACATTGCCCCGCTGTTTCGTTTTTTCCATTTTATCACCTGATACTTTCTCTGTGATTTCTATGTCCTGCTATACAGTATAGCAGACTCCCTCCGCCATCGCAAGACAAAACAGGGGAACGGTCTGAAACCGTTCCCCTGAAAAAGTTATCATCATTATCAGTCGTTGTCAATTGCTTCTGTTTCAATGACAAACTTCACATTTCCATCCATCTTATCGGACTTTCCTGCATAGCTTGTGTATGCATTATCATCAGAACGAAGCGCATCCAGACGATCCAGAACATCCTGAAGATCATCATTTACAGCTTCATCAAGTTTCTTGATTCCCTTGTCATTGAATTCCTTTGTTCCGTCAGCCAGTTTCTTGGCTCCTTTGGCAAGCGTATTGATTCCGCTCTTAACCTGCGAACTTCCACTTACAAGTGTGCCTGTTCCACTTGCAAGCTGCTGTGTTCCGCTTGCAAGCTGACTTGCTCCGCTGTTCAGTGTACCACTGTTTGCAGAAAGCTGGTTTGCTCCGCTTGTCAGAGTACTTGTTGCACTGTCAATCTGACTTGCTCCGCTCTGAACCTGCTTGCTTGCACTTGTAAGCTGGTTTGCTCCACTTGTCAGCGTTGTTCCTGATTTCTGAAGCTGACTTACACCATTTGTAAGCTGTTTATTGGTAGACTGCAGTTTCAGTGCACCAGATTTCAGCTGTGTTGCTGACTTCTTTGCTGTATTATAACCTTCCTGAAGCTGATCTGCACCAGTCTGGAGTTCTTCTGCACCTTTCTGAAGTTTAGTTAACTGGTCGCCATCCAGCATACTTCCGACTTCTGTCTGAAGTGCTGCTGTTCCTTCTTTTACCTGAGCGGAAGCATTTGTCAGGGATTCTCCCTCTCCGGTTCCGTTCGTGATCAGATTGTCAGCTACTGTCTCTAACGCTTCATTATTACCGGTAAGCTGTGTCAGGGCTGCATTCAGACCTGCTGCAAGCTGTGCTGCACTGTCAATTGCATCTCCTGTGGAATCAGCATCGTCATCCTCATCCAGACCATCAGAAATCTGATCCAGACCATCCTTAAGCTGTGATACTGCATCTGCTGCCGCCTCATTCTGGCTGCTCTGTGCACTGATCGTAGCTGCTGCTGCCTGAACTTCTCCAGCCTGTTCAGAAAGACCAGATACCTGATCTGCATGTTCCTGAAGACTGTCAACTCCACTCTGCGCGGTATCCACACCACTGGAAATTGCTCCGATCGCACTTTCCACTGCGCTGTTTACAGCCGCTGCTGTTACATCATCCATAGAAGAAGTATCAATGCTGCTCAGAATATCAATTGCAGATTCTGCACTTGCAAGACCGCCGGCGATCGTTCCTGCATCACCCTGAATTGCTGCTCCTGCACCCGCTGCTTCGCTGATTGCATCTGCTGCTTCACTCACCTGATCCGCTACGGAATCATCTGTAGATGCCTCAATGGAATCTGCTGCCTCCATTGCCTGTGCAAGACCGCTTGTGATCTGCTCTGTTTTGGAGTCTTCACTTTCGCTGCTTCCTGTCATGCTTCCAAGAAGCTGTGCAAGCTGTTCAGCAACCGGCTGTGCCTGTGCAACGCCTGCCGCATATGTTTTTACGCTGTCTGCAAACTGTGCTGTTCCCTGTGCATAAGCACTTACACTGTCTGCATATGTGTTGATCTTTGTAACTGTATCGGAAAGTTCTCCTACCATTGAACCTGCTTTTTCTGCAAAAGCACTGATTCCTGCTGCCGCTTCCTTGACACCCTTTGCGCTCTTTCCAACACCCTCTACCAGTGTTCCGATTCCATCAACATACGTAGTAATTCCGTTTCCAAGCTGTGTAGCGCCCTGTACATAAGCCTTTACACCACTCCCAAGAGTGTTTGTTCCGCTGACGTAAGCTTTTGCACCGGCTGCAAGAGTATTTACACCCTGATTATATTCTGTGAGGGAACTGGTCAGCTTACTTACACCGGATGCATACTGATTTACACCGGACGCAAGGGTATCTGCACCGGAAGTATAAGATGCAACACCACTCTTCAGGCTTGCAGCACCGCTGTTTAATGTACTTACGCCGCTTTTCAGTGAAGCAATACCGTCATCCAGTTCTTTGTATTTCGTATTCAATGTGGTAGTACCATCAGAAAGTTCCTTGGCTCCATCCACCAGCTTAGTTGCAGAATCTGTAAGTTCTTTCATGGAATCCTTGAGATCATCCAGACCGTCAATATCATCTGTATCAATGGAATCCAGAAGGTCTGTCATTCCGAAAGTAAAGGTAGAACTCATGCTGAAATCTGTCACATCTGCTTCCATTGTGAAGCCTTCCGGAATGTCAATGTCGATATCCTTATCGATGCTCTTGAGATCCAGGCTGTCTGCCAGTCCCGGGAGACCTACGCCGACTGCAATGTTTCTCTGTCCGTCAGAAAGGACTTTACCATTGTCGATCGTTACATTTGTGAAATTATCGACCGGAAGGATCATTGCTGTCACCATGACGAATGGTGAATACATGTCTGTCTTTTTCTTGCCGACTTTTACTTTGTTCTTGGCATTGTTTGTGTATTTTACTTCGACCTTGAGATGACCGCTCTTGCCTGCCAGATCATCCGGACTTACCTGAACACCGTCCAGGTAATAGGTAAGTTCTACAGATGCCGGAAGTTCCTTGGTAGTAGTTCCCTGATAATAAATATCCTTATCCTCTGTATTCCAGGTCAGGTCATCGCCGTCCTGGTCAAAGGTCTCATCACCTTTGACATTCTTGATATCTTTAAGATCGGACACATCGCTTAAATTTCCTGAGGAAGCTGAGTTTTTCAGCCATTCAGATACAGTGATTTCCTGCGGAGTACCACTTGCTGAAGCGTTTACATATACAGTTTCCTGTTTTGAAACACTGCTGTCCGCAGCCAGTACCGGCACTGTTCCCATAACAACTGCCATTCCTGTTGCCAGAGAAGCTACCACTACTTTCTTTCTGTTTCTGTTCATATCTTGACTCCTTTTCCAGCCCGGGGGCTTCATTCATTTATGTGTTGATTTTATTTTTTGTCCGGCAAAAAGCCTTTTGATGTACGAACAATGATCGGGTCAAATACCATAAACATCGCCGGAAGTACAAGCAGTACAACGACCGTACTGATCACCGCACCTCTCGCAAGCAGAGTGCAAATCGAACCGATCATATCTACCTGTGAGTAAAGAGCTACACCGAAGGTTGCTGCAAAGAAGCTGCATCCGCTTACGATGATAGACTTCATGGAGAATTTATGTGCAATAGAAATAGATTCCTTCTTGGTCTTGCCAAGATGACGCTGTTTCTGGTAATTGCTTGTCATCAGGATCGCATAGTCTACGGTTGCTCCAAGCTGGATCGCACCGATGACGATACTTGCAACGAACGGAAGGGTTACACCCTGATAATACGGGATTGCCATATTTACATAAATCGCAAACTCGATAACCGCCAGAAGTACAAACGGCAGGGAGATGGATTTGAATACAAACAGGATGATCACGAAGATTGCTGCCATGGAAAGGATATTTACTCGCTGAAGGTCGACATCTGTCGTATCCTGAAGGTCCTTCATCAGAGGTGCCTCACCGATGACCATGGAGTCCGGACTGTATTCCTTAACGATCTCCTGAATGGAAGCAAGCTGTGCGTTACATTCATCTGTTGCAGATGAATATTCAGAGCAGACAAACTGCACTTCGTAGTTGTCTGATTCCAGCATTTCCCTGACATTGGAAGGGATCATGGATTCCGGGAAACTTGGTCCGATCAGGGAGTTCATACCCAGAGACCATTTTACTCCGTCTATTTCATCGATCTTGTCGAGCATCTGTGTTTTCTGTTTGCTGTCCAGACCATTCCTGAGCAGGATCATATGCATCGTGCTCATATCAAAATCCTCTTTCAGTTTATCATTTGCAACATTACTTGCCAGGGTTGCCGGAAGAGATTTATCAATATTGTAGTAGATCTGTGTATGGTTGTTTCCATAGATTGCCGGGTACAGAAGTACGAGGAATACGATCAGCCATACTTTGTAATGTTTGGTGATAAAACCGGAAGCTTTGTCCATGTTCGGAAGCAGAGCCTTGTGTTTTGTCTTCTCGATTGCCTTGTCGAATACGAGGATCATTGCCGGAAGAACAGTTACACAGCAGACAACTCCGATCACAACACCCTTCGCCATAACGATACCCATATCACGTCCCAGGGCAAAGGTCATAACACACAGTGCAAGGAAACCGGCGATCGTAGTAACGGAACTTCCCGCTACGGATTTGAAGGTATCTGCGATCGCATGTGCCATCGCACGTTCTTTCTCATCATATTTCTTCTTATATGCTTCAAACGAGTTCAGCAGGAAAATGGAATAGTCCATTGTAACACCAAGCTGAAGTACCGCCGTCAGTGATTTGGTAATGTAGCAGACCTGACCGAGAAAAATATTACTTCCAAGGTTATACAGGACCGCCAGACCTACACTCAAAAGGAACAGAATTGGAACCACGAGTGAATCCATTGCAAGAAGCAGTACCAGAAGGGAAAGTCCTGCTGCGATCACAACATAGATCGGCATCTCCTCCAGGGCAATGTTCTTGATATCTGTTACAACACCTGACATACCACTGATAAAGCACTGTTCATTTGCGATCTTACGCATGTCTGTAACTGCTTCCATCGCAGCATCAGAGGAAGTTGTATTGTCAAACAGTGCGATCATCATGGTCGCATCGCCATTAAAAAATGCATCTTTGAATTTATCAGGGATCATGCTTACCGGGATGCTTAAGTCAGCCACACTGTCATACCACAGAACATCCTTTACATGCTCTACATCCTGAAACTTTTCTTTTAATGCTGCTACGTCCTTGAGGTCCATATCTTCCACAACGACCATGGAAAACGCACCCATTCCGAACTCATCTACCATGATATCCTGGCCTTCTACAGTTTCCAGGGAATCCGGCAGATAACTAAGGATATCGTAATTGACTCTTGTTGCCGCCATACCGATCACTGACGGTATCAGCAGAATCATACTGATCAGTACGATCAGCACTTTATGCTTCGCTATCCATTTACCGACCTTAATCATCATGTCCTCCTTGTTGACTATCTTTTTCATTTATGACTATCAGTCATTTTCTTTTCATCATTAAGAGTTATATACCAAAACTGACTGTTAGTCAATATACGATTATGCGAAAGTGTCCAAAAAACAACTTATTTTTTTCATTGTGTTGATTGGTCCGTAATTAATATTGACTTCTGGTCATTTTTGATTATAATAAAGCACAAAAGGTATGGTCAGAAGGAGAGATTTTATGGGAAAAGTAGAAGTAAAAAAGCAGAAAAAGAAAGATGCGCTGTTCAATACTGCATTCGAGCTTTTTACCACCAAAGGCACCAACCAGACGACCATCTCTGATATCGTAAACAAAGCAGGCGTCGCCAAGGGGACCTTTTATCTTTATTTTAAAGACAAATATGATATTCGAAATAAACTGGTATCACACAAGACCTCGGAGCTTTTTTACCAGGCTTACCGTGCCGTGATCGACCAGGAGATCACAGGCTTTAGGAATCAGCTTCACTTTATGATCGATTTTATTCTGGATGCCCTGGAAAGTGACTCTCCTCTTCTGATGTTTATTTCCCGCAATCTTTCCTGGGGTGTCTTTCAGGCAGCTCTGGATGACAAAGTTCCAGACGAAGATCTTGTATTTTATGATGCGTATCTCGGACTTCTTGAGAAGGATGAACATACGTATGAACATCCGGATATGATGTTGTTTTCGGTGATCGAGCTGGCAAGCTCCACCTGTTACAGCTGTATTCTTTATCAGCAGCCGGTTTCACTCAGTGAATATAGGCCGTATCTGCATCGGTCGATCGATGGGATACTGGATAGTTATACCCATGACGAACCACGGGGACGGAGTTAATAGCCCTGAAGTGCCATATAACTCCGTCCCCGTGATTCTGTCATCTTTTTTCAAGTTTTTTATCATTCTTTGCTTTTTCGATCAACTCTGCGATTCTGCTGTTCGTTTTCCCCACTGTTACTCCGGCATCAATGACTTTTTCACAGGAATCCACCAATTTCATGGCTTCTGCAAATGTCTCATCACTGATCTCCTCAAACGGCTTCTCTGTCACAGTCCGTACAGCGAGAAGGCGTGCCAGCTGATAGTCGATGTCATTGGTATAGAGAATCCCGGCTGCAAATGGGATATTTTTTCTCTGCAGTTCTCTGTAAATTGGGATTCCGGTTCCACCGCTGGAGATGACCAGGGTCTTTGGTTCTCCTTCTGGTCTTGGAAGTTCCAGGCTTCCGAAGACCGGGTCAAAATATCCATTGTCAATTCCATAAAGATCACGGATCGCTTCTTCCTTAAAGATCGTTTCCGGTTTTCCGTAATGTGCAATGCGGTCGCCTTTTACGCAGATGATCTTGTCGGCCACTTTTTCAGCCAGATCGATCTCATGGAGCGACATGATCACGGTGATTCCTTTTTTCTTTGCCATATTTCTGAGGATTGAAAGCAGTTCCAGTTTGTAACGCACATCCAGGAATGAAGTAGGTTCATCCAGAACGATGATCTCCGGTTCCTGACAGATTGCCCTTGCCAGGAGAACTCGCTGCCGCTGTCCGTCACTGATCGCGTTAAAATCACGGTCGCCAAGTTCCTGTGCATGGACTGCTTCCATCGCTTCATCAACCTTCTGCTCATCTTCCCTGCTCAGGATTCCAAGCTTGCCGGTATATGGATAACGTCCGGTAGCCACAATATCATGGCAGGTCATAAGTTCCGGTTTCATACGGTCCGTCAGGACTACCGCCATCTTGGTAGACAGGTCACGGAAAGACAGCTTAGAGAGATCTGCATCTGCGATCTTTACATTTCCGGAAATGATCTTGAGCTGGCGTGTGATACTTTTGAGGATCGTGGATTTGCCGGCACCATTCGGTCCGATCAGTGTCACGATCTCTCCTTTTTCGATTCCGATACAGATGTCATGGATCAGGGCTTTTCCGTTATAGCCAACTGCCAGATTATCCATATTTATATATTGCTCTGCCATATCACTGTTTTCCTTTCTGACGTTTCAGCATCATTGCGATGACAACCGGCGCGCCAAAGATTGAAGTCACGGTACTAATGTTCAGTTCCAGCGGTGCAAATGCTGTTCTTGCGATCAGGTCACTGAGCATACAGAAGACTGCTCCTCCCAGGAAGGTTCCCGGAATGACGACCAGAGGCCTGGAAGTATTCAGTGCCTGTTTTACCAGATGTGGAACTGCGATTCCCACGAAAGAGATCGGACCCGCAAAAGCAGTTACTGTAGCCGAAAGGATACTGGACAGAAGGATCAGTGTCACACGAAAGACCTTGATATCAACGCCCATGCTCTGTGCATAAGCTTCGCCCAGCTGATAGGCACCGATCGGTTTGGAGAGCATAAATGTCAGTGCGACTGCAACAGCTACGATCACTGCTGCAATATGTACATTACTCCAGCTCATACCGGAGAAACTTCCCTGGGACCAGCCATGAAGGTTTACGATATCGGAATCCTCTGCAAACGTAACCATAAAATCCGTGATCGCAGAGCAGATATAACCGATCATAGTTCCGGCGATCAGAAGTGTCGCCATATGTTTGATGCGTCTGGATACCAGAAGGATAAATCCTGTTGCTATCAGAGATCCGATAAAAGCGGCAATTACTAATGTATAGGAAGAAACTTTGTTGAATTTCTCCAGGAAATAGATCATTGCCAGTGCTACGACCATTTTGGCTCCGGAAGAAATACCCAACAGGTATGGTCCGGCGATAGGGTTTTCAAAAAAGGTCTGTAACAGAAATCCGGAAAGGGACAGTGCACCGCCCAGGATCGCCGCCATCAGAAGACGCGGCATTCGGATCTTCCAGATAATATTGTATTCTGTCTGTGCACCTTCCCGCAGGAAAATGATCTTCAGGATACGTGAGACCGGAATGTTTGTCGTTCCGGTATTGATGTTTAATATCAGAATTGCAAAAAGTGCCGCTGCAAGTACTGCAAATACTGCTGCGTAACGTGAACGCCGCCGGAAGTTTTCCATGTGGAAGGTTCCGGTGCCCTCACCTGTCTGTGCTTTCATCATGTTTTCTCCTGTATTTAATCAATTTTTGTCATAAAGGTCATCTGGCTCGCATCTCCACCGGTGAGCATCAGATGAATGTCTGTGATCATATTTCCTACAATGTCGGTTGCCTGGTAGAGATATTTGCCGGCACACCATACATTGCCTTCTTTGACAGCCTTGAAGTCTGCAAAAAGTTCGCTCTTCTGCAGAAGGTCATCCACGCTGTTAATCGGATCATCAATCGTTCCATTGTATACCAGATAATCCGCATCGATCGCCTGTGTATAAAATTCTTCCATCGTCATCGGCACGGAAGAACGCTTTGTTTCTTCCTCAGAGTCCACCTGTGTCGGAACGTAACGACCGCCTGCGATCTCGATCATCTTCGGCACATAGTCGGATGGTTTTCTTACGACTACGGAGCCATCTGTATTAATATAGAAGAAAGCGACTGTTTTTTCTGTATTTTTGAAATCTTTCAGATCAGAGATGATCTTTGCCTGTTCGTCAAAGAATTCTTTCGCCTCATCTCTCTTATCAACCATTTCTGCATAAACTTTGATCCATTCGGTACGTCCAAGCGGATGGTTTTCGTAACTGGAACGGTCTGTGAATACAGGGATTCCCATCTGCTCGATCATCTCCTGTACCTTCGGGGTGTGAAGGATCATCGTTGATTCAATTGCCAGATTACATCCGGAATTTACGAGAAGTTCATAATCCGGCTCACTGTATTTGCCGGCAAAAACGATGTCGCCGTTTTCCATTGCCTGTTTTGCCGCATCAACATACCATCCAGATGCCTGGAGGGAAGAAAACTTGATGTCATCCAGTGCGTCCAGGGAAGAAAAAAGAGACATTGCAGATGTCGCTGCCAGGTAAATATTATCCAGCGGCTTCTGAAGCACCACGATATCCTCATCCAGTCCGTCAGGGGCACTCTTTCCTTCCGGTACCAGAAGGAACTGGCCGCTGTCCGGCACATCGATCAGAGTATAGTCATCGTTGTAATAGTATATATGGAAGCATTCTGCAAACTCATTCTGCATTTCTGACTGAAAAGTCAGGCCGGGGATCTCCGGTGCAGAGGAATCGTTATCTGCTGCTTTTGTGCTCACGGACAGGCTGAAAATCCCCATCATGAGAAGGCATGCTGCCATAAGCGGCAGCCACAGTTTTCCTGTACTTCTTTCTTTCATATTCTTATTTTATCCTCCGATTTTTATATACGGGCGATCCGAAGACCGCCCGCTCCCATGATTACTGTGTTACTGTTCTGTATCTGTATTTTCTGTTGTATCTGTACTTTCCGATGTGTCTGAGCTTTCTGAGTTATCTCCGCTATGTCCGCTTACAGCAGCTTCATAAAGTTTGGACGCTTCCTTCTCACATCCGAACAGAGCCCCATATACTTTGCTCCACTCATATTTTGCAAGGACATCCTTCTCATCTTTGGAACGATCCAGGATCATCGGGATCTTGAGGATTGCAAGTTTTTCTGCAAAAGCAGTCATTTCCGGATATTTCGCTGCGATCTGGTTTTCATCGCTCTGTGCATCATCCGTCTGTTCTGCATCAGCAGTATCTTCCGTACTGTCGTCCCCTGTATCCTCTGCTTTCGCTGTCAGGATATCGGACGGTACGATCGCCAGTTTGCATTTATTTTTTACAAGTTCTTTCAGGTCTGCTTTATCATAAGTGCCTGCTGAAATGATATCGCCTTTTCCAAGGGATTCTTTGATTGCAGCGATCTTGCAGTCGTCTGCTGTCGCAGAAACCGCAGATACATTTTTGTCTGCACCGATCTTATCGATCATTTCCAGTGCCACGTCAGAAGCAACATATGTCTTGTCCATCGGAAGCTGGATCACAATAATGGATTTGTCGATTCCTGCCGGAATCTGATCGGCTTTGTCCTCAGGAACAAGAAGGTAGCGGATGACTTCCTGCTTATAAAGTTTTGCGTAATCCTGTTCTGTCGCTGCGTTCTCCTCTCCATCCGCACTGGAAGTCTTTGCTGTACTTTCTTCATTCGTGCCGTCTGTGGAAGTCTGTGCCGCGTTATTCTGTGTAAGATCCACACTGTCCTTGCCAAACTCATCATTCAGAGTGATCTCAAGCACGGTCATATCGTTGTTGTAATAATGGATCTTGAACATTTTGGAATGTTCCAGTTTCAGGGAGCTCATATATTCCAGACCTGTGATCTTTGGCGCCGCATCATCCTTGTATACGGTGCCAGCATCTGTCTCGGCTTCCTGACCGTCTGCAAGCTTTGTGGAATTTCCTGCTGCCTTTGCAGTCACACTGCTGCCACCGGAACTCTTACTGCCGGAACTGCTGTCCGGGATATCCATGCCGAAATACAAAGTATATTCAATCTCGTACGGCTTGGACATCGCTGTTGTACAGCCTACGACTTTATTGTTGGCATTCAGCTGGATCGGGATCTTGAAGGTACTGTATTTGTCCCCCTGATCTACCGGATCATACTGGTTTCCACTTGCTTTCACATAGATCCATTTGCCACTGTTGAATGTCACATACGCCCATGCCTGTCCATCTTCGACGCTGATCTTGTCGCAGGTAATATTAAGGCCATGCGTACCTGTTCCACCTGACCAGGAGAAAGAGAACTGATCAGAGCCATATTCCCCATCCTTTAAGCCGCCGGCAGAAGAATCTACCTGGCTTGTCTTGCCATCTGTATTTGATTTGTAGTTATTTGTACTCGAGCTGCTTCCACCGGATCCACTGCTTCCGCCGGAACCAGTTGAACTGCCGCCAGAACTGCTTCCATTAGAACCACTTCCACCGGTGCTGCCTCCATTGGAAGTGTTGCTGCCGCTGGAACTGCTTCCATTGGAGTTACTTCCATTGGAACTGTTATTTCCATTAGAGTTATTCCCTGAATTATTTCCGTTCGAATTATCATCTTTGGAACCATCTCCGCCAGTTCCGGAATTGCTGGTATCTACGTTGAATTTCAGCGTATGGTCATACCACATTTTATCCTTATCACCAGCCTCATAGTAACGATGAGAGCGCGCAGCCAGTTTCGTATCTTTGTTCAGACCTTCCAATGCAAATTCATAGGTATATTTACCCTCTGCATCAACTTTGTAGGAAATCAGCTTGCTGTCTGCCGCCTTCAAAGCCTCTTCTTTGGTTCCAAGAAACAGCCTGTCGTATCCTGTTCCACTCAATGTGATTTTTGCAGTAACCTTACCATTCTTGACCGTAATCTCACATGCATTGATCTTGAACATCGTAGCCGTACCAGATACATGTGTCACCGTGCCTGTATAGGTTCCATCCTTCGGAATATCACTGGATGGTGCAGAAGTCGGCTTCGGTGTGGCTGTCGGCTGTGGTGTGACTGTCGGAGTGGCATCCGGTGTGTCTGCACCGCTCTTTGTGATATGGATAACGTATTCAATATCATGCGGCTCTGTCATGGCGATCGTCGTTCCGGTGATCGTCATATCTGTATTTAAAGTCACCGGAATCTCAAAGTAAGAACCGCCTTCGTTACTTGCAGGCTGATATTCTTTGCCGTCCACAACCAGTTTCGTAAAACTGCTGCTGCTGAATTTGATCGTTGCATAGGTCTGACCGTCTTTTACAGTAATCCCTTCACAGGTGATCTTTGTTTTTCCTGTACCGCCGCTGAATGAGAAATCATCTGCTTTATACGTACCATCTGCCATGGAAACGGCATCTGCTTCTGTCTCAGCAATACTGTCTTCTGTCGTATTGTCTTTTTCCAGACTTTCAATACGATAGTCCTCGGCTGCTGTAGTCTGCTCTGCACCAGTCTCTTCCAGTGCTCCGATCTGCCAGAGAGAATCAGAATCGCTGTCTGAACTGTCTGAGCTCTTTGAAATCATTCCTTCGCCGGAATTATCTGCAGAAGTATTTTCTTCTGCTGTCGGTACTGTTTCAGAAGGTTCTGCTGTATCCGTTGTTTCCTGTACAGGTGTTTCTGATACTTCAGACGGAAGCATAAAATACAGTTCTTCCTCTGTATACCAGCTGTCATCCTCTGTATTTCCCGGGACATAAGCCGCTTTTTCACCAAGGTACTTCGGGTCGATATAAAACAGATAATGATATCTGCCCGCTTCATCCAGAGAGCCCTCAATTACCGGTGTGCGGTCTTCGTCTGTTCTGTTTCCGATATATACTCTGTTATAAGTTGTATTGGCAGAGACAATCTCGATCAGAATGGAATCATCCTCTGCATACGCTTTTTTGTCTGTTATCTGAAGGAATTCTTCTCCTGATGATACATCGTCTGTGTTCTGCTCTGTTTCGCCCGCATCAGTTTCTTCTGTTTCCTGAGCTGTATTTTCATCAGATTCTCCTGATGAGTCTTCACTGCTTTCCTGCGCCGATGCATTTTCTGCTGATGCCATGACCGATGCCTGTGGTGCAGCTGTTATACTCAATGCAAGGAATGCAGCGAGAAATTTTTTCGAATGCATATGCCTCTCTCCTCTTATAAAACGCATTTCTGTAAGTATCTCATATAGGATTTTTCCTCTTACACTGCAAAAATATAAAGCCTACTCTCCGATCCAGATGAGTAGACTTCAGTCGCACAAATAAAACATCCTTCTTTGCATAACCGGATGTTTCGTTTCTGTGAAATTCTGCTTTCTTCGGAAGCTTTTCACTGATTCTCCAGCAGGTTTCCTGACTTGCAGAGTATTCTAAGATCACGCCTTCTCACACAACTTCACATGCAATGGCTTCTGCAATCCTCTCTTACGCTTACAGTGACCGGATCGTTCAGGATTCGCACCTGATTCCCTATTATCTGTCAGTGACAGCACTGGAGTTCCTATATTCTGCTTTATTATAGCAATATATGCATCCTAGTGCAATAGTCTGAGCCTGATTTGTACTGCCAAAAATGTGCCAATATGCACAGAAAAAGCAGTGTTTTTTTCTTGTTAGCATTTGTTATTTTTAACAAGAAGTGATATGATTAATAACAGAATGTAATTCGCGGGACATTCCAGTTGCACAGGGCATCCTTCATGATGCCTCAATTTTATTCAATAATAAGGAGATTATGAAAATGAAACAAAGAAGTAAAATTCTGACAGCATTGTTTCTCAGTGCATCACTGGCAGTTACTCCGGCAGCTTCAGTCTCAGTTCTTGCGGAGGATCTGGATTTTGCAGCAGTCGAAGAAATTGACGTAGTACCCGAAGAAGAAATTTCTGATTCAGAAGAAGTTTCCACTTCCACAGAGGATTCTGTTTTAGCGGCCGACATTACGACAGAGGATTCTGACCTGACAACTGATGAATTTACAGCAGATACATCTACCTTCAGTACGGATGAAGCAGATGTATTTACATCTGGTGAGACATCTGAACAGGATGTCTCAGAAGCCAGAACTCATTCTATCAAAGTTTCTGTTATCAACAGTTCAGGGGTTGCTTCCGGCATGTACGCTATGGACAGTGCTGTTGTCACCAGACAGGACGATGGCACTTATCTGGTAAGAATGCACCAGACAAGCGTAAACAGAAACTACATGGCTCTCACAGATGATAAAAACAAAGCAACCAATCATGAGGTTGACTGGTATGTTGCTGGTGGAGACGACGGCTACTGGTATACCATTCCTGTTGCCAGTCTGACAGATCCCCTCTATGCAAGTTTCAGCTATACCAAAAATGTAAATGCAGGCAAAGCCTGGGGAAATGTTCAGACAATCACCTTTGATGTCAGTTCCATGGCAGAAACCGAAGAAAGAGATGCAGTTGCATCCGATATCAACAAACTTCCGGCTACAAACGGTCCTGCTGATTACACATCTGTAGATGCAGCTCTGGCCACTGTTCCGGAAGACCTCTCCATCTACACTGATGAAACAGCTGATGCTGTAAGAGCTGCCGTTGCAGCAGTTAAAAGAGATTATACTATGGCACAGCAGGCTGATGTTGACAAGATGGCACAGGCCATCACCGATGCGGTCAATGCTCTGGTCAAAAAAGCTGTAGAAGAAGCCAAGACTCATTCCATCAAAGTTTCTGTTACCAACAGTGAAGGTGTTGCTTCCGGCATGTATGCCATGGATGATGCTATCGTTACCAAGCAGGACGACGGCACTTATCTCGTAAAAATGCATCAGGCAAGCGAGAACAGAAACTACATGGCTCTCGTAAATGGTACAACGGCAGACGACATAGCTGCTGCTACTCAGCACAAGATTGACTGGTATGTTGCGGATTCTTCCTACTATTATACCATTCCTGTTGCAAGCCTCAGTGATACTGTTTATGCAAGCTTCAGTAAGACCACAAACGTCAACAAAGGCTCAAAATGGAGCAATGTCCAGACCATCACTTTTGACACCACCTCCATGGCAGATACTGACAAGAACGATGTTGATGCTTCCGGCATGAACAAACAGGCTGCCCTGGATTATTCTTCTGTAGATGCTGCTCTGGCAACTGTTCCTGAAGACCTCTCCATCTATACAGACGAAACAGCCAATGCTGTTACTTCTGCCGTGAAAGCACTTAGCGGTACATACAAAGCTGCAACACAGGATGACGTTGACAAACTGGCCACCGCTATCACCGATGCGGTCAACGCTCTGGTTGAAAGAGGACTTCTCACTGTTACAAACGAAACATTAATGTTTAACGTTGAAAAAGCTATTCTCAGAGACGGCAATCTCATCCTTACCCTTCACGGAACAGGTTATCATTATCTGTACAAAGGTACTTATGAAGAAGCTGTTGCAAATGGTGATAACAGAGACAACTGGATCGCCGGTGAAGAAGTTAACGGTAAATGGCAGTTTACTGTCCCTGTAGCAGAAGGCGAGACATACCTTCCGATCGTAGCTATCTCCAACAGCTACCTTACCAAATATGAAGAAGGCAAGAACTCTCTGGAAAGAGCTTTCTATCCTCGCCAGGCTGTGATCGATCAAGACGCTGCTACTTTAGTTACCGGTGATTACGATCATACAAAAGATCTGACCGTTGACAACAGCGTTAAGATGTTCAACGTTGCCGCTGCTTCTCTTGAAACCATCGGCGGACCAAATTCTAACAATTATAAGGAAATCCTTCACCTGACCATGGGCAGCGACAGCTTTGACAAAGTATTTATCGGTTTTGCCAAAGATGCAGCAAAAGCTGAAACAACGGCTGACATCACAGACCGCAAAGTTTCTTTCGATATGAAGGCAAACGCTATGGGTGGAGCAGCTACTACAGATTATCTTGACAAAGAAGTAATCTTCTCTTTCCATTCTGTAAAAAATGGTACCTGGTATGAGCGTGTCTTCAATGTAAGCAAGACAAATGGCACACTTACCATTACACCGGTTGCTGCTGCTGATTACACCGCTGTAGATGCGGCTCTGGCTGCTGTTCCAAAGGATCTCTCCATCTACACTGACGAAACGGTTGCTGCTGTAAGAGCTGCTGTAGACGCAGTTAACAAAAACTGTACCGTATACCAGCAGGCCGATGTTGACAAGATGGCTTCTGATATTACAGCAGCTGTAAAAGCACTGGTTAAGAAACCTGTAGCCGCTGCCAAAGTTACGCTGAATGCTACAAGCAAAAAAATCACTACCGGTAAGTCCTTTACATTAAAGGCCACTGTTGCACCTTCCAATACAACAGACAAAGTTGTATGGAAATCCAGCAATACCAAAGTTGCAACTGTATCCGCTAACGGTACTGTAAAAGCAGTGAAAGCAGGTACTGCTGTGATCACCGCTACGGCAGGAAAAGTAAAAGCAACATGCAAAGTTACTGTTGCCAACCCAGTTTACAAAGTAACCAGCATCAAACTTGCAGCTGCTCCTTCCCGCTACATCACAGCAGGCAAAAGAGTACAGCTCAGAGCTACAATCACTCCTTCCAATGCAACAAACAAAGCAGTAACCTGGAAATCCAGCAATACCAGAATCGCAACTGTCAGCTCTACCGGTATTGTAACCTTCAACAAAAATGCAGGCGGCAAAAAAGTCACCATCACAGCTACTGCAAAAGATGGCAGCAAGAAATATGCAAGAATCACCCTTGCCTGCATGAAAGGTTCTGTAAAGAGCATCAGGCTTTCCGGAAAAACTACCGTTACCAACGGTCAGTCCACAAAATTAACCGCAGCCGTTACTTCTCAGGGCGGAAGCGCAAACAGATCACTTGCATGGTCTTCCAGCAATACAAAACTTGCTACCGTTGACAAATACGGTAAAGTCAAAACCATCAAAGGCAAAAAAGGTACAGTTACCATCACTGCCAAAGCAACAGACGGATCTGGAAAGAAAGCAACATTCAAGATCCGCATCAAATAATATCCCTCAGTTTCACTGATCGATATTACTACATAAAAAAATATCCTGGCGGGTTCAGTTATGACACTGGATCCGTACAGGATATTTTTATTGTACTGCATATTTGGTTATCGTTTTGTCCAAAGACAATTTTATTTCTCTGACGCTTCTTTTGTATCGTCTGTTGAAGTGTCCTTCGTCTCTTCTGTTGCTGCTGTCTCATCAGATTCTTTCTGAGGATTGGTGACTTTTACCTTATGGTCGTACCATTTGTTTTTCTTTCCGATCAGGGCAAGGTCAAATTCTTCGTCAATAGCTTCAACCGGAATATCAAAACCATAAACTTCTTCTGACATTCCATCGCTGTATGTAACAGTATCTGTTGTCGGCTGGAGAAGTTCTGCACCATCTTTCTGTGCATCCTCTGCTGTTCCCACAAACAGATTTACGATATTTTTGGAAGCCAGACTTACATGAAGTGTCATCTTACCGTCTTTGACTGTCAGGACTCCCTTGCCATCGTTTGCTTCGTTTACATGGAACATTCCGCTGTCTGTGTCAAACTCAGCACTGTAGGTGCCATCTTCCAGAACTGCATCCTTTGCATCGTCCTTCTTATCGGTTGTATCAGCCTTGGCATCATCCTTCTTGGCATCTGCTGTTGCTGTAGAAACTGACTTGACTTCTGTTTCTGCCAGAACCGGCGTAAAGCTTCCAAGCATAAGTGCTCCGCTTAATACGCATGCCATCATTGCCACTGAACGTTTCATAATATTTTCCTCCTGCTTTTACAGGAAATGCCCGGAAAGACCTAGATCCTCCCGGGCAGCCCCGTTATCTTACATAAAAACTGTTTCTTTATTATTCTGCTGCTTCTTCTGTAGTATCAGCTGCATCGTCTGTTGTTTCCTCTGCTGCTGCATCATCAGAAGCTTCTTCTGTGTCATCTGTTACTTCTGCTGCATCATCAGCTGTTCCCAGAGAATCGATAGCATCTTTTGTATGTGCTACATACAGATCCTCAACTGCTGCGACTCTCCCAAGACCTTCGATCTGGCAGTCAACACTGTCAAATGCTCCGGATGCCTCGAACTGGCTCTTCCAGGAATCTTCATCATCACCAGCCATATCGTTGTTTGCATGGTCACCGGCTACAACCATAAGCGGACGAAGAACAACTTTCTTGAAGCCTGCATCTTTAACCTTAGCGATAACTTCTTCGCATGCGGTGTCTTCCGGCTCACCTTCAACAGTTCCGATGAAAGCGTTTGTGAATCCAAGGTCTCCCATCTGTGTCTGCATCTGATCGTATGTTACGTTTGCTGTATGAGAAGTACCATGTCCCATGAATACAAATGCTGTTCCGTCTTCTGCGGCTGCTTCCATGCTGTCATATCCTGCTACCTTGCAAGCTTCATCTGTGATAGCCTGTGCAACTGCTTTCTTGTCGTCGTTGATCACAGTAGCGTCATCACCAACTTCACCAAGCATTGGCTCTGCGATTGCTACAGATTCGAATTTGTCTTTGTAGTTGTCGATTACTTCTACCATCTCATCGTACTCAGCACCATGCATCAGATGTGTAGGCTGAACAACAAGGTTCTTAACTCCGTTTGCTACTGCACGGTCAAGAGCCTGATCCATGTTGTCGATTGCTTCATCATCTCTTGCCTCTACATGGTTGATGATGATCTGTGCTGTGAAAGCACGTCTTACGGACCAGTCCGGATAAGCTGCTGCCAGAGCATCTTCGATTCCTTTGATATCCTGTGCACGGCTGTCGTTGAAGGAAGTACCAAAGCTTACAACAAGAAGTTCGTTCTCACCGATCTCATCCTGGTTACGCGGATCATCCTTGGAAGCATCGCCTGTGTCACGTCCGAAATATTCCGGGCTTGCTTCTTCGCCTTCTACCAGTTCTTTCTGTGCGTCTGTCAGAGCATCCCATGCTTCTTTGGCTGCCTTGCAGTCCTCATCTGTTGTGTCATTTCTTTCCTGAACGTAGATCTTGTCGATCAGTGCTGCAACGTTGTCTGCTGCTGCCTGGTCATCATCAGATGCCTCTGCTGTATCGTCTGCAGCTTCTGCGTCATCTGCTGCTTCTGCATCATCTGCATCATCTGCTGCTTCTGCGTCATCTGCTGCTTCCTCTGTTGCAGTGTCCTCTGCTGTGTTGTCAGAAGCCATAACTCCTGCTGTACCCATCATAGATACAGTTGTGATCGCTAACAGTGTTGCAAGTGCTTTTACAGTTTTGTTTTTCATGTTTTTGTCCTCCTTTGACATTACAGTACGAAAACTGAACAGAATCCTGTACACAAAAAAAACCCTCAAAAAAGGGGTAAGTGGTCTATCAAAAAACGGTACGACCAATTACTCGTGATCTGGAATCCTATATTCCCGTACCAGACAACAGGCAGGTTTCCTGACTTGCCGCTCAACATATGGTTCTATCTTCCCAGTTTCCCAGTGATCATGCTTAATGCATACAGAACCGTACTCCGTGCTTACAGTGACGAGATCGTACAGGTTTCTCACCTGTTTCCCTTTTAACCTCATGAACAATGCCCTCGGCACCTGTTATCTTCTTTATTCAATTTTCTATACAGTATCATATTTTTTGACAAATTACAATACATTTGGGCTATTTTTAACAAAATATATCGGTCAGCCTGCTCATCTGTGCTGTTTTTGCTGCCGGATCTTCTGCGGCAAAGATCCCTGAGATCACCGCTGCGCCGTTGACTCCGCTGCCCTCAAGCTGTGAGACATTTTCGCTGTTGATCCCACCGATCGCCACAACCGGGATGCTGACAGAGGCTGCGATCTTCTTCAGGTCTTCCATGGAAAGATATTTGGCATCTTTCTTTGTTGTGCTGCCAAAAACCGCCCCTGTTCCGATGTAATCTGCTCCGGCTTTTTCGGCTGCGATCGCCTGTTCAACAGTCTTGGCTGTCATCCCGAGGATTTTGTCCGGTCCTATCATGGCACGGATGTCTCTTTCCTTAATGTCTGACTGACCGACATGTACACCGTCCGCGTCCATTTCCAGCGCGATTTCCACACTGTCATTCACCACAAAGGGGATATTGTATCTGTGGCAGAGTTTCTGAAGTTCTATGGCTTCTTTTCTTGTCTCCTCTGCACCCAGTTCTTTTTCTCGGAGCTGAAGGAAGGTTGCCCCGTTCTGGATCACCTTTTCGCAGACAGAAAGAAGTGTTTCGTCTTCTTTCAGCCAGCTTCGATCCGTAATGACATAAAGTTTCAGCGCTTTTGCTATCTGTTCTCTTGTAAATTTCATCTTTCTTATCCTTTCTTCCGAATTCCATCCAATACCCTGCAAAGCGGCAGCAGATACAGGAAAAACGCGAATAAAATACTGCTCTGCGGTGCACCGACTGCTGTAAGCGGAACTGCCCCCGCGATCGACCATGGGATCATTGGTGCAAGGATCACGACACTGTCCTCCAGGTCATTCGCAAACCGTTCTTTGTCTCGTTCTGTTCTGGCGCAGAGCTGCTGTGTCAGCATGATCGCAAGTGTCTGGTTGCAGGCGATCGCGCTGGCTGCTGCTGATGTGAGCAGGATCGCAAGAAACGGAAATGTTTTCTGTGCCAGAGACTCTACTGTTGTCTGGATCCCGTCGAGGATCCCTGTCTTCTCAAAAATCCCTGAATAGGATGAGGAAAGACACACGATCGCACCGACCCTCAACATGGAAACGATCCCTCCTCCATCCAGCATGGAAGCGATCTCTGCATTTTCGCTATGAAAGCCAAAGATAAGGATGTGCGGGAGTTCCATAAGCGGCATCCCCTGTATCCAAACGCATAAGACAAGTGCCACGGCAATGCTTGCAAGCATGGAGATTTTGACTCCGAGCTGCGCCACGGACAGGGTCAGAATCACCAGTGCCGGCAGAAGTGTCCACCAGACGATCCGAAATTCCTGATGAAAAACTCCGGTAAGATCCGGCAGTTCCTGTGTATGGGAAGTCCTCATTCCGACCATTGTATACAAGATGCAGACCAGTACAAAGGGAATCAGCGCACTGCGGACCATATTTCGGATGTTTCTATAAATGCTGGTCTCTGTCAGTTCTGACACAAGAAGGGCGCTGGTCGAGACCGGTGAACAGCGGTCACCAAAAAAGATTCCCGAAAGGATCGCGCCACCGCAGAGCCACGGAGATACCGAAAGGACAGATCCCATCGTCGCACAGACAACGCCTACTGTTGCCGCCGTCCCGAACGAAGTTCCGGTCAGCACCGAAACCAGCGAGTTCAAAAGAAATACCATCAGAAGAAAAACCGATGGTTTTATAAAATGGATCGTATAGCAGATGATCGCCGGGATCGTTCCTGCCTGTCTCCAGAGTGCGGTCAGCATTCCGATCAGCATAAAGGTGATCAGGATGTTTCTGACTTTCCAGATTCCCTCGCCCGCCATATGCAGGATCTCTTTTACCGAAAAGCCTTTTTTCTTTGCATAACAGCCAAAGATCACGAAGCCTGCCAGTAATGCATATATAATAGAAACATTACATACAATACACGGAATAAGGATGCCGCAAAACAGCCCTAATACTGCAAATTCCATGGCAGCCTCCTACATCTCAAAGGCTTTGCGGATGCTGTCGTAATGGAGGAATTTACCTTCTGCTGCAAATGCCTGGATCTGTTCCAGAGTTGCAAACATATGTCCGTCTGTCTCCTCTGTCTGCAGTGTCAGGTCTTTCTCGCCAATGTCCATGACGAAACGGTAAACGTCTACAAAATAGTTGTCGCCCTCGCCCGGATTTTCTCTCTTATAAGTAAAAAGATAACCTCCTTCTGCGTTTCTCGCATCCAGACCAGTCTCTTCTTTTACTTCACGGAGCACTGCCTCATAGGAGTCCTCTCCTGCCTGTGCCGCGCCGCCGGAAACTTCCCACCAGCCCGGAGCCCAGGCTTTTGTCATAACTCGTTTAGTGATCAGGAATGTGCCGTCCGGTCTTGCAACAACGCCAAGCACGGTCAGATGATACTCCCCGTCTTTCAGACACCAGTCGTTTCTTTTCATTGTGCGGCCTGTCGGCTGTTTATTTTCATCATAGATATCCCAGTATTCCATTTATCTTTCTCTCCCTGTCTGTCTTTTTTGTCCCTGCCTCTACTGGCGGGGATTTTTTTCGGTTTTATTTTACCAGAGTAAAGTGTAAATGACAAGGAATGTTATGTATGCACCATTCTTTTTTGCTCACATAAAATATAAAGAGCTCTTCTGAAAGGACTTGTTTATGGAAATCTACCAGACATCCCGGCCCTGTGGCCGCCCATATAATGCAACCTGCGGTATGGCACGTGAAATGATGGGGAACCAGCCATGTTCCTGCCGTCCATCACCGCGAAACCAGAGAACACCGTCCGCACCATGCCCATCCTGCCGCATGCCTTCTGCCCCTTCCAGAGATTCTGAAATGTATACACACATTGACGAAATGCAGATTGCAATGGCATATGTACCCTGTCAGAAGTTTTCGACAACTTACGACCTGGGGTATGCTTTAAATGTCGGAACTGTTTTTCCTGAGCTTTGCAAACCATTCTGCGGAAAGCGAGGTGGCAGACGATGATGTGTCCGAATCAGTGTACTCCGAAAGAAAAACTCCTTCAGCGGATCAATGAAGTCAGTTTTGCTGTCAACGATATCCTTCTCTACCTCGACACGCACCCCTGCTGCCAGGAAGCGCTTGCTTTTTATCAGGAATGTGCTGCCGAGCGCAGGAAACTGATGAAAGAATACGCCCAGTGCTACGGACCTCTGACCGTTGATGATGCTCTGGAAACAGACGGCAGCACCTGGAAATGGATGGAACAGCCATTCCCGTGGGAGCAGGAAGGAGGGTGCAGATAGTCTATGTGGAATTATGAAAAAAGATTGCAGTATCCGGTAAATATCAAGACACCCAATGCGAAGATCGCGCAGTATATCCTAAGTCAATATGGCGGTCCCGACGGGGAAATTGGCGCATCTCTCCGCTATCTCTCCCAGAGATTTACCATGCCGAACCGCATGGCTGCCGCCGTTTTAAATGATATCGGCACGGAGGAACTCGCACACCTCGAGATGGTCTCCACTATCGTCCATCAGCTTACACGAGACCTCTCAATGGAAGAAATTGAAAAGAGCGGTTTCGGACCGTACTATATTGACCACACGGTAGGGGTATGGCCGCAGGCGGCGGGCGGTGTTCCGTTTAATGCATGCGAATTCCAGAGTAAAGGGGATCCGATCACGGATCTGTTTGAAAACCTCGCTGCCGAACAGAAAGCCCGCTCGACTTACGACAATATCCTCCGGGTAGTACGTGATATTCCGGAGATTGCCGACCCGATCAAATTCCTGCGTGCAAGGGAGATCGTTCATTTCCAGCGGTTTGGTGAAGCTCTCCGAAGTATTCAAGAAGAACTGGATGCCAAAAACTTCTATGCTTTTAATCCAAGTTTCGACAATCCATGCACAGCTTCCTGCAAAACCGCCTGCCAGAAGTCCTGAATATTCCCGGACAAAAAATAACGGCTCCCCGTTTTCATGCGGGGAGCCAATCTGTGTAATCTGAGGTTATCTTTTATTATTCTTCAATAATATACGCATTTACGATCTCACCATAATATGCCACATGGGTATCTCTGTTGGAGCCGGTAAATGTGCTGTCTACATTCTGTGGATAGAATTTTCCCTGGTCTTCTTTGGTCATTGCGCTGATGTCCTGGGTCTGTTTGTAGACTACTCTGCATTCCAGAGTCAGCGGAAGTTCCTTGATTCCAGGTACGGAAATGGTTTCCGGTTCTTCGTAAGTAAGACCGAGTTCTTTGGCTTTGTCCACATCTCTTCCTGATTTGGAGCCGCAGAATGCAAGGATTTTCTTTGCGCTGTCGTCTACCGGGATGTTAACGGTGAATTCGCCGTTTTTCTCGATGAGGCTTCTGGTGAAGCGGCTTTCTCTGATGAAGGTTACGAATACAGGTTTCGCCCATTCGATACCAACCATTCCCCAGGAAATTGTCATGGAGTTTACTCTGTCATCTGCCTTGCCTGTTACCAGGACACCAGATTTCACTCCTTTGAGGATTTCTCCCATATGTTCATATACGTCTATTTTTTTCTTCATAATATGAATTCCTCCTGATCTGTCTTTGTTTTCTGCTATTAATCATAAAATAATGACCGCTTTTTGGCAAGCTTTTTGTTCTCTGTTGTTGTATAATAGAAATAATTATTCATACATAAGGAGATTTTATCATGTCATCTGCCAAAAGCAAAAACCTCACGGGATCTTATTCCTGTATCCAGGCTCTGTACTGGATGTATTTCGCTGCGATCATGAGTTTTTCCGGATTTTTCCTTTTGGGAGAGGGATTTTCCAATACTCAGATCGGCATCATCGCCGCTGTTGCCGGCATTATGTCTGCACTTTTGCAGCCTGTGCTCGCGGGTTACGCAGACCGCCCGGACAGCCCATCCCTCAAAAAGATCATCCAGATTCTCTATGTCATCCAGCTGCTTCTCGGAATCGGGCTGTTTTTTTCCAGAACGCTTATCCTGACCGGACTTCTCTACGGGATCAGCATCGCACTGCTGCAGCTTATGACTCCTTTCATCAACGCGCTCGGCATGGAGAGCATCAACCAGGGTCAGAAGCTGAACTTCGGACTTGCGCGTGGAATGGGCTCTGTCGCCTATGCAGTCATCTGCTATGTACTCGGGATCATCACCGTCAAAGCCGGCGTGCTTTCCATCCCAGCTTCCGTGACGATCATCACCGTCCTGTCACTTGGCTGCCTGATCATCTTTCCTTTCGTCAAGACACAGAAATCTGCCCAGACATCATCCGACAGCAAAAGCCTGGCAAACCCTCTTCTGTTTTTCCGGAAATACAGACGTTTTTCACTGGTACTGATTGGCTGTATTTTTATCTACCTCAGTCATGTGCTCCTGAATAACTTCAATTTCCAGATCGCACAGGGTAAAGGCGGAGGAAGTGCAGAAATGGGTACTGCATCCGCGATCGCAGCAATGTGCGAACTTCCTACGCTGTTTCTCTTTGGATATATCATCAAAAAGATCCGCTGTGACCTCCTGGTCCGTTTCGCGGGGATCTTCTTTGTGCTGAAGGCGCTGGGGACTTTCCTTGCTCCCGGAATTTCCATGTATTATGGAGTTCAGGTTTTCCAGATGCTCGGCTGGGGACTTCTGACTGCGGCTTCTGTCTACTACGTAAACGCCATCATGGAACCGGAAGATGCCATCAAAGGACAGGCGTATTTCACGATGACCTATACACTTGGAAGCGTGATCGGTTCCTTCCTCGGAGGTGCGCTTATTGACTTCGCGAGAGTCAGTTCCATGCTTCTGTTCGCAACAGTCTCTGCACTCTTCGGTGCCGTGATCGTATTTATCTTTGCAGAACGTACACCTCTTAACAAATAAACGCTTCATTACCATATAAGAAACAGCCGGAACATATCATCCGATACGCTCCGGCTGTATTTGTTTTATTTTTTATGCTACGTATTTACGCAGTTTTCGGGAAAGCACATAGGCAAGTGCGATCTTGATAAGATCCGGGATGATGAACGGAAATACACACCATCCAAGGGCTGTTACAAGTCCTACCGGTCCGTTTGCTTTGCCATAGACTACCATGAACCAGGCGGTTCCGAATGCATAGCATACGACCAGTCCTACGACCATGGACACGATCTGCATAATGGATTTCTTACCAGGAAGTTTCTCCATCGCCCACATCACAAGTGCGGAAAATAAAAATCCGATGATATATCCGCCTGTAGGTCCCACCAGGACTCCGATCCCACCGGAAAAGTTTGCGAATACCGGGATTCCTACTGCACCGAGCAGGATAAATACCAGAACAGATAAAGTTCCTCTCTTGCCTCCCAGAACACCTGCTGCGATAAAAACACCAAATGTCTGTAATGTAAACGGTACTGCTGCCGGAATGGAAATCCAGGAACAGATTGCCATGATCACTGCAAACACTGCAATGTAAACAATATCATATGTTTTGCTTCTTTGAACTGCCACCGTACTCATCTTGTCCTCCTCGTGATAAACGTTACTGTTCACAGTAACTGATAAACAACTGTTTTCACAGCTTCTGTAATTTCTGTGCATTACTTTACCACAGGAAAGTTCAGATTGTCAACCTATTATTTATTTCCAGTTTACGTTTTCTCATAAACAGCTATTTGCGTGGATGTACGTAAACCTCCAGCTGGTTGTATGGGATCGCGATTCCGTTTGCGTCAAATTCTTCCTTGATCCGCTGGTTCAGTCTCCACTTCGTTGCCCAGTACGCTTCTGTCGGTACCCAGACACGAAGTCCCATGATGACCGCACTCTCTCCCAGTTCATCTACAAAAACCACCATCTCTGCATTGTCGCTCTTGGTGTCCGGGTCTGCCTTCAGGATATCCTCAAGAATTTTTTTTGCTTTGCGGATGTCGGCTTCGTAGGAGATTCCTACTTTGATCTCAAGCTTACGGTTTTCTTTTGCTGTCACATTGATGATCGTGCTGTTTGACAGAGTTCCGTTCGGTACTACGATCTTCTTGTTGTCAATACTCAAAAGTGTGGTATAACAGATCTCGATTTTGGAAACAGTACCTTCACAGCCATTTGCCTGGCCCTGAATGATATAATCCCCCACAACAAAAGGCTTGAACATCAGAAGCAGTACACCACCTGCCAGGTTCGCAAGACCGCCCTGCAGTGCAAGACCTACCGTAACACCGGCAGTTCCGAGAAGTGCTGCAACAGAAGATTCCTTGACTCCCAGGCTGATCGCAATATTAAAGATCAACAGTGTATACAAAATAGCCTTGCCCGCCGATGAGATAAACTGGACAACTCCAGCATCCACATTGGCACGCTCCATAGAACGCCTCATAATGCTCACGATCCAGCATATGATCTTGCGGCCTACAAAAAATACAATGATCGACAGAACTACCTTGATACAGAATCCGGTAAATGCAGGCAGCTGCTCTGCCAGATATTCCTTGAAATTCAGAAAGTCCCTGATGCTCTGCTTCACGGAAGTTCCGTCAATCCCCATATTCTGGAGACTCTGATCGACTTTATCCGCGGTTTCACTCAGTGTATCCATTGTCCGTCACTTCCTCTCTTTTTTCCATACTATAACATTTTTCTCATTAACTTCTGTAAGCTGCTGTTCACAGCGGCTTCTGCAGCCAGTATACCATGAAATTTACATTTTCTCTATTTAAAAACCTTATGTAGAGTGATATAATAGATTGGCTTATAATAATTATTTTTTATTACTGGAGGAAATCATGCATATCATAATTGTCGGGTGCGGCAAAGTTGGACGCACTCTTGCAGAACAGCTTCAGGAAGAAGAAACTGACCTGACTCTGATCGATATGGATGCCGATGTTATCAACGATCTCACAGAAGATATCGACGCTATGGGAATTGTTGGAAACGGCGCAAGTATCAATACTCTTATGGAGGCCGGTGTTCAGACTGCCGATATCCTGATCGCTGTCACCGCTTCTGATGAACTGAACCTTCTCTGCTGCCTTATCGCACAGAAGACCGGTCATTGTCAGACGATCGCGCGTGTAAGAAATCCGATCTACAGCAAGGAGATCGGGTTCATCAAGGAACGTCTGGGACTTTCCATGATCATGAATCCTGAACTGGCTGCTGCACGGGAAATCTCCCGTCTGCTCCGTTTTCCGGCCGCGATCAAGATCGATCCTTTTTCCAAAGGCCGTGTAGAACTTCTCAAATTCAAGGTCCTGCCTGAATTTGGACTGGATGGCATGTCTGTTTCTCAGATCACAGACAAATACCGCTGCGACATTCTTTTTGCCGCGATCGAGAGCAAAGATACCCTGACGATCCCAGGTGGTGATCATCTTGTTCATAATGGAGATTTTGTTTCCATTATCGCTGCCCCTAAGAATACCGCTACTTTCTTCAAGAAGATCGGTCTCAAGACCCATCAGGTCAGAAATACACTGATCATCGGAGGAGGTACTATTTCTTATTACCTTGCCAAAACTTTGTCCGATCTCAAGATCAATGTCAAGATCATCGAGAAGGATAAGGAACGCTGCGAGGAATTAAGTGACATGCTCCCGGAGGCAACGATCATCTGCGGAGACGGAACTGAGCGTTCTCTTCTTATGGAGGAGGGGCTTGCAACTGTCGAATCATTTGTAACCCTCACCAATATGGACGAGGAAAACATCTTCCTGTCACTTTCTGCCAAGAAACTTACCAACGCCAAGCTGGTTGCCAAGGTCAACCGCCTGCCGTACAAGGATGTTATTGACGACCTGGATCTCGGAAGTGTGATCTATCCGAAATATATCACTTCGGATTCCATTCTCCGTTATGTCCGCGCCATGCAGAATACGATCGGAAGTAATGTAGAGACTCTGTATCACGTCCTGGACAACCAGGCAGAGGCTCTGGAGTTCATCATCCGTGACAACTCTCCTGTTGTCGGTATTCCGCTTGCCGAGCTGAACCTCAAGAGCAATCTTCTGGTCTGCTGTCTTACCCGCAAGGGTACTGTCCGTATTCCACGAGGCCAGGATACGCTTCAGATCGGGGATAATGTTGTCATCGTAACCACCAGCAAGGGACTTCGCGACATCCGCGATATTCTTGCATAGAACGGGGTGGTATTATGAATTTTCGTATTATCGCCTATATTGTAGGCTGGGTATGTAATTTTCAGGCGGCCTTTATGATGCTGCCTCTTCTTACGGCAGGAATCTATCGTGAAAAGGATTTTTCAGCCTTTTTGCTTGTCATGCTGGTGTGCCTTGTCGTTGGCGTTCCGCTTACCCGCAAGAAACCCAAAAACAAGGTCTTTTATATCAAGGATGGCTGCGTTGCCGTTGCACTGAGCTGGCTTGCCTTATGTATTTTTGGTTCGATCCCGTTTGTTGTCAGCGGATGTATCCCACATCCGATCGATGCACTGTTTGAGACTGTTTCCGGATTTACAACGACCGGTTCCAGTATCCTTTCAGATGTGGAAGTCCTCCCTCATTGTATTTTGATCTGGAGAAGTTTCACTCATTGGATCGGCGGTATGGGCGTCCTCGTGTTCCTGCTTTCTCTTCTTCCGCTTGCCGGAGGTTATCATATGAACCTTATGAAAGCAGAGAGCCCGGGGCCTTCCGTCAGCAAACTTGTCCCGAAGGTACAGTCCACTGCAAAGATCCTTTATACGATCTACTTTGGAATGACACTGATCCAGCTGGCTCTGCTTCTGATTGGCAGGGTTCCGCTTTTTGATTCTCTGTGCATTACCTTTGGTACTGCCGGAACCGGTGGATTCGGTATTGTCAATGACAGTCTTGGAAGCTACAGCACTTACTGCCAGGTTGTTACTACGATCTTTATGATCCTGTTTGGTGTCAACTTCTCCGCATACTATCTGATCCTGACCAAGAAATTCCGCCAGGCATTCAAATATGAGGAGGTTCGTTATTACTTCGGGATCATCGCTGTAGCGATCGTGATCATCGCCCTGAATACAGCCCACCTATTCCGCAACCTCCTGACTGCATTCCAGCAGGCTGCATTCCAGGTAGGTTCCATTATCACAACGACCGGTTTTTCGAGCACCGACTTCAACCAATGGCCTGCTCTGTCCAAGACGGTTCTGGTCCTTCTGATGTTTGTCGGAGCCTGTGCCGGAAGTACAGGCGGTGGAATCAAGGTTTCCCGTATTCTGATCCTGTGTAAAGCTGCCAAGAAAGAATTCCAGCTTTACCTTCATCCGAATGCAGTCAAGAAGATCAAGATGGATGACAAGGTCATCACCCATGATATCCTGAGATCCACCAATATTTATATCAGTCTGTATCTTATGATCTTCGCCGCATCTGTTCTGCTGATCGCGATCGATAATTTTGATCTGATCACAAACTTCATGGCGGTAACAGCTACACTCAACAACATTGGTCCGGGATTTGAGATCGTTGGTCCGATGGGAAATTTCAGTTCTTTTTCCTATCTGTCCAAATGTGTCCTTATCTTTGATATGCTTGCAGGACGTCTGGAGATCTTCCCGCTTCTCCTGCTCTTCTTCAAAGGAACCTGGAAAAAATTCTGATGCAGTAATCCCTTCCTTGCCCTTACATTTAAGCGGCAGGGAATTTTTTTTGCTTTTTCACGTAAAAACGCTGTATAAAGCACGTTAAATTTTATGTTTTCTTCACGTTTTCTTCAAAAGTTCATCACACTTTCTTCACATTTATAGGGTATAGTATTAGCCATAGAAGGCGATATGCTTTCTATAAAATATTTTTCTTTTTCATACGCGCCGGTACGAAAGTACCGGCCTCCTTCCATTTATGGAACTTTTTTTATTTTCCCATTTATATAATTAACAAAAACACACTCTGCATCCCCTGCAAAGTGTGTTTTTTATTATGCTCTCATTCTATTATCATATAGAAAATTTCTTATTTATGAAGCACTCTGAAGATTCTCACTGATCGTGCTCCATATATCATTACTCTCGAATCCCAGTCTCCACTGTGCAACTCCGGCAAGATCGTATTTCGGGATCAGCTTGACTTTCTCTGCGATCGACTGTGCATCCTCCATCCAGATCTGGTATGTAGAGCCGTCCTTCTCGTATTCCCCGTAATTCTGGCTTATACTTCCATCCCATACAGTCTCTACCTTATTCTCTGTAAGGACATTCTGGGCCTCTGTCATACCGATCGCCTCGCTTGTCACAGCGCCGCCTGTTGTCTTCCACAGTCTGGTGTAGAATGGGATCGCAAGAATGGTCCTCTGCGCCGGAACTTCTGCCAGCGTATCCTCTACGCCCTGTTCTACCCACGGAAGGGACGCAACAGAACCTGCATCGGAACCGACATAATGTTCATCATATCCCATAATCACGACATAATCTACAACCAGTCCCTGCTCTCTCCTGTCATAATGGCTTGTAAAATCCTCTGGAACCGGATTATCTACGGAAAGAACGAGATTGTTCTTATGGCATTCGATCGAAAGTTCTCTCAGGAATTCCAGGAAATGCGGACCCGCATCTTCACTGAGCGATTCAAAATCGACATTGATGCCGTCCATTCCGATATTGGCTGCTGTCTGCACCAGATGCTTAATGATATTCTGTCTGGAAGCAAGCTGTGACAGAGTCTCTGTCGTACTCACATCTGCTGTAAAGTTATCCACCAAGCCCCATACCTTATAGCCCTTCTGATGTGCCTGTGTCACATAATCTGCGGAAGAAAGATCCCCAAGATTGCCTGAAGTATCCTGAATATAAAACCAGGTCGGAGAGATCACATTCAGACCGCTGACATTCGCTGTCATATCCGCGAAATAAGCATTTGCATCCGTGTTGGTGATCTGGTGCCAGGTCATATTGACCTTGTCATCCATAGTGAGATAGGTATAATCTTCTTTCTCAAAACTTCTCTCGAAATCAGTCGTCTCCATACCGGAAAGAACCTTCTTCTGTACATATCCGATATAGCCGTCCAGGGTAGAAACCTGTACCCAGTCCTCCAGTGCCTGCATATAGATCAGGGTATCGCCCTTGCTTACGTCTGTAAGTATCGGTGATTTGATACCTCCACGATAACGGACACTTGTGTCCTTCTGGACAGTTGCTGTATTGATTCCTGTAAATTCATGCTGTATCACGATCCTGGATGGATCTTCGTAAGTATAAGTATCGAGATCTGTGTATTTCTGTACCAGTGCGAGATTCAGATAAACGGTCCCATCCTTAAGCCAGACATCCCCGTCTCCTGATTCTGATGCCGGATAATTCTCAAGTGCTGACGGTGTTGCATACAGAATCTGCTGGTTAGCGCTGTCCCAGTAATATCTCTGATTCAGATAGGTGCTTACCATAGTCTGAGGCAGATAGATCTGATCTCCTGATTTCAGAGCCCGCTCTTCCATGATATCTGTACCAAGTACAACAACCATCTCACCGTCTGACGGCTGACCATAGTACTCTGTCAGACTCATATGCTCCCTGGATGGGATATAATTCTGAACAACATGTACACCCAGTCCGATCGCTGCCAGCAAAAAGATCAGAATAACAATGGTGATCCTGAGTTTAAGCTGCTTACGCCGGCTCTGTATATCGTTTGACTTTTTCATTCGTTCCTCTCTTTCGGTTCAAAATGTATGAAATCCTGTTTTTTTGTAAAGATTCTGTATTATTATATCATGTTTTGTTTTGAATGTATTGTTTATTTATATATTTTAGGAGTTTTTATAGTTTTTTCACTTTTGCAGGAGGATTTTCCCAAATGGTCAAGTATACGGAGGAAACCTTTTTCTCCGGGAGATCCCCCTGCCTGCTCTTATGTATTTCCGCAGGATCTGCACTCCGGTGTTTATCTGTATCGGTATTTCTTACGGGGAGCTTCACTGATCCGGTCAAAATCAACTCTCGCGATCCTGCCCGATTCATCTTCGGTGTAATCTCTCATGTAGCCTCCGCCCTCTGCGATCAAACAGGCTTTCGCAATATCTTTGGGCGTACTTGGCTCTCCATCCATAAAAAGCTGTATCCCGCTCTTCTGATAGAGCTTCAGTTCTTCTCTGAGAGGCTTCATGGATTTCCTGCTGCACTTTGCATGTGACATATTTTCGCTGGTCTTTCCTCCTTTCTCTCGGAATAAGATTTTAGAAAACACCTGCAAGAAAAAATAAGCCTCTATAATTGAATTTAATCTCATGGAAATTGCATCTGCCGCAGCCTGAACGCTGCATGACATGTAAATGATGGCAATGACTTGTTTGTAGAAATAAGAAAATGATGGTTACTATGTAAGTTAGATGTTACGTCTTCAGTTGTCCAATCACAGAATCTGTATTTTTTCTTATCCTTTATTATACAGATTTATTCTGTGCTTGCAAGGACTTTTCTCTATTTGACGAAAAATTCCCGCTTTATTTCCAAATATTTTAGAAATAGGTAATTCTAATTTCTTTACATTCGCTATGGTTGTGGTATATAATATACACAAGGTTACTGTGAACAGGTAGTATCCCGCGAGGTGTTTTGCCATGAATATGGCAAAATCCCGAGACATACAGGGCAAAATCCCATCACCGAAGGTGATTTGGAATGGATTTTGACCAAGTTACTGTGAACGTAGTGAACAGTAACCATATAAGTCATGGACTATATCCTGATTTCTATATATATTCATATAATACAACAGGATCCGAAGAATAGGATGTGATGAAATGAAATTAGAGAAGATCAACGACAATCAGATTCGTTGTACCTTAACACGAGAAGATCTGGAAATGCATCAGGTAAATTTACGTGAACTGGCTTACGGCTCAGAGAAAGCCAAGAAACTTTTTCGCGATATGATGCAGCAGGCTCAGATAGAGTTTGGTTTTGAGGCGGACAACATTCCGCTGATGATCGAGGCGATTCCTGTAAATCTTGACAGCATTATCCTCATCATTACCAAAGTCGAAGACCCGGAAGAATTAGATACCCGCTTTTCCAAATTTTCTCCATATAAAGAGAATACCCAGGCGGAACCGCTTCAGCTTGACGGAGCGGACAGTATCATTGATATCTTTCAGAAGATCTGCGAATCCAAGCTCAAGGGCAAATCTTCACAGGCCTCAGAGTCTCAGGAAACAGAAGATTCTTCCGATTCCGGCGAATCTTCCGCTGTAAATCTGATCCGTCAGTATACATTCACTCATCTGGATGATGTGATCGCAGCATCTCATGGACTGAATGGATTCTTTACCGGCGAGAACAGCTTATACAAGATCCCTGGCAATGGCAGCTATCAGCTTATCATTCACCAGTCTTCTCACACAGCACAGGAATTCAACAAGGTCTGCAATATTCTTTCTGAATATGGCAAGGGACGCGCCTGCACACCTGCCGGCGAGGCTCACCTGATCGAGCATGGAGAACTGATCTCCACCAATGTTCTGCAACAGTTAATACAGCTTTAACCATGACTTAAAAAGACTGGCATCTCTGCCAGTCTTTTATTTTGGTATTAATTAGTTGTTCTCAAGAAAATCGTTGATCTGCTGAACCAGAACATCAGCGTCCATTCCATGAACCATAGCTGCTTCTTCCAGAGATTCCATCTGTGAAGACGGGCATCCAAGGCAGTGCATTCCTGCTCTCATAAGAATCGGTGCAATATTCGGATCTAAAGTGATTAACTGGCCGATCAGCATATCTTTTGTAACCTTTGCCATTATATTTTCCTCCTTTTCTCAGGGATGAGACCGAAATCCGTATTCCCAGTGATAGATTTCATTATAATATAAAACCCACCAGTACGCAACGCCCGACATCAAAAAAACTGTACATAATTTATAAAAAATTTGTTTATAAATTAATACTTGTATTCTTGCCGGATATATATTAGAATAGCCTTATGGATACCTGTAAAGGGTACGAAAGATATAAAGGAGGATATCATTATGGCATACGTAATTTCTGACGATTGTGTAAGCTGCGGAACATGTGCAGCAGAATGCCCAGCAGAGGCTATTTCTGAGGGCGCAGAGCATTTCGAGATTGATGCTGATGCATGTCTTGACTGCGGAACATGTGCAGATGCCTGTCCAACCGAAGCTATTCACCCAGCTGAATAAGCTTCATACAGACAGAATTGAGAGAAGCTGTAGCAATTATGCTACAGCTTCTTTTTTTGTCTTTTTTCAACAGTTGCCGCGGCTTCTTTCCTTGCCATCTGCTGTCTGCGGATTGCAAGATCCAGAGAGCGGCATCTCTCTTCATCTTCGCTTTCATTCTGAAGCTTCAGTTCCTGCGCGATCAGACGCTCGAGGATCGTCTGGAATTCCAGGATCTTCTCATCATTGTCCTTATGTGGATCTTCTATGATCTCTTCTGTCACAACTTCTTCTTTGTCCGGCGGTATTTCCACCATCTCTCCTTCCAGGAGTTTCGTTCGGCTTTCTGTGGAGCCTGGTGCTGTCCGGGCAAGTTTCGGGATCAGCTCGCGGATTGCGCGGAGCTGGAGTCCACGCTTCTTCAGTTCTTTTATATTCATAAAAAGCTGAATATCATATCCGGTGTAATAGCGATGACCAAGTTCGTTCCGGTGAATCCGCAGTTCCAGTTCTTCTTCCCAGTACCGCAGGACATACGACTTCACTCCGGTCATCTCCACTGCCTGTCTGACGGTATACCTCGTTTCCATGGCGGTGCACCTCCCTATGAAATTCATCACCTATCATTATAAGCAGGAATCCCGGTAAATTCAACGAAAACCGTTTGACAGAACTTCACAGGATTTCCTGATAAATCACAAAAAAACAGACATAGAGATAAAATATTGCTACTTTCATCTCTATGTCTGTTTTTTTACCCCGTACCTACGGATTGTTCCGCAGTAAACTGCTCCCACAATCCTCTAACCATTCGGAATCCGCTGATTTACTATGTAAATCGCTACTTCCTCATGTTTGGGCGGGTTCCAAGTTCCAAAACCTTATCGTGCAAGCACGAACGGCTTTTGTAACTTTTCACCCTGGTACTCACTTTTTCATATTTACAAACTGCGTATATCTTGGCAGCCATACCAGTTCGATGGTTCCAATCGGGCCGTTTCGCTGTTTGGCGATGATGACTTCGGCAATGTCTTTCTTCTCTGTGTCCTTGTGATAGTAATCATCCCGGTACAGGAACATTACCACATCGGCATCCTGCTCGATCGCTCCGGATTCTCGAAGGTCTGAGAGCATCGGTCTGTGGTCCGGGCGCTGCTCTACTGCACGGCTTAACTGTGACAGTGCAATGACCGGAACATCCAGCTCTCGTGCCAGAGCCTTGAGCGAACGGGAAATATCAGAGATTTCCTGCTGTCTGGAATCACTCTTGCCACTTCCACTCATCAACTGAAGGTAGTCGATCATGATGATTCCAAGATTATGCTCGAGCTTATATTTCCTGCATTTGGAACGCATCTCCGCAATACTGATCCCCGGTGTATCGTCAATGATCAGGTTGGAACGCCCAATGATATCTGCTCCCTCTACCAGCTTCGTCCAGTCCTCATCCTTGAGGTTACCTGTACGCATATTCTGGGAATCCACATGGGATTCCATCGCCAGCAGACGGTTCACGAGCTGTTCCTTGGACATTTCCAGACTGAAGATCGCAACGGTGACATCCTTGCGGAACGCCATATACTGTGCGATATTCAGAACGAACGCCGTCTTTCCCATGGAAGGACGGGCCGCGATCAGCACCAGGTCTGACGGATGCATACCGGAGGTCTTGTAATCCAGATCGATAAAACCTGTCGGGATTCCTGTAACGCTGCCCTTGAGTTTGGATGCTTTCTCGATATTATTGATCGCATTCAGGACAACCTGCTGGATCGGGACGTAATCTCCGCCCACCGTTCTCTGGAGGATATTGAATAATTTCTTCTCTGCTTCCTCCATGATCGTCTCTGTGCTGTCCTTCTCAAGATAGCAGGCATTCTCCACTTCCTCCGTCGCACGAATCAGTTTACGGAGTTGTGCCTTGTCACTTACGATATTGGCGTAATATTTGACATTCGCGGAAGTCGGAACTGCTTCGAGAAGTTCCCTCACATACTCCATACTGCTGATATCCGGTGGAACATCCTTCTCCTTCAGACGATTCTGAAGTGTGATCGTATCAACCGGCTTGCCCTCATTACAGAGCTCCACCATCGCATCAAAGATGATACCATACTGGTTCTGATAAAAATCGTCGCTGGTAAGGATTTCTGATGCCACGAGGATCGCATCACGGTCAAGAAGCATGGAACCGATCACCGACTGCTCTGCCTCGATACTGTGAGGCAGGATACGCTTTATCAGTGCTTCTTCCATTTAGTTTCTCCCGGCACTTACGCCTCTTTGATCCATACTTTCAGGCTTCCTGTTACCTTCGGGTGAAGTTTGACCGGAACCTGTGTAACGCCCAGGTTTCTGATCGGGCTTGGAAGCTGAAGTTTCTTTTTGTCGATATCCAGACCAAGCTGTGATTTGGCAGCTTCGGAAATTTCCTTGGTAGATACGGAACCGAAGGTTCTTCCGCCCTCTCCTACTTTCAGTGTGAGGATGATCTCCTTTGTCTCGAGATCTTTGGCAAAAGCCTGTGCTGCTTCCAGGTTTTCCTGTGCTACCTTGGCTGCATTTGCCTTCTGAAGTTTCAGATCATTCAGGTTCTTCGGAGTTGCTTCCAGACCGAGTTTCTTCGGAATGATCATGTTTCTTGCATATCCGTCACTGACATTAACGATTTCGCCTTTTTTTCCAAGAGATTTGACATCTTCCAATAAAATTACTTTCATTTCTTGTTTTCTTCCTCCTGATATAACTCATCAATGATTTCTTTTAACATATCTTCTACTTCGTCGATCGGACGTTTTACCTGGGCTCCGGCGATATTGATGTGACCGCCGCCGCCAAGTTTCTCCATCATAACCTGGACATTGACTTCATCGATCGCACGGGCACTGACATAAACTTCTTTGTTATATGTTGTAAGTACAAATGAAGCCTTGACTCCGGCAATATTCAAAAGTTCATTGGCCGCCTGTGCACCGACAACAGTAGGGCTCTCAAGTCCCTTGCTCGGGCATTTCGCGATGGCAAAGCAGCCACGGTAGATCTCAGCAGTACGCACTGCTTCTGCCCTTGCCTTATAAGAATCAATGTTGTCACGGAGCATCTTGCGCACTCTGGTCATATCTGCTCCGGAACGACGCAGGAATGCTGCTGCCTCGAAGGTACGCACTCCGGCTCTTGTGATAAAGTTGTTCGTGTCAATCATGATCCCGGCATAAATACAGTCTGCCTCGATGTTGCGCAGACGCAGATCGTCTGAAAAATACTGCAGGATCTCCGCTACCATCTCACAGGTGGAGGAAGCATACGGCTCTACATAGGACAGGACTGCATTCTGGATGACCTCATTGCCTCTGCGGTGATGATCCAGAACAACGATCGTCCTGGTCATGTAGAGAAGTTCCTCACATTCTGTATAGCTTGGTTTATTGGTATCTACAACGACTACTACCGTATTATCATCTACAAGCTCCATCGCCTGGTTTCGGTCGATGAACATGGACGGCTCATAGTCCGGGTTGTTCATATATCCTGCCATCAGCGGACGGATGGATGTAGACGGGTCATTCACTACGATATGGACCGGTTTGCCAAGTGTCTTACCTGCACGGTAGATACCGATGGCCGCTCCAAGTGCATCGACATCTGTGATCTTGTGTCCCATGACTACAACGCGCTCCTTGGTGCTCATAAACTCCTTGAGGGCCTGCGCCTTGACACGCGCCTTGACACGGGTGGTCTTCTCCATCTGCTGTGCCTTGCCGCCATAGTAAGTGATCTTGTCGCCATTCTTGATCACGACCTGATCGCCGCCTCGTCCAAGTGCCATCTCGATCGCGATACGGGAATATTCATAATCCTGAAGATAAGTAGCGGCATTCAGTCCGACACCGATACTTAAAGTCACATTCATCTCATTACCGATATTTACGGTCTTGACTTCCTCGAGGATATGGAACTTCTGCTCCTTGAGTGCCTCAAGAGAACTCTGTCTCATGATCAGGAAATACTTGTCCTTCTCCAGCTTACGTACCAGACCATCATAGTTGGAAAAATATTTAGTGATCTTTCTGTCGATCAGAGCGATCAGAAGAGAACGTCTTACATCCTCCACACTCTCCAGTGCTTCCTCGTAGTTGTCGAGATATGCCAGTGCAACTACCAGTTTGTTGTCCTCATTCGCCTGAATATAATCCTTAAGTTCTGTCTCGTCATAGAGATACATGGCAATCAGGCTGGTGCTGTCCGGGATATCCATCAGAAGTTTCGATGGTGCCACGGATTCTCCAAGGAGGACTCTCTGCATGGATACACGATAAATGTGCTCTCCAAACTGTGTACTGATCTCTGTGATTTCTCTGTCAGGTCCTGTCGGAAGCTTGTCTGCTGTGATGTCTGCAAAAATCGTATTGACATTTTTGCGGTAGAACTGATCCCTGCCGGTGATCTGTGAGAATACCTTGTTGGACCAGATCATCCTTCCCTGCATATCCATTACTGCATATGGAAGAGCAAACTCCTCCAGAACCCTTTTTTCCAGAAATTCATACTGGCTGGCAAAAGCTATCAGATCATTGAACATCAGTGGCCGATGGTAAAAGAGCAGCCCGATCGCTGCACCTACATACAGAATGATTCCCATTGTAACCACTATTCCGGCTTTGATGCTGATCACATACACCAGAACGTTCAAAGCTATCAGCAGAACAGACAAATACAGAGGCCAGCGTGCAAGATGCTTCAGATGACCTTTTAGTTTTAATTTTCCACTCATAACATTCTTTACCATTCTTTTTATAATTTTTTCAAGATGCTATCTGCTATTATAGCAGATTTCTATACATTTTACCATATGAATGTCAATAATCGTGTTTTATAAGCGTTTTATTGAATAAAAAAAGCTGCCATTCGTCTGCGGTCCACATGCAAATGCTTGTCCGACAGATTCATGGCAGCCTGATGTTCAACTAAAAATTAGTCCTGAACGTATGGCATCATGGAAAGATGACGTGCTCTCTTAACAGCAACAGTCAGAGCTCTCTGATGTTTTGCACAGTTTCCTGTGATTCTTCTCGGAAGGATCTTACCTCTCTCAGAAACATATTTTCTGAGTTTTGCTACATCCTTGTAATCGATCTCATTGTTTTCTTTACCGCAGAATACACAAACTTTTTTTCTTCTGCGTCCGCCTCTTCTTTTCATAGGAGAGTCCGGTCTTTCGCCTCTATTGTAAGCCATGATGGTTTCCTCCTTATATAATTTCTTTCAGTTTAATTAAATGGAAGTTCTTCGTCGATTCCGTCCGGAATGTTCATAAATCCGTCAGCAGATGCTGAAACAGGATTCGGCATGGATGGTGCAGACGGTGCACTCTGCTGAGGATGTGATGCTGCATAGCTGTCACTGGATGCTTTGCTCTCGGCAAATTCCTGCTCCTCAACAACAACTTCTGTTGTGTAAACCTTCTGTCCTTCTCTGTTGGTGTAGCTTCCGGTCTGGATACGACCGCTCACTACGATCCTGATGCCCTGATGGAAGTACTTCTCTGCGAATTCCGCGCCACGTCCGAATACTACACAGCTAATAAAATCAGCGGTCGCCTCGCCGTCACGACGAAATCTTCTGTCTACTGCCAATGTGTATCTTGCAATTGCCAGTGCGTTTTCTCCTGCGGAATATCTCACCTCAGGATCTCTTGTTAAGCGTCCCATTAAAATTACTTTGTTCATATAAATACCTCTTCGTTTCTGCTTTGAATGGTTGAACGGATCAATTAATGGTGCCTTCTAAAATCCACCCTGTATAAGATTATGCGTCTTTTCTTACGACTAAGTATCTTAATACATTGTCCATGATGCGAACGTGTCTTTCAACTTCCGCCGGGCACTGTGCGTCTGCTTCAAACTGAATGAAATAGTAGAAGCCTTCATGCATTTTCTGAATTTCGTAAGCTAATTTTTTCTTACCCCATTCTTCTACTTCTGTGATAGTGCCGTTGTAACGTGTGATGTATCCTTTTGCTTTCTCAACAACTGCATCACGTACTTCGTCTTCAACTTTTGCACTAACAACTAATGCTAACTCGTACTTGTTCATGTCTTGCTTTACCTCCTTATGGTCTGTTGGCCCTTTGCCTGTCAAAGAGCAAGGATATAAAATATATCACGAGTGTTGATTCTAACATAGTTTTTCGTGTCTGTAAAGTACTATTTTTCTTTTTTTATCAAATTTTTAGTATTTTTCTCAACCATCTTGCGCGGTACCATGATCTGATGTCCGCATCCTGTACATTTCAGGCGGAAATCAGCACCTACCCTTAAGATTTCCCAGTCTCTGCTTCCGCAGGGATGGACTTTCTTTAATGTAACAATATCACCAACTTCATAGGGAAGTCCCATAATCTCTTACTCCTCTTATATAACTTTGACAGTAACCTGAACAGTTACCCTTAACCGGCTTTAACAGTGAATCTGTGCAAACACCTGTCCGATCGGCTCCTGGATCAGAAGGTCTGCATATCTGTCTCTCGGAGTCGGGGATTTGTTGATCACTACAAGGTGCTCTCCCCGGAAGTAATCGATCAGTCCTGCTGCCGGGTAAACAGCCAGGGAAGTTCCCCCTATGATCAGCACCTGTGCCTCTGAGATTGCCTTCACTGCTTCATTGATCGTCTGATTGTCCAGACCTTCTTCATACAATACCACATCCGGCTTGATAATTCCACCACATTCGCATCTCGGAACACCTGTGGATGCTTTCATGTGGGCAAAATCATAAAATCTGTGACACTTCATGCAGTAATTGCGGTATACACTTCCATGAAGCTCCAGCACTTTCTTACTACCCGCCATCTGATGCAGATTGTCGATATTCTGGGTAATAACTGCTTTCAGTTTTCCTGCCTGCTCCAGTTCTGCCAGCTTCAGATGTGCTGCATTTGGTTTTGCAGTGTCACAAAGCATCTTGTCTCTGTAGAATTTGAAAAATTCTTCCGGCTTTCTCATAAAGAATGTATGGCTTAAGATCGTTTCCGGAGGATAGTCATATTTCTGATGATAAAGTCCGTCCTGACTTCTGAAATCCGGGATTCCGCTCTCTGTGGAAACACCTGCTCCGCCGAAGAAGACAATATTGTCATATTTGTCTACAAGTTCCTGCAATCTCTCAACTTCTCCTGCCATTTAGAATTCCTCCTTTATTTTTTCCAAACACTGTTACTGAAATTTTATCATCTGAATTTTTATCGTCTGCTTTTACAGCAATACGATTTTCTTCTGATTCAGGTAACTGCTCTTCATAATTCTACTGCCCGACATCAAGTGTATCCACACGTTTTCCCTGGACAACATAACGGGTTGCCTCGTTTCCTGTACAGGTAGACAGAGTAATGATCTTGTCCTTTATGTTCATTCCTTCTGCATCTGTCTGAATCTCGGAATATCCTCTGATCTTCTCCAGATATTTTTCAAATTCCTCACCAGGTCCCTTAAACAGTGTATAGGTATCACTGTTCACACCTGTGGTGTACGCAGAAATAATCTCATACCTGTAGTTTTTCTCAGGTGTAAAGATCCAGAAATATTTGCTCTTCTTATAAGTCTCTTCATCCTGTGTAAACTTCTTAAGCTGAGCAAACATGGAACCATTTTTCATATTATGGCCATACACGATCGTATTACAGTCACTGAAATCCCCTTTGTTTTCATAATCCACAAAGATAGTACCTGCAAAATTGTAATTCTTCTCATAGGTTCTGTGAAGATAAGTTTCATTGTCTTTGCCATGCACAATGGGATAATTGATATCCGGCACTGCTTCCACATAAATCCATCCCACTACATCATCATTTACACTTTTAAGAGATGCAAAGTCAATATCCATAGGCGCTTTCAGTTCACTGCCTGCCTCCGGCCCTGCTGCTTCTCCATCCGGATCTCGTTCTGTTACTGCCATCTGTGTGATTGAATTGTACTCATCCGTACCTTTCTTATATTCTGTATAAATATGAAACAGATTATATCCTGCATAACAGAATACACAGATTGCTGCGATCAGAACAACCGTCAACACAACATCCCCTGCTGTCTTCTTTTTTTTAGGCTGTTTTTCTGACATTCTTCCTCCATTTCCGCAGCACATTGCTGCTATGTATCAGCTGCTGTCTGATTGACTTCTATATAATATACAGACATCCGTTTCCAACCGCTGTCTGTGACAGACTATTATACCCGGTCACATCATTCTTCCTGTAATCCATCATGCACTGCCTCCAGACACGCTTTTCGCAGTTCATTTTCTTCTTTATTATATAAAAGCATCTCGCTGTGTTCAAAATATGCCGGACAGCCATTTCCGGCAATAAACGAAGTCATTGACTTATCCGCTGTGATCCCTGTCACGAAAAGCAGCATTTCCTGATTTTCGCCAAAGCTCTCTTTAATAAATGAAAAGGCATTCTGCAGTTCTCCCTGGAGTTTCTGGATCATATCTTCTCTGCATACTGCTTCTTTTTCAAAACATTTACTGATCCGCTTAAATCCATTTTCAGCTGACCGCACATGTTCTTTCTTTGCTGTCAGAATATATTCCCTCAGCCTGCGGATTGCCGTCTCCTGATATTTCTGTTCTCTTACTGAGATCAGTTCCATCTTTACTTTGATCTGCAGACTGTTTTCCTGTTCCTGCACAAATTCTTCAAGCAATGAAATTCCCAGCTTCTCTTCCTCAGCATTCTTTCTCACCTGAGTTCTCAGATGCAGAAGCATCTCATAGAGTACCTCAAGCTGATGATCTGCCTGTCCGTATTCTTCCGCTTTTTCTCTCAATGCCCCCAGGATCAGATTTACAACTGCAAAACGCTCCTCAAAAGCTCCATCTGCAGCCATCTTCTCCTTCAGCGCCAGATTCTCCCGGCTCAGATTTCCGGACAGGATCGACGGGATTTCATAATCCTCCCCATACTTTGTATATAACTGATAAAAACCTGCAAAATCTCTGGCTGTTTCCTCTTTCTGGAGAAATTCCTCCACCAGTTCCTCACTGATCCCGATCCCCAGCTTTTCATAGCTTTGCAGAAGTCTTGAAAGATCCTCCCATCCCCTGGCAGTCACAAAGAATTTACCGTCTACTGTATTCTCCACCGCATAGAAATTGTTTTTCTTCACAGACAGATAAGAAATGATCGCCTGGTGCACCTTCTGCTGTCCTGCATATTTCAGCCAGATATCGCAGTCAGGCTCAATTGTAAGCTTACGGACACGGTCGAGTGTGACAATATCAAATTCCCTGACAGATTTATTATACTCCGGTGGATTTCCCGCTGCTACCAAAATCCAGCCTTCCGGAATCTTATGACTTCCAAAGGTTTTATTCTGGAGAAGTGCCAGCATTGCCGGTGCCAGGGTTTCAGACACACAGTTGATCTCATCAATAAACAGGATTCCCTCTTTCCTGCCTGTATTCTCCATACAATCATAGACAGATGCCACGATCTCACTCATTGTGTAATCTGTCACCATCATTCCTTTTCCACCGTAATTCCGTTTAACGATCTCCGGAAGACCGATGGCACTCTGACGGGTGTGATGGGTAATGGTGTAGGCTACAAGTCCCACACCGCACTCTGCTGCCGCCTGTTCCATAATGGCAGTTTTGCCGATTCCCGGCGGACCGATCAGCAACAGCGGTCTCTGACGGATCAGAGGATAAGTATAATATCCATTCTCATCCTTCGCCAGATATGCGCGAAGTGTATTACAGATTTCTGCTTTTGCTTCCTGTATGTTCATTTTATTATCATACTCCTGCTAATTGTTTAATCAAACTGATCCACAGTTTATCTTATTCCTGTGATCAGACATTTCGCCCATGGCGGCACCAGTTTCATCTTGTCCGTCCGTTTCAGAAATACAAATGCAGTCTCATAATCCGGCTTTTGTCCCGGATAAATCCCGTCACCATCTGTAAAATAGATCAGTGCTCTGAGATTCTTCAGTTCTTTTCTCTCTTTTTCCTGACGGATCAATTCAAATACAGGGCGGAAATCTGTACCTCCCCTGCCCTGGATCTTAACGTTCCGGATGTATTCCTTCCACTCTTCCTCAGAATGGATCACATCCACTTTCTGGATAAAACAGTCGCACTGGACGATATATACCTTCATCCTGCTGAAAAAATTCTCTTTTTCACTTAAAATCCCATAGGTTTCACCCAGAAATCTCTGTACAGTTTCTCCTGAACATGAACCGGATGTGTCAATGGCGATCACCAGCTCCTCCAGACGGTTTACTTCTTTATACTCCAACGGTTCTATCAATGGAATATTTCCATAATGTTCCATTCCAAAGCTGTAAAAAATATAATCAAAGCTCTCCGTATCCAGCTCCACTTCCTCCCGCAGTCTGCAGAACTGCTTCAGAAATTTCCGGTAATCATATTTACTGCGGTAGATCTCATCCAGTTCTTCCTGCTGATCGTTTGTCTGAGTCCCTGCCCTGCTTTGCATACCGGTCTTATTCTGTGAGGTATAAGCAAGGATATGTTCCCATTTTTCCTTTGTTCTCCTGCCTCCTGATGCCTGTCCGGCAGTTCTCTGCCAGAATATGTGATCATCAAAAGTATTTGTGTTCACCTGTGTATCATCTGATTTTCTTTTCTTCAGGCTGATTTTGCCTTCTCCGACAGCCTTGTCGATCAGCTGCTCTACAAAACAGTCGCATTCCCTGTCCCATTCACCGGAATCTCTGTCAGGTTCCATGAAAATATGAAGGTACAGACAGTGAAGCAGCATGTGCAGATATCCTCTTCTTACTGCTGCCGGATCTTCCAGATATTTTTTCATAAGAAATACCGGATTAAAATAAATCAGCTCCCCGTCTGTCCCAATTGTATCAATGCTGCTGTCTGCTTTGTATTCCAGACTTGTAAATGCCCCGTCCAGATAAGGAAAGTCCAGATATAATTGATTTCTGCAGTTTTGCAGGATTTTTTTTCCGGTAAGTTCCTGCTCTGTTGTTGTTTTACAGTGAAAAGTCTTTTTTTTGGTATCCATATTTTTTATCTTTCAGATGAAGCAGCCATACCAGAGAACGCAGCTTTGCTTTTTCCTGTGCACATCTTATAAAATTCTCCAGCTCATTTGCGGAAAACCATCCGCATTTCTCGATCTGCTCCATCCTTTCTGTATCCTCATTCTCTATCAGAAGCTCCATTACAGAACGTATTCTGAGCTTCAGGTATTTCTGTATCTCCTGATATTTATCGGACTCTCTGTCCGGATTTTCCTGAAAATAAATCTCCAGAGCCTGTTCAAGCTTTCTGTCCTGCATCAGATCATCTTCCTCTCCTGTGAAATTACCATAACCACAATATAACACAAAAAAGCTTCATTTTAAAGTCCTGTTCCTGCCCCTCTATTGACTTTCCTTTCTGTTATGTTACTATAAAATCACATATATTCTATCACAGATGAAAGGATTTTATCTTATGAATACTATCAAAAAATTCATCCACTACTATGGTCCGTATAAAACGGTCTTTTTTATTGATCTGATATGTGCTGCCGTGATCAGTCTGATAGATCTGGCATATCCTCAGATCCTGCGGACTATGACAAAAACACTGTTCACTCAGGATCAGTCAAGGATTCTTCATGCACTGCCTGTGATCGCAGGAGGACTCTTTCTTATGTATGTGCTCCAATGTCTCTGCAAATATTATGTAACCTGCCAGGGACACATGATGGGAGCAAATATGGAACGGGATATGCGGCAGGAATTATTTGATCATTACCAGCAGCTTTCATTTTCCTATTACAGTCAGAATAATTCCGGTCAGATGATGAGCAAGCTGGTCAGTGATCTTTTTGATATTTCCGAGTTTGCACACCATGGTCCTGAAAACCTTTTTATCTCTCTGGTAAAGATCATCGGTGCTTTTGTCTTTCTTTTCTTTATCAATAAGAAACTGGCATTTCCACTGATCATCCTTGTTATTGTTATGTTTTGGTTTTCCTTTAAGCAGAATGCCCGAATGCAGACAACTTTTATGGAAAACAGACGTAAGATCGGGGATGTCAATGCAAGTCTCCAGGACACACTTTCCGGTATCCGTGTGGTACAGTCCTTTGCAAATGAAGATATTGAACATAACAAATTCAAAAAAAGCAATGAAGCTTTTCTGCTTTCAAAGCGTGATAATTATCGCTGTATGGGAAGCTTTATGAGCTCTAATCTGTTCTTTCAGGGAATGATGTATCTGGTCACTCTGGTGTATGGCGGTTATCTTATTGCCAACGGAGAAATGCAGACTGCAGATCTTGCCATGTATGCACTTTATATCGGAATCTTTATCAGTCCGATCCAGATTCTGGTCGAGCTGGTAGAAATGATGCAAAAGGGTCTTTCAGGCTTCCGCCGTTTCCTTGATGTTATGGAAACAGAGTCAGAGATCACAGACGCTCCGGATGCCAGAGAACTTACTGATGTGAAGGGACATGTAAGCTATGAGCATGTATCTTTTCATTACAGTGACGATAATACCCCTGTTCTCAGTGATATCTCTATTGATATCCCTGCCGGAAAGTCTGTGGCACTTGTGGGTCCGTCAGGTGGCGGGAAAACTACTATCTGTTCTCTTCTGCCACGCTTTTATGATGTAACAGAGGGACGGATCACTGTTGATGGAAAAGATATCCGCAGCCTGACTCTGAAGAGTCTCAGAAATAATATCGGAACTGTACAGCAGGATGTCTATCTGTTTGACGGTACGATCCGGGATAATATTGCATATGGAAAACCGGGAGCTTCTGATGAAGAGATTATTGCAGCTGCAAAGCGGGCAAGCATTCATGATTTTATTATGGAACTTCCACAGCAGTATGATACCTATGTCGGAGAACGCGGAACAAGACTTTCGGGCGGTCAGAAACAGAGGATTTCCATTGCACGTGTGTTCCTGAAGAATCCACCGATCCTGATCCTTGATGAAGCTACGAGCGCTCTGGATAATGAGAGTGAACGATGGATCCAGAGAAGTCTTGAAGAGCTTTCACAGAACCGTACTACTATTACTATCGCGCACAGACTTTCTACGATCAGGGATGCGGATGAGATTATTGTGATCACTGAGGATGGGATTGCTGAGAGGGGGACACATGAAGAGCTGTTGGATATGAATGGAGTGTATGCGGCTTATTATAATATGTGATTTTGTTTATAGTATCCGATAATAAACTGCGAAACAGTTATCTTTATATTTGCAATCTACTGATATATATTATAACAGCGCAGGAAAATTAATTGTCTGGCGTGCATTTGCAGGATACTTAGATATTCTTAGACGATAAAAATATGCGTTATGAGCCCACAGGGTCACTGTCTGAGCGACAGCGAGTTTGACCCTGCGGGCTCATGCTTTTAGCAGATTTTTATCGCCTTAGAATATCTTAGTGTCCGAAACCGCACGCCAGACAATTAATTTTCCTGCGCGTCCGTCAATCTATACTATTTTCGGTATACGAATGACGGGAGGCCGTCTTCGCCGCAGGGGATCTGTACTGTTCCTTGGATCAGAGGGCGGGCGTAGTTTATGAAGGCTTCAGTGACGTCAGATCCGTCTTCTGTGATCCACTCTGATGGAACTGTTTTTTCTTCGTTGCAGATGGCATTGACGTCTTCAAGACCACATTCCATGATATAGGTTCCGTCAGAGGTTTCTTTGCGGATAAATGAAATCATTTTTCCTGTTTCGCCGTTGAGGGCTGCCTGTACGCCGAATTCTCCGGCTTTGATGGCTTCCTGCTGGTCTGTGGCGGACATCATGGATGCAGAGCAACGCTGGCTGACGTTGAGTTCTACAGAACGGGCTTTTACACCGAGGCGGTTTCTGACAAGGTTTTCGAGATATTTACCACAGCCTGCCAGCATTTTGTGTCCAAAGGTATCAGTGCCTACGGAATTGTCGTATTCACAGATAAATGTGCCCTTGTCGTCATGGATTCCTTCTGATACGCAGACAATGACATTGCAGTTTTTCTCAAAGGAGTTCTCTACTGCTTTAAGAAATTCTTCCTGGTCAAAGGCTGTTTCCGGAAGGTAGATGAGAAGAGGGTTGTCTCCTGTATATTTGCGGGCAAGTGCAGATGCAGCAGTGAGCCATCCTGCGTGGCGGCCCATAATTTCTATAATAGTTACGGATTTCTTTTCATAAACATTTGCATCTATGGTAATCTCGCGGACTGTAGAAGCTACATATCTGGCTGCACTTCCAAATCCCGGAGTATGGTCTGTATGGACCAGATCATTGTCGATTGTTTTTGGTTCTCCGAGGATACGGATATCACTGCCTGTCTGCGCAGCATAACGGGAAAGTTTGCTCACCGTATCCATGGAATCATTTCCACCGATATAGAAGAACCAGCCAATATTCATTTCTTCAAATTTTTTAAAAAGTCTTGGATAAACCGGATCTTCCAGTGATTCCGGCAATTTATAGCGACAGGAACCAAGATAAGCACCTGGTGTGACTTTCAGACCGTCAAGTTTATCTCCCGGAAGTGCTTCGGCAAAGTCAAGAACTGTTCCATTTAAAAATCCTTCAATTCCGTTTATCATTCCGTAAACATGCTCAATAGCTTCCGGATGGCGCATTCCCTCGGATACAACTCCGTAAAGGCTGCTGTTAATTACTGCGGTAGGACCGCCGGACTGACCGACGATCAGATTCTTTCTGGACATAAGAAACCTCCTGTATCGTTTGATTTAATGTGATTGCTTTTTATTATATCATACAACTGCCTTCCATAGCAATTCAATAAAAAGGTGTGTTCCCACATCCCCCTGTGAAAGCACACCTTATATTTCCCATATTCAGTTTCTGTTTTTATTCCCCGAATTCCCTGTGGTCTTCTTCCAGTTTCTGTTCTATTTTAATCTTTTTTTTTGCCTCTTCTTTCTGCTCATCCCGTGTTTTCGGAAGGATCACATTAAGCATTACTGCAATAATAGTTGCAAGGACAACCGGTGATTTACCGAAAATTGTTGTTACCCATGTGGGAAAGCTTGCAAGTGCAGCTGTTGCCTGAGATACACCCATTCCCAGTGCAGCTGCAAGTCCTACGATAGATGAATTACGGTAATCCATCTCAGCAGAAGCAACCAGCTTCATACCTGTCATTGCGATCGATGCAAATACAGACACAGTTGCACCGCCCAGTACACACTGAGGAATCGTTGTCAGGATAGCTGAGAATTTCGGAACCAAACCTGCTATACCGAGAATTGCAGCTGCAAGTCCCAGTACCCAACGGTTGATAACCTTTGTAGTTGTAACAATACCAACGTTCTGGCTGTATGTTGCTGTGGGAAGTCCACCGAGCAATGCGCCTACAACGTTAGAAAGACCATAACCAACGATTCCGCGCTGCAGTTCATCATCCTTAGGTGTTCTGTCCATAGCTCCGATCGTAGTCGCTGAATAATCACCGATTGCCTGAATAGAGTTGATAGCAAATAAAATTCCCAGTGCAACACAGGAAGACGGCTCAAACTGTACTCCAAAATGCATCAGAGATGGAAGCTGACAGACACCTGCTTCCCCTATGCTTGAGAAATCTACCATTCCAAACGGAATAGAAACCAGATATCCCACTATAATACCAATCAGAATAGATGCCAGTTTCCAGATTCCCTTTCCAAAATGATTCAGAGCTGTAACAACGATCAGCGTGAAAAATGCAATTGCCCAGTTCTGCCAGGATCCGTAATTCGGACTGCTGGTACCGCCTGCCATATAATTAATGGCAGTCGGATACAGGGAAAGACCGATGGTAAATACGACTGTTCCTGTGATTAGCGGCGGGAAAAATACCCGAATCTTCTTGACCAGCAAACCCATAACAACTGCTACGATACCACCAACAATCTCCGCACCCATGATTGCTGCTATTCCATACGATTCCGCTATCGCCTGCATACTTGGCACGTAAGCAAAGCTGACACCCATGATAATAGGCAGGCCTGAGCCAATTGCAAATTTCGCCTTTCCGCCAATCGGAAACAGCTGAAGCAAAGTTGACAATGCTGCAATGACCAGTGCCGACTGGATCAGGATAACCTGGTCTTCTCTGGAGAGTCCGCCTGGAACTGCTCCGGAAACGATGATCGCCGGTGTGACACAGCCAACGATCATAGCTACGACATGCTGCATGGCAAGGGGTAAAGCCTCACTCATGCGGGGGATTCCGTCAGTTTCAAAAATACTGCCTCTCTTCATAATTGCCTCCCAATTTCTTTTGTACGATTGTAACATTTTTTGTCCAAAAAAACAATTAGACAGTCTAATTATTTTTGGTCTAAAACTATACAATATTTACTCTTAAAATTTGGTTATTATTTTATCTTTTATATGTATTTTCCAGTATTTCATAAACCTTTCAGTTTATAATCTCAAATGTCCGATACAGATCCAGTCTTCCATATCCCCATCCCGGATTGGGGTATTCCATCTGTTCTTCTCTCACTGCCCCTTTCTGCAGATAAAACTTCACCGTATTTCCCGATGCATAAGGAATATTTCCTCTCACGATCGCCCATTCCTGCACCAATGCTGCTGCTCCTGCAACAACAGCCGAAGAAAGACTGCTCCCCGAAGCCTTTCCAAACGCCCCTCCCGGCAATGGAATGAGCAGATCTACTCCCGGTGCTGCCAGATCAGGTGTCACCTGGTTATTTGGAGTAAACCCTCGCCCAGCCTGAAAATACAGACTGTTATCCAGATACTGATAAGCTGTTGCCGTAATACCTCTGGTTGAATCCCCAGGTGCAGTAACAGTTATATAAGGTGTAGACTCCAGAAAATAAGTATCCGGCGAAATCAGCCCTTGCACCGGAAGCCACATGTGAAACCTGCTTCCCGATATTCCTTTTTTACTGACATTTACCTTCCAGATACCTGCTGCCGGATGAAAGAAGCGAAAATAAATCAGCTGTTTCCCGGTCATCCGCTCCATCTTTACGTAATTGACCAGCACTTTCGTCTCCACAAAAATGAAACTTAATTCCTGAGTACCTGCACCAAGAGAACTGCTCACATACAGCTTTTCTCCTGCCGGTGACTGTAACGATATCCCATAGTCATCCGGCGGATCTCCCCAAAATTCCATGGAAAATCCTTCTTCTTTATCCGCAATACGAAGTTCAACAGTATCCTGATTTTTCACATAGTCCAACTCTGCTGTATAATGATGCTGTGCTGCACCCTCATTTCCTGCTGCCACAGATACTGATACCTGAGAATCTTCATTAATATAATCTACATATCGACTCAGCTCACTGTCACCAACATGTGCGCTCTGATTGGTGCCAAGTCCCAGACAAACGGAAACCGGCATTCCCATCTCTTGTGCCATCTTCACTGCAAAAGAAATCCCCAGCATAATGTCGTCTTCCTGAAATACCGGTGCCTGTGGCGGATACTGGTAAAATTTTCTCAGATAGGATTTTGCTTTCTTTAATTTCACCACAATGATCGTTGCTTTCGGAGCTGCTCCTGAGAAATTTTCTGTGGGTACAAAATTGCCTGCTGCCAGCCCTGCCATAGCTGTACCATGTCCGTTCTCATCCAATGAGGGTACAATCTCCTGTGGATTCTCCGACAGCAATGCCTGATTAATTTCCTCTCCGGTAAAAACCTTTCCATAAGGAACCTGTTCATCCTCATTTCCCGGAATTGTCTGATCCCAGATATATGCAATACGGCTTACATCTCCGTTTCGAAAGATTGGATTCAGATAATCAATCCCGGAATCAATCACTGCGATCACTGTGCCCTCTCCCTGAAGTTTCAGATAGGGATGATTATGTAACCGTGTAATCCCGGATGAATTTAATGCATCCGCATCCATAAATGTATAACACTTCGGCAAAGATGCATACGTATAGGAATTAATTTCCAGCGGACCAATCTCATTCAGCGGAATATATAGAATTCCAAACAATTCATTCACAGGAAGAAATTTTCCACCCATATTCTGTCCATGTTTTACAATAAAATCCCCGTACTCTTCATCCTGTGCCGGCGGTATTGACGGCTCAGCATGAATGCCCGGGGGGTTTTCCTGCTGTATCTGCACTTCAAAATCGTCAGGTCCGAACATTACTGTCCTCCCTGGATTTTTTATACATGATATGCACAATATATGCTCTTTATGACAATTCTAACCTTTACTGTTCAGACTGATATTCGCTTCCTGCTTTTGTTTCTTCACAACAGTCAGTAATAATATAATTCCAGCCACAGTTGTAAAAATACTGATAAACTGCGAAGTCGACAATACTCCTACGCTTCCTCTTTCAATATCTCCTCTGAAAAATTCGATCACAAATCTTCCTATACTGTAGAAAATAAGATAGCAGGCAGCCACCTGTCCATCTGCTTTCTTATGCTTTGCCACATAAAGCAGCAACAGAAAATGGGCAAAATCCAAAAAACCGGAATAAATCTGTGTCGGGATCAGAGCAACATTGTTGGGTGCAAAATCTGAATTTGTAAACGTAACCGCCAGAGGCCCTGAAGTTTCTTTCCCATAACAGCAGCCTGCCAGAAAGCATCCAATCCTGCCAAATCCCTGTGCCAGTGCAATGGATGGCATCATCAGATCAAAATACTCCAGAAATTTCAACTTCTTTATCCTGCAGTACAGCCAGCCCACCAGAATTCCTCCGATGATTCCTCCATATACCACAAATCCATCTGATCCTATGATCTGCCTTGGATTCTGCAGAAATTCCCTCCAGTTGGTGATCCAGAACAAAATCTTCGCAGATGTAAATCCACCAATGGCGCACCACACTACCAGATAAAAAATATGTTCACATGCAAGTTTCAGTTTACGCGCTCTCTGCTCAGCCACAAACCAGGCAGCCAATACTCCCATGGCAATCATAAATCCATAACCATATACCGTCAACGGTCCTATATGTAACAATTCATTATGCATGTCTCAAATCCTCTCAAATCTTAAAATACTTCCTGTCACTCTCTCATTTTATTTATTATTCACAGTCGGATTTCCCAAATAAACCTTCAAAAACCTCCAGCAATTTTTCATTTGCATAATCATTGGCTTCATTCTCATGTACCGCTTCCGCATCTGCTTCTCCGCAGATATCCACACCGGCAATCTTTCCACTGCTTTCTTTTGCACATTCCAATACAGTCTGTACACCGGACACCAAAGTTGTCAGCCTCATATCCCCCTGGCTCCATGTCGTCTGTGCATCCTCTGTACAAAGCACATCTTTATCAACAGATATATATAATGGAAGGAATTTTTCAGCATCTTCCTGTAAACCTTCCGATTTTCTCCAATTACATACTTCACTGACTGTTTCCCTGAGAAACCAGTTTCTCTCTTCATCATTCATCACCTGAAGTTTCTCTCTGGAGAGAAATATCACTCTGTCCTTCAGATTCTCATCTACCTGCTCATAGGCTGCTTCATCCGGTCCCACAAGGATCACATATTTCAGATTCTCCAGTTCCTCCAACGCTGCCGCGATCCATCCTCCACACGACAAAATCCCACCAAAAGCCGGAGGCTGCATATCTGTATGATTATCGTATACCAGCAGACAGAACGGTTGATCCATTCTTGTCAGCCAAAGTCTTGTCATATAGTGATAATTGCCGGAATCAATAAAATGGATTCCGGCAGTTGGATAATTTTCTGTTCGTTTATTAATCTCTGCGATTGCTTCCTCATCACAATAGCAGTTTGTCCCACAGACATCCTGAAGCTCAATCCAGGATACCTGTCTGTTTTTCCAGAATTCTTCTTCTCTGTAAATTCCGGAGAAATTCATCAGTACAATGGGATTCTGTTCCTGCATATTTCACTCAGTCCTTCCATTCTTCCAGCGGTTCATCATGATTTTTCAGCATTTCCCGGATTTCTCTGCCGGGACTTTCCACGCCTTCATCCGGAGTCTGCATCTCTGCATCCAGAATGGCGTCTGCATCTGCTGCATCTGCAGTCTTCCCGGTTTCTATTTCCATCTCCGCTTCCTGAACCTGAGAATCTGTATCTTGCTTCCATTCTGTTTCATCTTCATTTAAAGATTTATCCTGCACTTTTTCGTCCAGACCTGCATCTGCCGGGTCATCCCATGGTTTCTCTTTTCCATTCTCTTCCTGTTCTTTTTCAGCACAGAGTTTTTCGGATTTTTTCATTCCAAGACGAATCATGATCAAAAATACAATGTCTGCTACTCCATCAGCAGTCAGAATAATTCCGGAAAACAGGATCATCCGGGTTACACTCAAAAAAGAATAGAGCAACATGGAAACACCCAGCGCAATAAATACCAGACAGCCAATAAGAATAATCTTCCAGCGTCCTCTCTGGGCTTTTTTCAGTCTGTAACTTCCCTTTATCTTCCAGATACTGTCAACCAGTACCAAGGCTCCCAGTAAATATGGCAGGATTTTGATCACGATCTGCGGTGTAAAGAAAAGAAAAATTCCAAGCACCATGACGATCACACCTGTAAACAGATCAAGAATCGTTGCCTTTTCCTTCTCAGCTGTATAAATAACAATATGATAAATACCGGAAGCGATCATTACCAGTCCGAATACAATCTTGCAGATAATGTTTACGGTCTGGTCCGGAACCAGGAGCAGACACAGACCAAATGCCAGATAAAAAACCGATGATAAAATCTCGCTTTTTAAAAAATCAGAAACTTTTTTCCCCATAACCTTTTCCTCCTGACTGTATGATAGCAAGTCCACACCCACTCTTATTGCTTTTCGCAATCTCCGCAGGGGACTTACTTGATTCGGTTAAAAATACTATTCCATTTCTTCTAAAATAGTATAACTTCTTTCTTTCTCTTCGTCCACAGGCAACTGCATGACTTTGTGTAAAATTTGTGAATTTTTCCTTGAAGTTTTTTTAGTGCGTATTATAATTATAGCGATACTCATAAATAATACATTTGAGAGTATTGCTATAAATAAAACTATGTCATAAAATGGATATTTTTCCATAGGAAGGATTTATTTTGAAAAAACAACCAAAGAATAAAGTTTTATTTCTTATCCCTGTCGGTGTTATACTCGCCGGTGCAGTGATTTTTTTATGCACCCGCGGAAATGAGAATGATTCTGTCTGTAAAGAAAATGTAGCCCGCCTTCAGGCTCTGGAAAATTCAGACATTTCACAGACAGAAGAACAGCTTCAGGCTCTGAAACAGACAACCGGCATTTCTTCCGGTTCTGATGCTTCAGACGGTTCCGGATCTACCCTGTTAAGTGATGTAGAAATCCGACAGGTTTTTGCCGGAAACGTCATCATCGGTGACTCTATCACAGAATCCATCGTAGAATACGGATATCTGGATACGGATGTGGTAGTCAGCAAACGAGGATTAAATGTAGGTGCAGCCGATGATCAGATCAGTACGGCAATTGCTCTGAATCCCTCTCATGTATTCATGGCATTTGGTTCCAACGACCTGGAAATATATGGTTCGGCTTCATCAGAATTTATTGATGCATACAGGACGCAGATAAAGAAAATCCAGACAGCCTTACCAGATGTCCCAATTTATATCAACTGCATTCTGCCGATTACTGATGAAGCGATCGCACAGACTCCTGATCTTGGATATTACCCTGATTATAATGAAGGACTTATCAAACTCTGTCAGGAAATGGGATGTACCTTTATTGACAATTCAACGATTGTAACAGACAGTTCAGAGAATCTGTATGAACCGGACGGTGAACATGTGATTCAGGACTACTATCCCAAATGGCTGACAAATATGGCACAGATTGCGGGGTTAAAGGCATGAAAAATTATTTACATATTTTTATCAAAGGTGCATTTGTTCTTTTCCTTATCGCATATCTGACTGTCCTGTATACCTCCGACAGCGCAAAGAATGTACCCATGGAACAGATTGCACAGACTATGGAACAGGATTCTGATATCACTTCTTTAAATAAAGAAGCACGTTCTGATCTGAAACATTATTATCAGACAGATGACCGCAATATTGACGGTTATTTCTTCTACAAAGCCGCTTCACCCATGGCAGTAGAAGAAATCTGTATTATGAAAGCCACTGACAATACCCAGGCAAATACTTTGCTTGAAAATGCAAACGCCCATCTCTCCGGTCAGAAGCAGGTATTTGAGGGATATGGCACAGATCAGATGGCTCTTCTGAACAATGCAGTTGTTGGAAAAAAAGGAAACTATGTATATTATATGTGCGGCGCAGACGCACAGAACTGGCGCACTGCCTTTCTTTCCATGATATAAGCATTTTACTTTAATCCTCGTAACTGTTCCGCATTTTACGCTAATGGACTGCAGAACCATTACTATGGCAGTCCTCTTAATAATACCGTTAAGAGAAAATACAGTTAAGAGAATTACTATAATATTCATAATATCCAGATTGGAGAACTTTTAATATGGTATTCAACAGTATATTTTTTATATTCTGCTTTCTTCCGGTTTTCATGCTGATCTACTACCTGGTACCGGGAAAGCTCCGCAATCTGCTGCTGTTTTTGGGCAGTCTGATCTTTTATGCCTGGGGAGAACCTGTATATGTGATCCTCATGCTGTTTTCCAGTATCTTCAACTATTATATGGGTACAGAACTGGAACGTTTATATTATGATGACAGGAAACAGAAAATTAATCTGATCTTCTCGATCATTATAAATCTTGCAGTACTTGTGTTTTTTAAATATTATGGTTTCTTACTTAACACAATCGGAGGAATCATCGGTATCCATATCCCTCATCCGGAACTTTCGCTGCCGATAGGACTTTCTTTCTACACTTTCCGTAATTTGTCCTATCTTTTTGATATTTATTTAAGTAAGGTCAGTGCGCAGCGAAATTTCCTGGCCTTTGCCGTATACAGCACAATGTTTCCTTATACCTCTGCCGGACCAATCGTACGATATACGGATATAGAGACGCAGCTGAAGCAGCGCACCATCAATATCTCCAAATTCGGTATCGGTGCAGAGCTTTTTGTCAAAGGTCTTGCAAAGAAAGTTCTTCTGGCAGATAATCTCTCGGTTTTATACAGCAGTATCTGTGGTCATCCACAGATGTCTGTATTTACTTCATGGCTTGGCATTCTGGCTTATACAATGCAGCTTTATTTTGACTTCAGCGGCTATTCGGATATGGCCATCGGTCTGGGAAAAATGCTGGGATTTGATTTTAATAAGAACTTTGATTATCCCTATATTTCCACCAGTGTTTCTGAATTCTGGAGACGCTGGCATATTTCTCTTGGAAGCTGGTTCAGAGATTATATTTATATCCCGCTTGGCGGTAATCGGGTCTCCACTCTGAAACATATCCGAAATATCCTTGTGGTATGGGCACTTACCGGTCTATGGCATGGTGCAAGCTGGAATTTCGTACTATGGGGTGTTTATTACGGACTCTTCCTTTTACTCGAAAAATTTGTACTTCAGAAATATCTGAAAAAAATACCATCCTGGCTTTGCACTGTATACACTATGCTTGTAGTCATGATCGGATGGGTATTCTTCAGCCAGACAGACTTTGGTGCCCTTGGCCATTACCTTGGAACTATGTTTGGGATCGGAGCTTCCGGTTTCATAGACAAAACTGCACTTTACTACCTCAAGACAGGATTTATCCTTCTTCTGATCAGTATTCTTATGTGCCGTCCTGCTCCTTACCAGTACTTTAAGCGTCTGGTCAGACGCAGACCTGTTGTTGCAGTGATCATAAATCTTATTTTATTTGCATTATCGATTGCCTATATGGTTTATAACTCTTACACACCATTTTTATATGCAAAATTTTAGAAGGTAAACAATATGAAAAAATCATTAAGAAATTATCGTTTATTTTTCCACAGAATGGGACTTTTATTTTTATTTATCCCCTTGATCGTACTCATTCTGAGCATTGTGCTTCCTGACAGAGGGTTTTCTGAAAAAGAAAACCGCGTACTTTCTTCCCTGCCTCATTTAAACGGCAATCAGATTGCTTCCGGCGGATTTGAAAAACAATTTGAAACCTATGAAAATGATCAGTTTCCACTTCGCGATCTGTGGATTACCCTGAAAGCCGGAACTGACCGTCTGATGGGAAAAGTAGAATCTAATGGCGTATACGTTGGAAAATCCGGATATCTTATGGAAGAATTTAAAGCGCCTGATCAGACACAGTATGACGCCACTGTAAAAGCAATGACTGACTTTGCGCAAAAACATTCTGATCTGAAACAATATGCACTGATCGCCCCAAATTCTGTGAATATCCTGAGCGACAGGCTTCCTGCTTTTGCCCCTGTCCAGGATCAGAATTCCTGGCTTGACAGCCTCTCTGCCTCCCTGACCGATGCAGGTGTGACCTTTATTGATGTTCGCAGCACTTTTAAAGATCACAAAATGGAAGACCTCTATTATCACACTGATCATCACTGGACTACCCAGGGTGCTTATTATGCCTATCTTAAGGCAGCCAAAGATATGGGAATTGATACTTCAGCAGACACTTATGACAAAGCACCTGTCACCCGTTCTTTTCAGGGAACACTGTCTGCCAAAAGCGGTTTCCGCTCCGGCGAAAAAGATGAGATCGATGTATTTCTCCCCACCGGAGATCAGGCACTCTCTTCTGTAGTTAATTATGTAGACGAACAGAAAAAAAGTGCCAGCTTCTATGATACTGAGAAACTTGAGACAAGAGATAAATATGCATTATTCTTTGGTGGAAACCACGCTCAGATAAAGATCAGTACTCCTACTGAAACAGATAATACACTGCTTGTGCTTAAGGATTCATACGCAAACAGCTTCATCCCATTTCTTGCTCAGCATTACCGAAAGATCATAATGATTGATCCCCGTTATTACTTTGGAGATCTGGAGCAGTTAATGCAGGTTGAAAATGTTCAGGAAATTCTGTACCTGTATAATGCTAATACCTTCTTCACAGACACTTCTCTGGAGCTTGCCCTGACAACTGCTGAACAGGATTCTTCTGATACATCTGATATCAGATAATATTATATCAAAAAATCCCCACCGAAATTTCAATGCCGAGGAAACATTGACTTTCGGTGGGGATTTTTCACACATTCACACACATTTTATAACACACACTTTTCACACACTTTTTAATAATAGGTCAGGTATAACGACTGATTTAAAACAATAATACTGTGTCTTTCATTCCCCGTTCCCAGTTTATCTGTTTTTATATCAGCTGTACCTTAATGTGTATTATATCAGCATTTATGCCCACTTTTCATTTTATGCAAATTCAGCAATTTATTCTGCAAAAGTGTCCTTTGAGTCTCCAAAATGATTTACAAAATAATCATAGTACGTATCCAGTATTTCTTTCCGCCCACGAACACGTATAGGCACAAGTGTTCCATCTTCCATAATAAAATCGTCCTCTACATCCTTAATATAATCCATATTCACCAGATAACTCTGATGGCAGCGCAGAAAACGTTTCTCGTTAATTCTCTTCTCAATTTCTCCCAGCTTGTCCACTGTTATAATTTCGGAACCATCTGACAGATGCAGGGTGACATTATGTTTATCGCTGTCAATATACATGATATCATCTGTACATGGATAACGGTACTGTCTTCTGTTTTTGATTGCAACACGCCTTTTCATATCCGTTTTAAGAATCCTGTTCAGAAGTTTCATCAGTTTCTCTTCTGAAAATGATTTCAACAAATATCCGGAAGCCTGTACTTCATAACTCTCTATGGCATAATCCGGTGAGGCGGTAAGAAAAATGATCGGCACCTTACACTGTATCTGTCTCAATTTTCTTGCAGTTTCCATTCCATTAAGTTTCTTCATACAAATATCCAGAAAAAGCAGATCCATAGCAATGTATCCTTCTTCCACATCGGCTATAAGCGTCTCTCCTGAATCATATTCTACAATTGAAACCTCTTCATTTATTTCTTCAAAATACTGACACAATATTTCTTTTAAAAGAAGTCTTTCAATCTCAACATCATCACAAACGACGATCGTTTTCATGTAATTTCCCCTTTCCGTATCAATATAAAAAGCAGCTTCCAAAATCCTGTCAGTCGCAAAGTTCTGACATTTATCTGTAAACAGCACAATTTCTATTAATTATATATGCTTAATCCTACGTATTCAAGTACTTTTTTCATTTATTTTACTTTTTTATAACAATCATTGTTGTTTACTTTTTTTGTGTTATACTTATATGGCAGCTTCACTTATGACAGCACTTTGGTAAAACAATCATATACTGAACTGTTACTCTATTTAACCGAATCAGGTAAGTCCCCTGCGGAGCAGTTATTCGGTGTAAAGCTGCGTAGCAAAGCGGATGATTTTATCCGCTTGACACAGAAAGAAGGAATTATATGCGTCAGGAAAAATTTAAAATGGAACGTCAGGGATTAATAAATGTGGGAGATGAAATAGAAATTTCCGAATATCAGTCTTTTATGAATTACAGTTATATCATTGAACCGGCTGTGGCAATGTCCGGCTGTTATCCAAATGCAGAACGCATCAGATCCAGAAAAGGAATCGTAAAAAATATTGAACATACACCGCGAGGTTTTATAGTGACTGCAGAATTTGATGAATAATTACATATATTTTTCAAACACACTTCAGAAAGGAAATTATCATGGACAATAAAATAATAATCCGTACCGCTTCTGCTGCAGATGCGCCGGCACTGCTTAAAATTTACAGACCATATGTAGAAAATACAGCCATCACCTTTGAATATGATGTTCCCTCCACAGAAGAATTTGCTTCCCGGATTCAACACACTCTGAGAAAATACCCTTACCTTGTAGCTGAGGAAAAAGGAACTTTGCTTGGATACGCATATGCAGGTCCTTTCCATGAAAGACCTGCATATGACTGGGCTGTGGAAACATCTATTTATGTTGATCAGTCTCTTAAACACAGAGGGATAGGCCGCAGGCTTCATGATGCCCTTGAAACCGCTTTACGTGAGCAGGGTATCTTGAATATGAATGCCTGCATTGCCTATCCTCCAAAGGAAGATGAACATCTTGACAAAAACAGTGTGGAATTTCACACTCATATGGGATATCGTCTTGTAGGTGAGTTCCATAAATGCGGTTACAAATTCAACCACTGGTATAATATGGTCTGGATGGAGAAGCTGATCGGTAAACATCTGACAGTTCAGGAGCCACCGAAATTCCCTCTCCTGTAGCCTGTTATTTCTGTGACTTCCAGAAATTATCAGAATCAATCCTGTGTCACTATCGCAAGTGTCAGTATACATTAACACAAAAAAACCTTAGAAGATATTTCTAAGGTTTTTCAAGAGGTGCCACCCGGATTTGAACCGGGGATAGAGGTGTTGCAGACCTTTGCCTTA
>OHYB01000011.1_pt1 | contig 118517 bp, 109 predicted proteins | sample 1580181 | NCBI WGS metagenome assembly OHYB01 (sample SAMEA3882510, study PRJEB24775) | human gut metagenome | biome: human-associated habitat; feature: intestine environment; material: feces | place: Netherlands | collected 2009/2010
ATTATAGAATATTCGCGGAAAATATTACAATTAAAGCCAAAAACGATAAAATGTCTGACAAAAAAGTATAGGATTACGAATGCGGTTGGCAACCGTGAGAGCATCCCAGGCGCAGAACAGCTGATTTTTATATTAAGTACAATGCTACAGAGATCTCTCAGATATTTGGAGTTCCAATGGAGCAAATTATGAGAATAAGGAAAGAGAAAAATTTATAAAAATCAAGTGAAGAAAGCCCTTTGCCAGAATCAGATATGATTTATGGCAGAGGGCTTTTTGCTAAGAGAAATTGAAAGGTAAAGTTGCATACTTTATTTGTATTCAAAAATGTATTCAAATGTAACCATTTGTAACTACCCCAAATGTAACAGTTTTTGGAAAAACGTGAGATTACAATTTATAGTCGAAAGGGTTAAAATCCCCGAAAGCCTTGATCTTACTGGCTTTGCAGGCACAAAAAAACACCGTCCCCGCGGCAATCGCTTTGTCCGCAAAAACAGTGCTTTCAGTGCGCCTTCAGGGGTTCGAACCCTGGACACCCTGATTAAGAGTCAGGTGCTCTACCAACTGAGCTAAAAGCGCATATTCTTTTGTTTTTCTCTGTGTTGAAGTTTTGCATCACCCTCAACGCAAGTGATATTATATATAATAGTCGTTTAAATGTCAATAGGTTTTTTCAAAAAAAATCAGATTTTTTTTCTATTTCATTTATTTTTCCTTTTTTTCGTCGTTTTGGGACATTTTGTTAAGTGTTTTATTGACCTCTTCTGCGGATTTCCGCAGGCGGCTGAAGGTATTATCAAAGTTTTTGTGTTCATAGCGGAATTGTAGCATTTTATTATGGAAAGAACTTTTTCGTTTCACCAGCTGACTCCTTCGGGGCGCGAAGCGCCCCGAAATTTTCTTATACTATAATATGCACTGCCAGCCACAATAGATAATCAAATGAATAATCGCAATCCACTTCACTACGGAATTGCTATAAACCAGATGATTGCTCTGCTTTTTTATCTGTGACACTCTCTGGAAATCACCATCTTACAGATTGGATTTCCCATAGAAGAAAATTTCTCTTCATATTCTGTCATAACATTTCCCTGTACCATCTCTTCATTATGATGCAGATCAAAGGTAGAAGCTTCCAGATTCCATCCGGCTTCCTCCACTTCTTCCAGGGAAAATTCAAACAGTTCCTTATTATCTGTCTTAAATTCCACTTTTCCATCCGGAACCAGAATCTGGTCATAACGTGCCAAGAATTCTCTGGATGTCAGGCGACGTTTTGCATGGCGGGCTTTGGGCCAGGGGTCAGAGAAGTTCAGATAAATCTTATCCACTTCACCTTTCTCAAAGATTTCCGGCAGAAGTCTGGCATCCACTCTCATAAAAAATAAATTAGAATAAACCTCTCCATTCTCCTCCAGTTCCTCCCTCTTCTGCAATGCGCGAAGAAGAACGCTGTCATACATCTCAATTCCTATATAATTGATATCCGGATGCAGCCGGGCCAGATCCATAAGAAATCTTCCTTTTCCCATCCCTACTTCAATATGAAGAGGCTGCTTTTTCGCAAAAACCTCCCCCCAGTGTCCTTTCTTTGTCTGTGGCTCCTGCACCACATAAGGGCTCTCCAGAATTGCATCCTGAGCTCCCGGAATATTTCTTAATCTCATAAAAATCTCCTGTTCCTTTTCTTATATCTCCAGAGCGTGTTTGAAAAATGCTTTACGCAAGATGTGCGTGCAATTTCCTGCCACCAATAAACTACCATACCATACTCCTAACGTCAATTACATCCCGGACAGATATTCGCAGGAGATTTCTTTAACTTGTCTAAAAAATAACAATTTTTTTATTTCTGAAAAAAATTTAGATGGTTTTTTTAAACAAAAGGGTGTATGATATCTAACAGATATTACTATTTTGTGCATAGTAAATCTGGTTTTTTTGTAAAATTTCGACAACTAAGGAGGTTGAAGATGGAGCAGATACTTAACAAATTATCTGAAATCGAGCTTACAGCCCAACGCATCATGGAAGACTGCGACCGGCAAAAGCAACAGCTTTCTGAAGAGGCAGAACAGAAATGTAAAAATTATGACGAGCAGCTGGAGTCCCGGACAACAGAGCAGATTCAACGGATCCGTCAGCAACTGGAAGAAGAAAAAGATTCCCGCCTGGCACAGTTACGTGCAGATACAGACGCTACCTTTTCTTCACTGGATGCTCATTACGAACAGCAGCACTCACAACTTTCCAGAGAATTGTTTGAGAAAATACTGGCTATGTAAAGATCTGTCTCAAACGCTAAATGACATCAGGAAAGGAAGTGAAAAACAATGGGAGGCGTACTCTCCTACAGCGGACTTTCCACGAAAATCCGCGCAATGCAGAGCAGGCTTACTACCATGGAGCAGTTCGAGGAAATCCTCCAGCTCTCCGATGTCACGCAGGTAGCCGCCTATCTGAAGCGAATGCCGGAATACTCTTCCAGGTGGGATGCACTGGATGAAAATACCCTGCACCGTGGCCAGATTGAGAAGCTTCTGAAGAAATCCATATTCCAGAATTTCTCCAGAATTTATCACTTTGCCAACCCGGAGCAGCGTAAATTTCTGGATCTGTATTCCAAGCGATATGAAATCCGTGTACTGAAGGAAGTCATGACAAATATCTTTGATCACCGCGACACGGATCCTGTAGATGTTTCTCCGTACCGTGAATTTTTCCGTCTGCATTCCAATATTGATGTAGACCGGATCACTACCTGTTCCACCATGGAGGAACTGATCTCCTGCCTCAAAGGAAACGAATTTTATATCCCGCTTTCGAAGATCCAGGAGCATGAAACAGCACTTCTCTTCGACTATGGTATGGCACTGGATCTGTACTATTTTACCCAGATCTGGAACATCCGTAAGAAGCTGTTTAAAGGTAAAGATCTGGAAGAGATTACCCACACTTACGGTGAGAAATTTGATATGCTGAACCTGCAGTTTATCCAGCGTTCCAAAAGGTATTACAACATGGATCCGGCAAGTATTTATGCCCTGCTGATTCCTGTAAATTATAAGTTAAAGAAAGAAGAGATCACAGCTTTGGTGGAAGCGCCTTCATACGAAGAAGGTCGAAGAATTTTCCAGAAAACATGGTACGGCAACAAATATGAACAGCTTACCGTAGCCAATCTGGAAGAATTCTACAACCACATCCACCGCTCGATCCTTGAGAAGGAATCCCACAGAAATCCATATTCTGTAGCAGTGATCTATTCTTATCTGTATAACAAGGAACACGAAGTAAACCGCCTGACTATCGCCATTGAATGCGTACGTTACGGTGTGCAGCATGATGAAGCCATGCGTTATATTTGCAACAGTTGATTTCTATATGACGCATAACTGAATAACTGCTTCGCAGTTTAAAGAACATTAACCAGGAGGTGAATTTATGATTGAGAAAATGAAGTTCCTGAGCATTACCGGTCCTAAGGCCGATATTGACAGAGTGGTAAACACCTATCTTTCCAAGTACGAAATTCATCTGGAAAATGCCCTTTCCGAGCTGACCGCAGTAGAGAGTCTTTCTCCGTTTATGGAAATCAATCCATATAAGGAAGCACTCTCTACTGCCAACAGTTTCTATGATGAACTGGCAGATCCGGAGAAGATTTCTGCCAAACCCATGGATACTGAACAGGCTTTAAATACAATCCGCCGGATTCAGTCTGATTATCAGGAACTAAGCAATAAACGTGCTGATCTGGAGAGTCAGCTTGCAGCTCTGGATGAATCTCTGCGAGTGATCCGCCCGTTCAGAAATATTAATTACAATATTTCCTCAATCCTGAAATTCCAGTTCATCCACTTCCGTTTCGGAAGGATTGAGAAGGAATATTACCAGAAATTTGAAAAGTATATTTACGAAAATCTGGACACAATTTTCATTAAATGTGATGAAGATGACCAGTATGTCTGGGGTCTGTATTTTGTCCCGGAGCACGAAGCCCAGAAAGTAAAAGCCGTCTATTCTTCCATGCACTTCGAGCGTATTTATATGCCAGATACGTATGAGGGAACAGCAAAAGAAGCTTTCGAACAACTGACTGAAACACGCAACAGAGCTGCTGCTGATCTGGCATCTGCCGATCAGAAAAAAGCAGATTTTCTTCTTAGAAATCAGAAAGATATCGTTGCATCACGCAATGCTATCGCACAGCTTTCCGGTAACTTTGATGTGCGCAGACTTGCAGCATGTACACATGGGGATAAGGACGTTTTCTATATCTTATGTGGATGGATGACAGAGAAAGATGCCCATTCTTTCCAGAATGATATCAAAGACGACAGCCGCATTTTCTGCATTATTGACGGTGAAGAGGACGAACATCTGAAGCCAGGCATCCACCAGCAGCCACCTACCAAACTGAAGAACCCGAAACTGTTTAAACCATTTGAAATGTACATCAAAATGTATGGTCTTCCGGCCTATAACGAGATGGATCCAACATGGTTTGTGGCACTGACTTATTCCTTTATTTTCGGTGCAATGTTCGGTGATGTGGGACAGGGATTGCTGCTCTTTATCGGAGGTTTCCTGCTTTATAAATTCAAACATATCACACTGGCAGGCATTATCAGTTGTGCAGGTGTGTTCTCCACAATCTTCGGATTTATGTTCGGAAGTATCTTCGGATTCGAAGATGTGATACCTGCCCTGTGGCTTCGCCCGATGAACAATATGATGTCAGTTCCGTTTATCGGAAAGCTGAATACAGTATTTATTGTTGCCATTGGTTTTGGTATGTGCCTGATCCTTTTATGTATGGTATTTAACATCCTGAATGCCTGGAAAGCCGGAGATGTAGAACACATCTGGTTTGATACAAACTCAGTAGCTGGTCTGGTATTCTACGGCTCTGCAGTTGTCTCCATTGCACTTATACTGAATGGCAAAACACTTCCCGGCGGAATCGTACTGTTTATCATGTTCGGCGTGCCATTGATCCTAATCTTCCTGAAAGAGCCACTTACAGCCCTCATTGAGAAGAAATCAGAAGTTATGCCAAAAGAGAAGGGAATGTTCGTTGTACAGGGACTTTTTGAAATGTTTGAAGTCCTGTTAAGCTACTTCTCCAATACCCTTTCCTTCGTCCGTATCGGAGCTTTCGCAGTCAGCCATGCAGCGATGATGGAAGTCGTTCTCATGCTTGCAGGCGCAGAAAGCGGAAACCTGAACTGGATAGTAGTAGTTCTGGGAAACCTTTTTGTATGTGGTATGGAGGGCCTGATCGTCGGTATCCAGGTGCTTCGTCTGGAATATTATGAAATGTTCAGCCGCTTCTACAAAGGTACAGGACGTAAATTTGAGCCGTTCCGCTCTGTAAAATAGACAGAAAGATCATCAGAAATTATACTATTTTCATTTATATATCATCCTCGGGAAACCCATATCTGTCGGTCAGCCAGATATTCGAAGCCAAATAAATATGATATATATGAACAGCAAAATCAAGAACTAAGAGGAGATTTAATTATGACAACAATCGCACAGATCATTTTAGCAATCGCACTGGTACTCAGCATCATTCTTCCATTTGGCTACTATCTCATCGGTGAAAAAAACCGCGGACGTTACAAAACAGCTCTCGGTGTAAACGCATTCTTCTTCTTTGGAACCATGCTTATCGCCATTGCAGTTATGTTCACAGGTGCTTCTTCCGTACAGGCAGCTGCAGGCTCTGAAGGCACACTTGCAACAGGTATGGGTTATATCGCAGCAGCTCTTGTAACCGGACTTTCCTGTATCGGTGGTGGTATTGCCGTTGCCAGTGCGGCAAGCGCAGCCTTAGGCGCTATCAGCGAGGATCAGAGTATCCTTGGTAAATCCCTTATTTTCGTAGGTCTTGCAGAAGGTGTTGCCCTTTATGGACTGATCATCTCCTTCATGATCCTGGGACAGTTATAAGATGCAGATGTTTTTGATCAGCGACAATATCGATACCTACACAGGGATGAGACTGGCAGGTGTGGAGGGCGTGGTCGTACACACACATGATGAATTAAAAGATGCTTTGCAGAAAGCTATTTCCAATAAAGAAATCGGAATCATACTCCTGACCGAGAAATTCGGCCGGGAGTTTCCCGAAATTATAGATGATGTAAAGCTTCATCACAAAACCCCTCTGATCATTGAAATTCCCGACAGGCACGGTACTGGTCGCAAACCGGATTTTATCACTTCATATGTGAATGAAGCTATTGGTTTAAAACTGTAAATATACCGCACGAATCGTATTGATGAAAACGGAATAAACAATAACAGGTGCAGAACAGTAACAATCTAAATATTACAGGCAGGTGTTAACATGACAATTGATGAAAAACTCAGCCATTTTTATGATATCACTGTAGAGGAAGCCCACGAAAAAGCTGCCGCCATTCTCGATGAGCATAAAGCGGCTCTGGAGAAAATGGCAGAAGAACACAAAACTCTCAGTGAAGAAAACGCCCAGACACAGATCAAAGCGGAAACTGCCAGCGCCCGACGTGAAATAAACAAGGCTCTCTCCGCAGAACAGCTCACGATCAAGCGTGACTGGACCAGAAAACAAAACGAATTAAAAGAGAAAATTTTCTCCGAAGTAAAAGGACTTCTGGAATCCTTTACCAAAACTCCGGAGTATGAGAACTATTTAACTGCTAAGATCAAAGAAGCTCTGGATTTCGCGGGAAATGATGAGATCACTATCTATCTCTCTCCGGAGGACAGCTCTCTTGCAGAGAAACTTCAGCATACAACAGGTACTGCTATCCAGCTTGCAAAGGACTCTTTTCTTGGCGGTATCCGCGCTACGATTCCTCAGAAAAACATCCTGATCGATCACTCTTTTGCAGGAAATTTTGAGGCAGCATACAAAGAATTCAAGTTTGACGGAGGACCAGAACATGAGTAATACAGGTATTATCTACGGTGTCAACGGCCCCGTCATTTATCTGAAGGGCGACAGCGGATTCAAGATTTCCGAGATGGTCTATGTAGGTCCGGAACATCTGGTAGGTGAGATCATCGGCCTGAAGAAAGGCATGACCACCGTACAGGTTTTCGAGGAGACTACAGGACTGAAACCGGGCGATACAGTTACAGGAACCGGAGATGCCATTTCTGTACTTCTGGGACCTGGAATCATCCACAATATTTTTGATGGTATCCAGCGTCCTCTGGAAGAGATTGCCAAAGCCTCAGGCAAATATATTTCACGAGGTGTCAGCGTTGATTCTCTTGACACAGAAAAGAAATGGAACACTCACATCACAGTAAAAGAAGGAGATGTTGTAGGTCCCGGCTCTGTTATCGCAGAAACTCAGGAAACAGACTCCATTCTCCATAAATCCATGGTTCCTCCGAATCTTACAGAAGCCACAGTTATCCATGCGGCATCTGACGGAGCATACACCATTCTGGAACCGATCGTAACCATTCAGTTCGCAGACGGAACCACCAAAGATCTGGCACTTGCACAGAAATGGCCGATCCGTATCCCGAGACCAACCCACAAACGTTTCCCCGCAAGCGTCCCGCTTGTCACAGGCCAGCGTATCCTGGACACTCTTTTCCCGATTGCCAAGGGCGGTACAGCCGCTGTTCCGGGAGGTTTCGGTACAGGTAAGACCATGACTCAGCATCAGATTGCAAAATGGTCTGATGCAGACATTATCATCTACATTGGATGCGGAGAACGTGGAAACGAGATGACTCAGGTTCTGGAAGATTTCAGTAAACTGATCGACCCGAAATCCGGAAACCTGATGATGGACAGAACCACATTGATCGCCAATACTTCCAACATGCCGGTTGCGGCACGTGAAGCTTCTATTTATACAGGTGTAACTCTTGCGGAATATTACCGGGACATGGGTTACGACGTAGCTATCATGGCAGACTCCACTTCCCGTTGGGCAGAAGCTCTTCGAGAACTGTCCGGCCGTCTGGAGGAAATGCCTGCAGAGGAAGGTTTCCCTGCATATCTGGCATCCAAGCTGTCCGCATTCTATGAACGTGCAGGAATGATGCAGAACTTAAACGGAACCGAAGGCTCTGTCTCCATTATCGGAGCAGTTTCTCCACAGGGTGGTGACTTCTCAGAGCCTGTCACACAAAACACCAAACGTTTCGTCCGCTGCTTCTGGGGACTGGACAAATCCCTTGCCTATGCCCGTCACTTCCCGGCAATCCACTGGCTCACCAGCTACAGTGAATATCTGGAAGACCTGACTCCATGGTACAGAGAACATGTTTCCCCGAAATTTGTAGCAGACAGGAATCAGCTCATGGCAATCCTGAATCAGGAGAGCTCCCTGATGGAGATCGTCAAGCTGATCGGAAGCGACGTTCTTCCGGATGACCAGAAACTGACGCTGGAAATTGCCAGAGTCATCCGTCTGGGCTTCCTCCAGCAGAACGCTTTTCACGCAGAAGACACCTGCGTACCAATGGAAAAACAGTTTAAAATGATGGAAACGATCCTCTATCTTTATGAAAAATGCCGTGCACTCATCAACCGTGGAATGCCGGTTTCCGTACTGAAAGAGGGGAACAACATTTTTGAAAAAATTATTTCCATTAAATATGATGTGGCAAATAATCAGCTTGATAAATTCGACCAATACAAGCAGGACATTGATACTTTCTATGATAACATAATGGAAAAAAACGGCTGATGCCGGAACAGTTACATTCATAGCCATAACCGGTTATGAGTCGTAACAGAGAGGAGAAGTTTATGGCAATTGAATATTTAGGCTTAAGCGAAATAAACGGACCTCTGGTGGTCCTGGAAGGCGTCAAGAATGCCTCCTATGAGGAAATCGTTGAATTTCACATGGATGACGGGACTCGCAAGATCGGCCGTATTATTGAGATTTATGAGGACAAGGCTGTTATCCAGGTTTTTGAAGGAACAGACGGTATGTCCTTAGGCAACACCCATACCCGGCTGACCGGACGTCCCATGGAGATCGGGCTTTCCCCGGAAATCCTCGGACGAACCTTTAACGGTATCGGACAGCCCATCGACGGTCTGGGGGACATCACCCCGGATGTAAAATTAAACATCAATGGTCTGCCACTGAACCCGGTAGCACGTGAATATCCCCGAAACTATATCAACACCGGTATTTCCGCAATCGACGGACTGACCACCCTGATCCGAGGACAGAAGCTTCCAATCTTTTCCGGAAATGGTCTTCCACACGACAAGCTGGCTGCACAGATCGTACAGCAGGCTTCTCTGGGAGAGGACTCTGATGAAGATTTTGCCATTGTTTTCGCGGCAATGGGTGTCAAATATGACGTAGCGGAATTTTTCCGCCGTACCTTCGAGGAAAGCGGTGCTGCAGACCATGTAGTTATGTTCCTGAATCTTGCAAATGATCCGGTTGTTGAACGTCTTCTTACACCGAAGATCGCCCTCACTGCCGCAGAGTATCTTGCTTTTGAAAAAGGAATGCACATCCTGGTCATCCTGACAGACATCACATCCTTCTGCGAGGCCATGCGAGAGGTTTCCTCCTCCAAAGGTGAGATTCCGTCCCGTAAAGGTTATCCTGGTTATCTGTACAGCGAGCTTGCAACCCTGTACGAACGTGCAGGTATCGTAAAAGGCAAACCGGGTTCCGTAACCCAGATCCCGATCCTGACCATGCCAAACGATGATATCACTCACCCGATCCCTGACCTTACCGGTTATATCACCGAAGGTCAGATCGTTCTGGACAGACAGCTTCATGGACAGGCAATCTATCCGCCTATTAACGTACTGCCATCTCTTTCCCGTCTGATGAAGGACGGTATCGGTGAAGGCTATACAAGAGCAGACCATCAGGACGTGGCAAATCAGCTTTTCTCCTGCTATGCAAAGGTTGGAGATGCCAGAGCCCTTGCTTCCGTTATCGGTGAGGATGAGCTTTCACCGCTGGATAAACGCTATCTGGTATTTGGTAAAGCCTTTGAGAGTGAATTTGTCGGCCAGTCCGAAACCGAGAACCGAAGCATCACCGAAACCCTGGATAAGGGCTGGGAGCTTCTGGGACTTCTTCCGAAAGAAGAGCTCGACCGAATTGATACGAAGATCCTCGACAAGTACTATCACGAAACAGTACGCTAAAAGAAGCGAGGTGATTACATGGATCCGAATACCTTTCCCACCAAGGGAAACCTGATACTTGCAAAGAACTCACTGAAGCTTTCCCGTCAGGGCTATGAACTGATGGACAAAAAGCGTAACATCCTGATTCGTGAAATGATGGAGCTGATCGATCAGGCAAAGGATATCCAGACACAGATTGATGTGACTTTCCGCACTGCCTATACAGCACTGCAGAAAGCCAATATGGAGATTGGTATCGCCTTTGTCCAGCAGATCGCGTGTACGGTTCCTGTCGAGAACTCTATACGCATTAAAACCCGAAGTGTTATGGGTACGGAAATTCCTCTGGTGGAATATGACAAAACCACTAACACTCCCACCTATGCCTACTACAGCACAAAGATGTCTCTGGACGAAGCCAAGGCTGCCTTTGAAAAGGTAAAAGAGCTGTCCATCCGCCTGTCCATGGTGGAAAATGCAGCCATCCGCCTTGCAGCCAATATCAAGAAAACTCAGAAACGTGCCAATGCTCTGAAGAATATCACTATTCCGAAGTACGAGGCACTGACCAAAGATATCCAGAATGCACTGGAGGAGAAAGAACGTGAGGAATTTACCCGTCTGAAAGTCATCAAACGGATGAAACAAAAATAGTATATATCAGAAATCAGCCGGATGAATATTTACTATTCATCCGGCTGATTTTATCTGACGCAGGATTTCACACTCTGATGGGCTGGATTAAGATGAAAAGTTATCCCCACCCGAATTCATTTTGTGCATTTCTCATCCACATCTGTCTCTCCTATGTGGAAATTTCCCGTTTCTGTCAAATGTATTCTTTTTTTCATTGTTGTTGTATTTTTTAGTAGAATATCTTTTTGAATATTCTGATTATTTATATATATATTATTATATTTTGTCTTTTTTGTACAATATTATATGTTTTTTAGAATATAAAAAAGTCAATAGATTTGTGGATTTTTTCGTCCAAAAATGTCGATTTATCATTTTACACAAAACATTTGTTTCTTTTTTCCTTATGTAAATCGAGTATTCCACATACATAAAATGTGGATAATGTGGATAACTTTGTGTATAACTTTAATTTACGGGATTTTTCAATAACCGGGTATGTGGATAGAGTGTGTATGACTTTATCCACTTTTCCCACCTCTCGACATTCTTTGTGCAATTTGTCGAATCATATAATTTTAGGCGTTACAGCTATTCCATGAACGTACCTACAGCTGCCGGCTTCTCATAATCATAATCGGAAATCTTGATTCCTGTAGCAGCATTGCTGGCATGGATAATCTTTCCATCTCCGATATAAAGTGCCACATGATCAATATATCCGTTTCCGTAGAATACCAGATCTCCCGGCTCAAGCTGGCTGATATCTTTCTTTGTGGAGGCCTCACACTGCGCTGCAGCCACACGTGGAAGACTGTAACCGAAATTGGCAAATACAGACATTACAAATCCTGAGCAGTCTGCACCGTTTGTAAGACTTGTTCCGCCATAAACATAAGGATTTCCTTCAAACTGCAACGCAAAGTTTACCACTTCCTGTCTCTTTGCCAGACGTTTCGCTTCTGCTTCTTCGGCAATTTTTTTCTTTGTATCCTCAACTGTCTGCTGAATACTCTCCAGCGCGGCTGTTTTTTCCTGCTCTGCCTTCTCAGAAGCCTTTTCCGCTTTCTCTACTCTTCGTTCTTCACGAATCTGAGCTGCTTCCTCTTCTTTCGCAACAAACTCCTGTGTCTGTTCCTCTGTCTGCTTCGCCAGTGTACTTGCCAGAGCACTTACACTTCCTGTTCCATCAGAAAACGCTGATGCGCCATCATCAAACTGTGCTGCGCTTACACATACCCCCTGTGTCAGAACCACAGAGCTCATAATTGCTGCCATCAAAATTGTCTTTATTTTATTATTCATTTTACTAATCAACTCCTGTTATACATCGCTGTAAAATTATTACATTTTTATTACATTTTGTTACGCATTTGTGTATGTTAACATAGCATCCCAATTTTGTCAAATGAAAAAAGTGTGACGAGCATTTGGAATGAATTTTGGCTTGTATATCTCGGGATTTTGGCATATTTATGCCAAAACACCTCGCGGGATAATGGTGTGTGAACAGTAATGATGTTACCGAAAGCATACTTCATGCCTTCCTTCAATAAGATAGTAAAAAGCAGATTCCGAGGTGGATATGCGTATTTATAAAAATATCCCTAAAAGAATCCTCAGCCTGTGTCTGGTCTTTGCCATTGGCATCAGCATGGGTGTTCTCTCCGACCACTTTGTTTCTGAAAACTCCCGTTTTCAGACCTTTACGGAAAAATTATTCCGGTCCGAAGTATGCAGCAATACCCTCACCCTTCACTACACTCTTGCACACCCTGAAAAAAAAGGTATCAGAAAGCCCGAGGCAACTCTTGGAACTGCACTTTCTGACCCGGCTAAGACCACCAGTCTCTGTCAGGAATATGAGAAAGAGCTGAAATCCTTTGCCTATTCCAGACTTTCCAAAGAAAACCGGCTTACCTGTGATATGCTTCTTCTCTATTTTCACACCAGAGCCTCCCTTGGAAAAAACAGCGCCCTGGATGAGCCGCTGGGACCAGGCCTGGGTGTACAGGCACAACTTCCCATTCTTCTGGCGGAATATACTTTCCGGACAAAAGAAGATATCTCTGATTATCTGAAACTTCTGAGTACCGTCAGACCATATTTTCAAAGTATTATAAAACTGGAAAAGCAGAAATCCCAGTCAGGGCTTTTCATGAGCGACACAACTCTGGACCGTATCCTGAAACAATGTCATTCTTTTGTCGCGAATCCTGATTCCAACTACATGGATGATATTTTCGCGCAGAAACTAAAAGCTTTCTCCAACCCTGCATTTAACAGCGAAGATCAGAAAAAACTCTGTACATATCATCATAAACTGATCTTAACCGAAGTGATCCCTGCTTATCAGGAACTGGCAGACAGTCTGGAAAGTCTTCGCGGTACAGGCAAAAGCAGCCGGGGCCTGGCATTTTTTGAGGGTGGGCGTGAATATTACCTCTACCTGCTGCAAAGCCAGACAGGAACCTATGTACCTGTCGGACAAATTGAAAAAAGGCTGTCAGCTCAGCTTTTGTCCGACTATCGGGAGATATCTTCCCTGCTGAAACAGAATTCCTCCCTGATCGACAGGCTGAATCAATGTTCCGGTGAACTTACGCTGACACCGACTCAGATGCTGGAGAAGCTTCCGGAATTGATGAAAAAAGATTTCCCGGAACTGAATGATGCCACTTACGAACTCCGCACCGTTCATCCTTCCATGAAAAAATTTTTAAGTCCTGCTTTTTACCTCACGCCGCCTGTGGATACCCGAACCCCCAACGTAATCTATATCAACGATTCCGGACGTACCTCTTCTCTGGAGCTTTTCGGCACACTGGCACATGAAGGATTTCCCGGTCACCTTTATCAGACAGTTTCTTTTGCCGAAAACAATCCCTCTGACATCAGATATCTGGTCACCTCCTCCGGTTACGTGGAAGGCTGGGCAACCTACGTGGAATCCTACGGCTATGAATATGCTGCCTCCCTCATGAAGGATCCGGATTCTGCCAAAAATGCCGTCCGGCTTGCCTGGTTAAACAGGAGTATGAATCTGTGCATTTACTCCCTGATCGATATCGGCATTCATTACAGGGGCTGGGATGCAGCCCGCACTGCTGTCTTTCTGAAAGCATTTGGCATCAACAATGCTTCCACTGCTGCCGAAATCTATCAGTATATTGTGGAAACTCCCGGTAACTATCTGAAATACTATTGGGGATATCTGAATTTCCTTGACTTGAAAACAGTCTGTCAGAAAAGACTTGGAGATGATTTCGACCTGAAAGAATTTCACCGCCGGATTCTGGACATCGGACCTGTACAGTTTCCGGTTCTGGAAAAATACATGAAGCAATGAAATTAACAGCTTCATATAGCTTTTCTATAGTAATTCCATAAAATGTCCTGACTGTAATATGTGTGCTCACAAAAATGGGACTGCCGCACTGTTATTACCTGCGACAGCCCCATAATTATTATTTCATACGTATTGTTTACCTGCTCATGATTGCTTTTCTGATAAGATCCACCGGTATAATAAGTACTGCAAGTACCATGGATACCAGTAATGCCTTTGGCTCAAGCAGAGTTGTGTTAAATACTTTTCCCCCGATTTCAATGATAATGGTCTGAAGAACAAAGATTGCTCCCATTACCAGTACGAAGTTCTTATTCTCCCCGATATGCTCAAACAGATTAAACTTCTCAGATCTGGTATTCAGACTGTTAAAGATAATCGCATAAATGAAGAACGCAAACATAAATGTTTTCTCATAAAGCTCCGGATCTGCACAGCCCGCAGGGATTACCCAACTGGTAATGCCACCGATATTCTCAAGTATCAGGATAGAACCAAGGGTAATAAATATTGCACTTACTCCGATCGCTGACTTGATGTACGGAGTCAGAATATTATCTGTTCTCTTTGCCGGCTGATCTTTCATATATCTGTCAAGAATAGGTTCTCCACCAAACGCCATGGCAGCCAGTGTATCCATGATCAGGTTGATCCAAAGGATCTGGACAATGGAAAACGGCTCTGTCCATCCCAGGATCGGTGCAATGATATTCATTAACAGAGTACTGATATTTACAGTAAGCTGGAAAATGAGGAATTTTCCAACAGATTTCGCCATAGTCCTGCTGTTAAGCACACAGTCTTTAATGGAAGTCAGACTGTTATTAAGGATAACAACATCTCCTGCCTCCTGTGCAACTGCTGTACCATCTCCCATTGCAAAACCAATGTCTGCCTGTTTTAATGCGGGAGCATCGTTCACACCGTCACCAGTCATACCACAGACATTATCAATCTGCTGTGAAAGAGATACCAGTCTTTTCTTATCAAGCGGTTTCGCGCGGCTTACCACTCTCAGGTTCGGGAGAACTTTCTTCAGCTCTTCATCTGATAATTTCTCCATTTCTTCATGGGTAAGAACCACGTCCTTCTTCTCATCTGCAAGAATACCTGCCTCTTTTGCAATGGCTACTGCAGTTTCCTCTGCATCACCGGTAACCATAACTACCTGGATTCCTGCATCATTAAGAATTTGAACAGTCTCAACCGCATCTGTTCTGACATTATCACGCAGACACAGAACTGCCATAAGAACAGTCTTTCCATCGCTGATTTTCGCTACAGAGAGAAGCTTCATGGTTCTCTTTGCCTGTGCATGCATCTGCTCTTCTACTTTATCTTTATCTGCCTTTGTAAACTCTCTTTCTTCCCCGTCCGGAAGCATATAATGTGTTACTTTATCAATGATATTCTCTGTAGCACCCTTCCAGTAAACAAGTCCGTTTTTCAGTTTTACAGTAGCACATTTCTTCTCAGAATCAAATCCGCTGATCTCTTCTACCTTCTCCGGATCATTGTCATAATCATTATAACCATGATTGATGGCATAAGAGAGCAGTGCTCTGTCCATGTTGTTACTTCCGATTGCCTTTCCCTCTGAGGAAATCTTTGCAAGGTTATTCAGAGTGATAGCTTCTATAAACTCCCTGCTCTGGATAGAATCAACAATCTCACCGTTACCTGTAATAAATTCTACCAGTGACAAGTTACCCTGTGTGATCGTTCCGGTTTTATCACTGAACAGCACGTTCATGTAAGCAGAATCTGAAAATGCCGCCTTGTGGCTGACAAGGATATTCTTTTTATACATGGACTCTGTATTCATTGACTGAACCAGACTGTTCATCATCGGGAGTCCCTCCGGAACTGCCATGATCACGATAGAAGCCATAAGCATAACTGCTTCTGCTATTACAAGGAGAACGGAAACAACAGTGATTGCCTGATCTGCCCTGATCAGAGTCAGGACAACATGAAGGATACCTGCGATCGCTGCAGCTGACACACCCAGTTTACCGATACCTGCTGCCACACCCTCCAGCTTCAGGCTGGAAGTATCTTTTCGCTCTTCTTCCTCGGAGGTATCTGTCAGAGCTTTGTTTATCTTTCCTAATTCAGAACTGTCTCCGATAACAGTTGCGATCATGTAACCTTCGCCTGAAGTCACAACAGAACCCATAAAGACTTTTCCATGTGAGGAGTAATCCGTAGATTCTGCCTCGTCCATATTGGTTACTGCTGCTTTGTTCTCATCTCTTGATTCACCGTTTAATGCCGCCTGAGATACTTTGATCTTACCTTCAAATAACAGACCATCTGCCGGAACCTTATCTCCTGCCTGGATAAGAATCGTATCACCTTTAACGATTTCACTGGTAAGAATATTGACCAGCTTTCCGTCTCTTACAACTTTGGCATAGGTCTTGCTGTATTCTTCCTGAAGCGCCTCACTTCTTGAAGTATTTCTGTACTCTGACAGGGTACTGAAACCGGTAGCAAGTGCGATTGCGATCACAATACTGATGATCTCCACAACATCATTTCCGCCGGATAATGCAGGGACAAAGATTCCCAGCACAGCCAGGATAACTTTAAGAGCCAGAGCCGCACATAATACCTTGATCCAGATGTCATCAAATGCACCGATAAACATGGACCAGAGTGATTCAGTCTCTTTCTTCGCCAGCTCATTGGTGCCGTACTTCGCCTTGCTCTCGCTGACCTGCTGTCCGGACAGGCCCTGCATTCGCTCCTCTTTGTTTATTTCATTCATAATAATTAACCTCCTCTTTCGGGTTTTGCAACTGTTCAATCATGGACAGACAGTTACCGGATTTTATATAAAAAGAGGAACCATAACAGCTCCTCTTTTTATTTTCACACAAATCTCTGGCAGAGTTCCCCAAGTCCAGGATCTGTTGTGCCATTTCCTACGGCGTTGAATTTCCATTCACCGTTATACCTGTATATTTCCCCAAAAATCATCGCAGTCATACCTGAATAATTCTCAGTTAAATTATATTTGCACATTTCTTTATTGTTTCTGGCATCAACTAGACGGATAAATGCATTCTGGATCATTCCAAAATGCTGTTTTCTCTTTACTGCCTGATAGATATTGACAACAATGACAATCTTATCATATTCAGCCGGAACTCTTGACAGATCAATAACGATCTGCTCATCATCTCCCTCGCCTGCTCCTGTAAGATTGTCTCCCATATGATTGACTGTCCCGGATTTATGTTTCAGGTTGCCGAAATATACCAGGTCTGTTTTATCTGTAAATTTACCATTTTTCAACATGATTGCAGAAGCGTCGCAGTCGATTGCCTGATGTGATGAAGAACCAAATAATGCACCAAACAATCCACCACCGCCGGATGGCTTTGCCTCATCCCAGCCAAGTCCCACGATCACCTTTGCTAATCCTGCATGCTCCTTTGACAGATTTACCTTCTGTCCTTTCTGTAAGCTTACTGACATTTTCGTCCCTCCTGTTGCCCTCCGGCACTATTCTACGTCTACACCATAACTGTTGCACAAAGCAGCCAGACCACCCTGATAACCGCTTCCAATGGCATTAAATTTCCATTCGTCACCATTCTTGTACAGTTCACCAAATACAACTGCTGTTTCAATAGAGAAATCTTCTCCAAGATCATATCTGAGGATTTCTTCTCCTGTCACTTCATTGAAGATTCTCACAAAGGCATTGGAAACCTGTCCGAAATTCTGGCGTCTTGCCTCTGCATCATAGATGGTAACTGTAAATGCAATCTTTGTGATATTGGCAGGAATCTTTGACAGATCGATCTTAATCTGCTCATCATCTCCGTCTCCGGCACCTGTAAGGTTGTCTCCCATATGCTGGACTGCTCCGGACGGATGTACAAGATTTCCATAGAATACAAAATCGTTCGAATCAGAAACCCTTCCGGAATCTGTCAGACAGAACGCTGCTGCATCCAGATCGAAATCTCCGCCTGTGTCAAAAGCATTGATATCCCATCCGATACCTACAACTACATTCTTAAGTCCCGGGTTACCTTTTGTAAGACTGACCTTCTGTCCTTTTTTTAAACTAACTGGCATATATTTTTCCTCCCATATTGTCTTATCCGCTTCGCTATACAGCTCCATACCTGATAACTGTTTAGTATTTTTACCAAACAGCCGACTGTCTCTTGCATTACGCTACTTCAATACCATAATGACCGCAGAGCGCTGCAAGTCCACCTTGGAATCCGCTTCCGATGGCATTAAACTTCCACTCTCCGTTATGTCGGTAAAGTTCTCCTACAACTACTGCTGTTTCAATGGAGAAGTCCTCCCCAAGATCATAATGGATCAGTTCCATCTCATTGGATTCATCTACCAGACGGATGTAAGAGTTTGAAACCTGTCCGAAGTTCTGACGTCTTGCTTCTGCATCATAAATGGTAACTGTAAACGCAATTCTCTCAATATTCGCCGGAACCTTTGACAGATCGATCATGATCTGCTCATCATCACCTTCACCCTCACCGGTAAGGTTATCTCCCATGTGGATGACTGATTCACTGGCATGCTTCAGATTGCCATAGAAAATGAATTCTTTCTCTGTAGGGCATTTTCCGTTGGCACCAAGCATAAATGCTGCTGCATCCAGGTCAAAATCCGCACCTGAATCAAAAGCGTTTACATCCCATCCAAGTCCTGCCATGATCTTCTTAAGTCCCGGATTCTTCTTTGTTAAATCTACCTTCTGTCCTTTTGATAAATTAATAGGCATATCATTCATCCTCCCTTTTTTCTGTGTTTTTATTTTCTTACCGGTGGCACATTGTATTGTTTGTTAAAATCCTGTTTGATTGCCTCCAGACGAACCTGATCCTCCTGGCGTTTCTTTCTGGCATCTTCCTGGATCCTTCTTGTCTCTTCGATTCCATTTGTAATGGTTGCCCATGTCTTCTCAAGAGTCTCAATCTGAATGGAACTTCCGGATGCCATTTTAGCTGTCATCTTCGATACATCTACTGTATTCTGGGCATTCTTAAGAAGCATCTCATTTGTTTTCTTATCCAGTTCTGCAATAGATTCTGCCTGTATCTTCTGCCTTTTCAGAAGAATTGCCTGCGCAAGTGCCTGCTTAAATACAGGAAGCGTAACGATAAACGCAGAATTGATCTTTCTCACCAGATTGTAATTGCTGAACTCCATAGTCTTTATCATGGGAATGGACTGCATTGCCACATTCTCTGCTGTTCTCAGATCCTGTGTCCTCTGTTCCAGCATCATCAGTGCCTGATTCAGACTGGTAAGTTCAAACTGAATAGACTGATCTCCCGTATTCTCCATATCCTGCTGTCTCTGGGCAATGTAGGCTTCAATCTCTTTACATGCCTGTTCTCCTGCAAGGATATATTTCACCAGTTCATGATAATAATCCACATTGGTCTTAAACATGGTATCCAGCTTTTTGTTGGACTGTTTGATTTCAGACTCATATCCTTTAAGCTGAACATAAATCTTATCAACTTCTTCGCCCATTGTGTGATACTTGGCCAGTATCTTATCCAGCTGTTTTCTGAAATTTCCGAAAAGCTTTCCGAAAAGTCCCGGATTATCCTTAATTTCATTAATGTCAAACTGATCCATGATCTTTGCCAGCGATTTAAGCATCTCGCTTGTCTCATTAAGCTGCGACATATTCATGCTGTTGAGGACCACATCAGATGCCTTGGAAATCTCCTCTGCTGCTTTCGCACCAAAAGATACAATGGTATCCATATTGTAAACTTCGATCGTGCTGACAATATCGTCCACTTCTTTTGAATTGACCAGCTCAGCATTCATCTGCTGCCTGTCAGCGACAATATCATATTTCTCCACAACTTCAATCTCATTTTTCTCCTGAAGACCATTACCGGCCTGAGCAGGATTTCCCATAGATGATTTACCGAAATCAAGTCCCATAATCTACTAACCTCTCCTGAAAAGTTTTCTCCGCCATGAGGGGCGGGTACTGTTTGTCGAAATGTTATTCAGATCCGGAACCTGCATATCGTATTTATATTCCCCGATCTGGTGCTCTTCCATCAGTTTTTCTGCAAAGTAGTTCTCCACACTCTGATAGCCTGTAGGGACAAAAAACAGAATGTCAAATCCTGCCAGGTTCAGGAATGTTACAAGAATCGAATCCTGAAGTGAAATCATCGTCTCCCCTGTATTAATATATATCAATTTCGGATTCTTTTTTGTAAAATCAAATTTCTGAATCAGACGCAGAATCTCCTTCGGCAGATCCAGAATCTGCGCGATCACTGTATATTCTGTACCATTTTCCCCAATACCCTTTATCAGTTTCCGCTCGATCAGAAGCTGCAGCTTGTCAAGTATAAATTCCTGCATTTCCTCCCGAAGAAGATGATAAGGATATCTGGGATGATTCTTTATTTTATTCCGCAGAAGCTTTCCGTTTTTATAAAATTCTACGGCAAAGGCTTTCATTGGACCGGAGGCAGTTGGTTCAATGTACGGAGCACTTTTCACAACAACAGTATCCTCTGTGATCAGTGCTGCTATTGATTCCCAGTACTGAGAAACACTTCCATCCTTCACTCCTGAGATTTTTGAAAAAATAACCGGAATATTTACCACACCGTTAACTGTGCTGAAATTAGGTCTATATTTCAATTCCTGATCCCACAGTAGTTTTATCTCTTCATACATGGTCTGCAGATTGATAACATTCGCCTTCACATACTGCTGATTTCTGTATATCCCACTGTCCTGATACATCAGAGTATCAAGTTCTCTTTCCGCATGATAAGCGGCTGTTCCAATCTTTACCTGAGAACTCTCTTCCGGATATTCTGTGATCGCCAGACTCTCCGGATAGTTGACCTCATACAGAAGTTTATCTTCCAGACAGCACTTAATGTTCAGATCAGGACATAAGATCAGCACATCCAGTGGCAGCCGCCCAAGGAAACTCATAAACAGAGCTTCGTTTTCATTCCGGCAGCCCCCCAGATAAATAAAGCATCCAATCTCCGGTGATTTCCAGTTTATGAACAGCTTCGGCAGATATCTTCTCAGCCAGCACAGCAGATACACTGCCCTGTTTGTCAGTCTGTTAAGATTTTCCCCTTCCTTCTGAGATTCAGCCAGCATAACATCCACAAATGTTTTATGCAGGATCCGCTGAAGCTCCGGATTGGCTCCATACTGTATATTACACGCAAGTCCCAGGAGCATCTGATCTCCGGATGTATAATTTGACCTCTTTATCTCTGAAATTTCCTGCGGCGTTGGTCTTGGAATCTCTTTACTTACGATCACCGTATTTCTCTTTGAATTTCTCAGTTCCTGCTGCAATCTGAACAGTTCATTTGCATAAGTAAGCTTATCTTCTGCCCCGTTTATCCTGCAGAAACAGTTATAAAAAAAACGGCTGTCATTTCCCCTTAACAGAATGCTCTCGCGGATATCATCCAGGCCGTTTCCCTTTATCCATGCATTTGTACAATTTGTAAGCGAAGGTCTGATTCCATACAGTCTCTCATTGTTAAGTTCATTCTGAATCTCATCTCTGACCTTTTTCACACAATATCCCTGCGGAAATGGCTGCAAACCTTCCATCTGCAAACTGTCTGAAAGAACGGAACCCGGATCTGTTTTCAGATATCCCTGATCCCCTGCATACTGAAGCAGTACTACATCACAGCCCGCATTGGAAAGAATGGAAAGCAGTATCAATTCATGACTGCTTATCTGTCCTTCGTATAATATCTTAGGGATATAGTTATCCCCCAGCTGATTTACAATGCGTTCAAATTTATAATACAGCCAGCACATAAACTTGATATAGGCATTTCTGAGCATATTTTCAGTTTTTCCTGCTTTTCGCATAGAAACAAGAGCATTATATACGGAAGCTGCCATACCTTGCCGCTGGAACTCATTCGTCCTTGGCAGCCATTTTTTCAGACTACCATAGACAAACTCCATATTCATCTGAAAATCCTCTCCCATTATTTCATTATAAAATGATAGATTTTTCTCATCCGGGTTTGGTATCTTCCCTTCGATGACTACGCCGGTTCTTCTTGCGATATCATAGTATTTCTTTATAAATTCACCGACCTTTTCAGAATATCCGCAGATACGGTAGAAATAAACACCTTTTTCCTTACGTTCCTCTAGTTTCAGAAAATAGTCATTCAAATCTTTTATTTTTTTTCGCTCTAGCATACAACGTTACCTCTTATCAGTTCCAAAAGCGTACACTTGCCGAAGCAGGCATACGCTTTTAAAATTATCTGCGGACGACCGCTTTCCTGATCAGGTCTACTGGTATGATCAGCACGGCAAGTGCCATGGATACCAGTAATGCCTTCGGCTCAAGCATAGTAGTGTTAAAAACCTTACCTCCAACTTCAATGATGATGGTCTGCAGGATGAAGATTGCTCCCATTACCAAAATAAAATTCTTATTCTCCCCAATATGCTCAAGCAGGTTATATTTCTCAGATCTTGTATTTAAGCTGTTAAAGATGATCGCATAGATAAAGAAAGCAAACATGAATGTTTTTTCGTAAAGTCCTGGGTCTGCACATCCTGTCGGGACTACCCAGCTGGTAATGCCGCCGATATTTTCCAGGATCAGAATTGAACCCAGTGTAATGAATACAGCACTGACTCCAATCGCTGACTTGATGTACGGAGTCAGAATGTTATCTGTTCTCTTAGCTGGCTGTTCCTTCATGTATCTGTCAAGAATAGGTTCTCCCCCGAACGCCATGGCAGCCAGTGTATCCATGATCAGGTTGATCCAAAGGATCTGGACAATGGAAAACGGCTCTGTCCATCCCAGGATCGGTGCAATGATATTCATTAACAGAGTACTGATATTTACAGTAAGCTGGAAAATGAGGAATTTTCCAACAGATTTCGCCATAGTCCTGCTGTTAAGCACACAGTCTTTAATGGAAGTCAGACTGTTATTAAGGATAACAACATCTCCTGCCTCCTGTGCAACTGCTGTACCATCTCCCATTGCAAAACCAATGTCTGCCTGTTTTAATGCGGGAGCATCGTTCACACCGTCACCAGTCATACCACAGACATTATCAATCTGCTGTGAAAGAGATACCAGTCTTTTCTTATCAAGCGGTTTCGCGCGGCTTACCACTCTCAGGTTCGGGAGAACTTTCTTCAGCTCTTCATCTGATAATTTCTCCATTTCTTCATGGGTAAGAACCACGTCCTTCTTCTCATCTGCAAGAATACCTGCCTCTTTTGCAATGGCTACTGCAGTTTCCTCTGCATCACCGGTAACCATAACTACCTGGATTCCTGCATCATTAAGAATTTGAACAGTCTCAACCGCATCTGTTCTGACATTATCACGCAGACACAGAACTGCCATAAGAACAGTCTTTCCATCGCTGATTTTCGCTACAGAGAGAAGCTTCATGGTTCTCTTTGCCTGTGCATGCATCTGCTCTTCTACTTTATCTTTATCTGCCTTTGTAAACTCTCTTTCTTCCCCGTCCGGAAGCATATAATGTGTTACTTTATCAATGATATTCTCTGTAGCACCCTTCCAGTAAACAAGTCCGTTTTTCAGTTTTACAGTAGCACATTTCTTCTCAGAATCAAATCCGCTGATCTCTTCTACCTTCTCCGGATCATTGTCATAATCATTATAACCATGATTGATGGCATAAGAGAGCAGTGCTCTGTCCATGTTGTTACTTCCGATTGCCTTTCCCTCTGAGGAAATCTTTGCAAGGTTATTCAGAGTGATAGCTTCTATAAACTCCCTGCTCTGGATAGAATCAACAATCTCACCGTTACCTGTAATAAATTCTACCAGTGACAAGTTACCCTGTGTGATCGTTCCGGTTTTATCACTGAACAGCACGTTCATGTAAGCAGAATCTGAAAATGCCGCCTTGTGGCTGACAAGGATATTCTTTTTATACATGGACTCTGTATTCATTGACTGAACCAGACTGTTCATCATCGGGAGTCCCTCCGGAACTGCCATGATCACGATAGAAGCCATAAGCATAACTGCTTCTGCTATTACAAGGAGAACGGAAACAACAGTGATTGCCTGATCTGCCCTGATCAGAGTCAGGACAACATGAAGGATACCTGCGATCGCTGCAGCTGACACACCCAGTTTACCGATACCTGCTGCCACACCCTCCAGCTTCAGGCTGGAAGTATCTTTTCGCTCTTCTTCCTCGGAGGTATCTGTCAGAGCTTTGTTTATCTTTCCTAATTCAGAACTGTCTCCGATAACAGTTGCGATCATGTAACCTTCGCCTGAAGTCACAACAGAACCCATAAAGACTTTTCCATGTGAGGAGTAATCCGTAGATTCTGCCTCGTCCATATTGGTTACTGCTGCTTTGTTCTCATCTCTTGATTCACCGTTTAATGCCGCCTGAGATACTTTGATCTTACCTTCAAATAACAGACCATCTGCCGGAACCTTATCTCCTGCCTGGATAAGAATCGTATCACCTTTAACGATTTCACTGGTAAGAATATTGACCAGCTTTCCGTCTCTTACAACTTTGGCATAGGTCTTGCTGTATTCTTCCTGAAGCGCCTCACTTCTTGAAGTATTTCTGTACTCTGACAGGGTACTGAAACCGGTAGCAAGTGCGATTGCGATCACAATACTGATGATCTCCACAACATCATTTCCGCCGGATAATGCAGGGACAAAGATTCCCAGCACAGCCAGGATAACTTTAAGAGCCAGAGCCGCACATAATACCTTGATCCAGATGTCATCAAATGCACCGATAAACATGGACCAGAGTGATTCAGTCTCTTTCTTCGCCAGCTCATTGGTGCCGTACTTCGCCTTGCTCTCGCTGACCTGCTGTCCGGACAGGCCCTGCATTCGCTCCTCTTTGTTTATTTCATTCATAATAATTAACCTCCTCTTTCGGGTTTTGCAACTGTTCAATCATGGACAGACAGTTACCGGATTTTATATAAAAAGAGGAACCATAACAGCTCCTCTTTTTATTTTCACACAAATCTCTGGCAGAGTTCCCCAAGTCCAGGATCTGTTGTGCCATTTCCTACGGCGTTGAATTTCCATTCACCGTTATACCTGTATATTTCCCCAAAAATCATCGCAGTCATACCTGAATAATTCTCAGTTAAATTATATTTGCACATTTCTTTATTGTTTCTGGCATCAACTAGACGGATAAATGCATTCTGGATCATTCCAAAATGCTGTTTTCTCTTTACTGCCTGATAGATATTGACAACAATGACAATCTTATCATATTCAGCCGGAACTCTTGACAGATCAATAACGATCTGCTCATCATCTCCCTCGCCTGCTCCTGTAAGATTGTCTCCCATATGATTGACTGTCCCGGATTTATGTTTCAGGTTGCCGAAATATACCAGGTCTGTTTTATCTGTAAATTTACCATTTTTCAACATGATTGCAGAAGCGTCGCAGTCGATTGCCTGATGTGATGAAGAACCAAATAATGCACCAAACAATCCACCACCGCCGGATGGCTTTGCCTCATCCCAGCCAAGTCCCACGATCACCTTTGCTAATCCTGCATGCTCCTTTGACAGATTTACCTTCTGTCCTTTCTGTAAGCTTACTGACATTTTCGTCCCTCCTGTTGCCCTCCGGCACTATTCTACGTCTACACCATAACTGTTGCACAAAGCAGCCAGACCACCCTGATAACCGCTTCCAATGGCATTAAATTTCCATTCGTCACCATTCTTGTACAGTTCACCAAATACAACTGCTGTTTCAATAGAGAAATCTTCTCCAAGATCATATCTGAGGATTTCTTCTCCTGTCACTTCATTGAAGATTCTCACAAAGGCATTGGAAACCTGTCCGAAATTCTGGCGTCTTGCCTCTGCATCATAGATGGTAACTGTAAATGCAATCTTTGTGATATTGGCAGGAATCTTTGACAGATCGATCTTAATCTGCTCATCATCTCCGTCTCCGGCACCTGTAAGGTTGTCTCCCATATGCTGGACTGCTCCGGACGGATGTACAAGATTTCCATAGAATACAAAATCGTTCGAATCAGAAACCCTTCCGGAATCTGTCAGACAGAACGCTGCTGCATCCAGATCGAAATCTCCGCCTGTGTCAAAAGCATTGATATCCCATCCGATACCTACAACTACATTCTTAAGTCCCGGGTTACCTTTTGTAAGACTGACCTTCTGTCCTTTTTTTAAACTAACTGGCATATATTTTTCCTCCCATATTGTCTTATCCGCTTCGCTATACAGCTCCATACCTGATAACTGTTTAGTATTTTTACCAAACAGCCGACTGTCTCTTGCATTACGCTACTTCAATACCATAATGACCGCAGAGCGCTGCAAGTCCACCTTGGAATCCGCTTCCGATGGCATTAAACTTCCACTCTCCGTTATGTCGGTAAAGTTCTCCTACAACTACTGCTGTTTCAATGGAGAAGTCCTCCCCAAGATCATAATGGATCAGTTCCATCTCATTGGATTCATCTACCAGACGGATGTAAGAGTTTGAAACCTGTCCGAAGTTCTGACGTCTTGCTTCTGCATCATAAATGGTAACTGTAAACGCAATTCTCTCAATATTCGCCGGAACCTTTGACAGATCGATCATGATCTGCTCATCATCACCTTCACCCTCACCGGTAAGGTTATCTCCCATGTGGATGACTGATTCACTGGCATGCTTCAGATTGCCATAGAAAATGAATTCTTTCTCTGTAGGGCATTTTCCGTTGGCACCAAGCATAAATGCTGCTGCATCCAGGTCAAAATCCGCACCTGAATCAAAAGCGTTTACATCCCATCCAAGTCCTGCCATGATCTTCTTAAGTCCCGGATTCTTCTTTGTTAAATCTACCTTCTGTCCTTTTGATAAATTAATAGGCATATCATTCATCCTCCCTTTTTTCTGTGTTTTTATTTTCTTACCGGTGGCACATTGTATTGTTTGTTAAAATCCTGTTTGATTGCCTCCAGACGAACCTGATCCTCCTGGCGTTTCTTTCTGGCATCTTCCTGGATCCTTCTTGTCTCTTCGATTCCATTTGTAATGGTTGCCCATGTCTTCTCAAGAGTCTCAATCTGAATGGAACTTCCGGATGCCATTTTAGCTGTCATCTTCGATACATCTACTGTATTCTGGGCATTCTTAAGAAGCATCTCATTTGTTTTCTTATCCAGTTCTGCAATAGATTCTGCCTGTATCTTCTGCCTTTTCAGAAGAATTGCCTGCGCAAGTGCCTGCTTAAATACAGGAAGCGTAACGATAAACGCAGAATTGATCTTTCTCACCAGATTGTAATTGCTGAACTCCATAGTCTTTATCATGGGAATGGACTGCATTGCCACATTCTCTGCTGTTCTCAGATCCTGTGTCCTCTGTTCCAGCATCATCAGTGCCTGATTCAGACTGGTAAGTTCAAACTGAATAGACTGATCTCCCGTATTCTCCATATCCTGCTGTCTCTGGGCAATGTAGGCTTCAATCTCTTTACATGCCTGTTCTCCTGCAAGGATATATTTCACCAGTTCATGATAATAATCCACATTGGTCTTAAACATGGTATCCAGCTTTTTGTTGGACTGTTTGATTTCAGACTCATATCCTTTAAGCTGAACATAAATCTTATCAACTTCTTCGCCCATTGTGTGATACTTGGCCAGTATCTTATCCAGCTGTTTTCTGAAATTTCCGAAAAGCTTTCCGAAAAGTCCCGGATTATCCTTAATTTCATTAATGTCAAACTGATCCATGATCTTTGCCAGCGATTTAAGCATCTCGCTTGTCTCATTAAGCTGCGACATATTCATGCTGTTGAGGACCACATCAGATGCCTTGGAAATCTCCTCTGCTGCTTTCGCACCAAAAGATACAATGGTATCCATATTGTAAACTTCGATCGTGCTGACAATATCGTCCACTTCTTTTGAATTGACCAGCTCAGCATTCATCTGCTGCCTGTCAGCGACAATATCATATTTCTCCACAACTTCAATCTCATTTTTCTCCTGAAGACCATTACCGGCCTGAGCAGGATTTCCCATAGATGATTTACCGAAATCAAGTCCCATAATCTACTAACCTCTCCTGAAAAGTTTTCTCCGCCATGAGGGGCGGGTACTGTTTGTCGAAATGTTATTCAGATCCGGAACCTGCATATCGTATTTATATTCCCCGATCTGGTGCTCTTCCATCAGTTTTTCTGCAAAGTAGTTCTCCACACTCTGATAGCCTGTAGGGACAAAAAACAGAATGTCAAATCCTGCCAGGTTCAGGAATGTTACAAGAATCGAATCCTGAAGTGAAATCATCGTCTCCCCTGTATTAATATATATCAATTTCGGATTCTTTTTTGTAAAATCAAATTTCTGAATCAGACGCAGAATCTCCTTCGGCAGATCCAGAATCTGCGCGATCACTGTATATTCTGTACCATTTTCCCCAATACCCTTTATCAGTTTCCGCTCGATCAGAAGCTGCAGCTTGTCAAGTATAAATTCCTGCATTTCCTCCCGAAGAAGATGATAAGGATATCTGGGATGATTCTTTATTTTATTCCGCAGAAGCTTTCCGTTTTTATAAAATTCTACGGCAAAGGCTTTCATTGGACCGGAGGCAGTTGGTTCAATGTACGGAGCACTTTTCACAACAACAGTATCCTCTGTGATCAGTGCTGCTATTGATTCCCAGTACTGAGAAACACTTCCATCCTTCACTCCTGAGATTTTTGAAAAAATAACCGGAATATTTACCACACCGTTAACTGTGCTGAAATTAGGTCTATATTTCAATTCCTGATCCCACAGTAGTTTTATCTCTTCATACATGGTCTGCAGATTGATAACATTCGCCTTCACATACTGCTGATTTCTGTATATCCCACTGTCCTGATACATCAGAGTATCAAGTTCTCTTTCCGCATGATAAGCGGCTGTTCCAATCTTTACCTGAGAACTCTCTTCCGGATATTCTGTGATCGCCAGACTCTCCGGATAGTTGACCTCATACAGAAGTTTATCTTCCAGACAGCACTTAATGTTCAGATCAGGACATAAGATCAGCACATCCAGTGGCAGCCGCCCAAGGAAACTCATAAACAGAGCTTCGTTTTCATTCCGGCAGCCCCCCAGATAAATAAAGCATCCAATCTCCGGTGATTTCCAGTTTATGAACAGCTTCGGCAGATATCTTCTCAGCCAGCACAGCAGATACACTGCCCTGTTTGTCAGTCTGTTAAGATTTTCCCCTTCCTTCTGAGATTCAGCCAGCATAACATCCACAAATGTTTTATGCAGGATCCGCTGAAGCTCCGGATTGGCTCCATACTGTATATTACACGCAAGTCCCAGGAGCATCTGATCTCCGGATGTATAATTTGACCTCTTTATCTCTGAAATTTCCTGCGGCGTTGGTCTTGGAATCTCTTTACTTACGATCACCGTATTTCTCTTTGAATTTCTCAGTTCCTGCTGCAATCTGAACAGTTCATTTGCATAAGTAAGCTTATCTTCTGCCCCGTTTATCCTGCAGAAACAGTTATAAAAAAAACGGCTGTCATTTCCCCTTAACAGAATGCTCTCGCGGATATCATCCAGGCCGTTTCCCTTTATCCATGCATTTGTACAATTTGTAAGCGAAGGTCTGATTCCATACAGTCTCTCATTGTTAAGTTCATTCTGAATCTCATCTCTGACCTTTTTCACACAATATCCCTGCGGAAATGGCTGCAAACCTTCCATCTGCAAACTGTCTGAAAGAACGGAACCCGGATCTGTTTTCAGATATCCCTGATCCCCTGCATACTGAAGCAGTACTACATCACAGCCTGCATTGGAAAGAATCGATATGAGCATTAACTCATAATTGCTTATCTGCCCTTCATATAATATTTTAGGGATATGGTTCTCTCCAAGCTGATTTACAATGCGTTCAAACTTATAATACAGCCAGCACATGAACTTGATATATGCGTTCCTGAGCATATTCTCGGTTTTCCCGGCTTTTCGCAGGGAATCCAGAGAGTCATAAATGGAGGCTGCCACATTCTGTCTCTGAAACTCATTCATCCTTGGCAGCCATTTTCTCAGACTGACATGGATAAAATCCATACTCATCTGAAAATCCATTCCCATTATTTCATTATAATATGCAAGATTCCCCTCATCGGGATTAGGTATCTTCCCTTCGATAACCACTCCGGTTCTTCTTGCTGTATCATAATATTTCTTTATAAATTCGCCGACTTCTTCAGAATATCCGTTGATACGGTAGAAATAAACACCTTTCTCCCGCCTGCTGTTCAGTTCGACAAAATAATCACTGAGGTTTTGAATTTTTTTGTGTTCCAACATATAAGTATCTCACCTTCAATATCTGCTTATCTTATTTCTGTTCATGATAAGTTCTACAGTAATTTCATAAAATAATGCGGAACCATAATTTTCTCCAAATTTTCGTATAAATTCTACCTCAAAATTGTATCATATTGCTATTTATATTTCAAGAAAATTCCCCTGTTCTTTCTATGGCTTATTCCCCTAAAATGTGCTATGATGTAGCTGCTGACTCGGTCCTTCACACTGTGATGGGCCGGATTACCTGCAGTATTTTATTGAATTTCTATAAGGTACCCTATTTACGGGAATTTTTGTAGATATGTCAGAAGGAGTGTTATGAAAAATAATGTTTTATATTACAGTGTAGGTCCATTACTCTATTGTCCTGCCAACAGAATATCCATCACTGATTCTCTGATAAATGAAAGATTCGGGAACAGATTTTCTCTTGCTCTCTGTCTTGAAGATACCATAAACGACGATCATGTTGAAGAAGCCGAGCAGATACTGATTTCTTCTCTCAGCCAGATATTCATACAGCATGAACAAAAGCCATTCTATCTGCCCAAAATATTTATCCGGGTTCGGAATCCACAGCAGATTCAGAGATTAACAAAAGCTCTTGGGCAATCCATTAAGATTGTTACCGGTTTCATCGTCCCTAAATTCAGCCCGGATAACGCACAAAGTTATATTGAGCAGATGATCCTCGTCAATGAACTTGTCGCAAAAAAGCTTTACATGATGCCTATTTACGAAAGTCCTTCCATTATAGATTTGCGAAACAGAATTGATATTCTCTACTTGTTAAGGGATTCTTTAGCCAGAATTGAAGATCTTATATTGAATATACGTGTTGGCGGAAATGATCTGTGCCATATGTTTGGGTTTCGCAGACATGCCAATGAATCTATTCACAGCATCAGACCTATTTCAGATATTTTCTCAGATATTATCACTGTATATGGTATGGATTATGTGATTTCCGGTCCTGTATGGGAATATTATGCCGGTGACAGCTGGAAAGAAGGAATGATTCAGGAAATCCGGGAGGACAGACTTTGCGGTTTCATCGGAAAAACCGTTATCCACCCTTCACAGATCCCTGTAGTAAACAGAGCTTATCAGGTTTCACGAAATGACTACCTTGACGCACGGGCGATTTTAAACTGGAATGCTGATTCTGCTTCCCTTGTTGCAGGAAGCAAAACCAGAGAAAGAATGAATGAATATAAAACCCATCTGAACTGGGCTAAGAAAACAGTTTATCTTTCAGAAGTTTTCGGAATAACAGAATAAGTATTACCCTTCTCACGCATCCGCAAGCTTCTTAATGATTCCACAGCATTTATAATGTATAAGTGGATAGTATTCTACAGGTGTATGTTTCTCTTCGGCAAGTCTGACAATATGCTCCAACTGAGGATTTCCCTTATATCGCTCATCGATCAGCACCTTCCAGGGAATTCTCCTCAGTAATACTCTTGTTGTCTCTCCGATCCCCGGTTTGATCAGATTAATATCGTCAATACCGAAATTCTTTCCTATATTTATTACCTCATCAATACCCTGACTTTCCACTCTTTTTTCCAGATCAGGTGTATTCTCCATATTAAATTCCTTTTCAATGGTTTCAATAAAGTCATATGACAGATCAGAATCTGTCAGTTCTCCGTAATAGACTGCCCCATGGAAATCATCTCTGCCTATTATGTCATCTCTCAGAAAAGTACGGCTGATAAGGCCGGATACTGTACTGTTCAGGCAGGAACTTGGGATCAGGATATCTTCATGTGTTCCGCAAAGCTCCGTAACATTTGCCGGATCTGCCACTACCGCTATGTCAGCAGAAACCCCTTCATATGCAGAGATATCTTTCTTCAATTCATTCAGGATCGCACCCTTGCCAATCCATCCGTCCACAAATAAAATCTGCTGCGGTCTATACTTTTCAAGCAGATACTTCATGGCATTATCGTCAATCCCTCTTCCTCTGATAATTGAAATGGAATAATGAGGCACATTTATACCATATTTGAATTTGATGTATCGCTTCACAAGGATACCAATTGGGATTCCCGCTCTGGCAAGGGATACCAGGACAATTTTCTTTCCCTTATTCTCTATGATCTTATCTGCCAGCATTCCTACTGCATTGGCAACCGGCTTCGCATAATGTTTCAGCGCATTATGATATACCTGCATATACTGATCTGTAGGAACATATTCAACAGGCAGCATCTCGCTGTAATGTTTTCCGGACTGAATCAGTTTTTCCCGCACTTTGGCAGGCTGAGGTTCTACCATCCCGGTAATATCCTTCAATAATAAAATCACATCTTCTTCTGAATAGGAACTTCTCAAATCAGCACCACCTTACAACTGTAATATCCTTGTTCTGCATCCGGACAGCATTTATCAGCGTTTCCTGACTCTCCTTTATTTCCGGGGAATCTGTGACAATCAATACCTTGTCATATTTTCCTATATCGTAAATAAACGTTCTCCTGTCCGGATCATATAAACTTTTCAGTTCATATCTGCTGTGAAGGGGATACTCTTTTTCCAGACTCACAGCAATGGGACTTCTTGTAGTCGAATGGCACCTTACTTCGGCTCCCTCTTTTTCCATCTTTCTTCCGATATAAAGTGCAGGGAACATAAACTCCTCAGTGCCGATCACCAGTATTCTTTTGCCAGATATATTATCAGCCATGTTTCCGGTTTTCTCCCGGATTTCTCTCCACAGATTCTCACATGCTTCTTCATATTTCCTGGAATCAATCAGTCTGCGGGCATCCATCCGGTTTTTAACATAAATCGTTGTATACTCTGCGGCCTTATCCGGACATTTATAATAAAATCCGTCTCCCTTAAATGTTTCTGCTCTGTCTCCGTAAGTACTGTGATCCGTTTTTACCAGATAATACAGGGAAATCCCCTGTCTCTTATAACGTTCCAGATTCTCCTCGCTCATTCCGTTTAACAGAGATGCTACTGAATATTTAAATTTTCCGTCATATTCCCTGTCAAGAATACTGATGATATTCCGAATTGTTTTTCCGGTAGTTACTTCATCCTCGATAAATATGATCCGATCCGTCTCCGCCACTGCTCTGTCAATATCATCTTTTACCAGCTTCTGCTCTGTGGCATGGCTGTGTTCCTCGGAAAAAAACAGATAATTCACGCCGGGAATAACTTCTCTGGTGGTCTGAATATAATCTGCCCCCACAGTAATCGCTGCCTGAGCACCTATGGCAGTTGCTGTCTCCGCAAAGCCCACCAGCAAAAGTTTTTCATCTTTGTATTTCTCCCTGAAAGTATCTGCCAGAGCAGCAAATAAATCCAGTGCCTTTGATGGCACTACCGGAATATGCTTTCCCTGAAGCGGATCCACTACCAGATAGTTTCTCTTCGTATTATTTTCCCTTTTTGCGATCTTTACTAAATCCTTCTCAGTATATTCCATCTTTACTCCTTCTACTGATATGATCTGAAAAATGCCTGCAGCTTGGTCAGAGCTTTCGTCAATGCCTCTGTCTCCTCCACATTTAGGCCTTTAAGTACAGCCAGTACCATTTTCTCATGGAAATCTTTATGATGGTAATAAGCTTTCTTCCCCTGTTCTGTCAGGGAGATCAGCACAACCCTTCGGTCCTCCTGACTTCTCATACGCTGGATATATCCCTTCTTTACAAGATTATTCACAGCGATCGTCAATGTACCCACAGTCACATTCAGTTCTCTGGCTACTGTTGACATATTCTTCTGTTCCCGGATACCTACTGCATTAATAATGTGCATATCATTGACGGAAATATTCTTATATTCTCCCGTAATCAATGCCCGTTCTTCCAGGTCCAGAATCTCATTAAATAAATTGACCAGTACATCATTAATTGCCTCATAATGGTTCATCCGGTTACCTCCCTCTTTTTGCTTAAGCAATTCCATATAGCATTGCTGTAGCATGTTTGTACATTATGGTTATATTGCTACCTATTATACACTAAAATACTTTGTCTCACAAAGCATTTCTGGCAGGTTTTCAAAGAATTTCTCTCTTAATTCTTTCTTTGAACCATGAAATTTGTTATAATGAACAGATAGATTACAGTTCACACGCTCCTGTCTCATTTCCGTATGCAGGCTGCAATGAATTTGGGATACGGTACTGAGGACAGCAATACAGGCTGCAGATTGCTGTAACTGTTCAGCATTCTCACTGTTAAGAACTATTTTAGTTAAAGGGAATTTTCTATGAAAAAAAATAATATGCCACTTAATTTACGGGAGAGAATCAACTCCCGGATCAGTCTTCTGTGTTCTGTTATTGTTCTGGTTCTGCTCGTTCTGGTGATGCATCAGATGGATTACACCCTGATCCGTAAACCGCAGAAAGAAGCAGCAGAAGCAGCGGCTCTCAAGGAACAGCAGGATAAGATCAAGGCTGAAACACCTGTCATCTCCACTGCAAGTGTAATTGCTGTTGGAGATAATCTTTATCACAGCAAGCTGTATGAATCCGGCGAAAATGACTCCGGCATATGGAATTATGACCATATCTACACTCATGTTCTGGACCAGATCCAGGCTGCAGACGTAGCCATGATCGACCAGGAAACGGTTTTTGCTCCAAGCCACGATGCTGTCAGCACTTATCCTTCTTTTGCCACTCCCCAGGAAGTGGGAGATGCCATTATCAAAGCAGGGTTTGATGTAGTGGAATCTGCCACAAATCACGCCGATGATTATGGATATGACTATCTGAAAAGTACTCTGGATTTCTGGAGCACCAATTATCCGGATATTCCTGTACTTGGCATCCACGCCACCCAGGAAGATGCAGACACTGTCAAAGTAAAAGAAGTGAATGGTATTAAGATTGCTTTTCTTGACTATACATACGGCACCAATAATTCCGGTGCAGGCGAAGGATATGAGTACATGATCGATATCTTTGATAAGGATAAGATCACCACAATGATCCAGAAAGCCAAAGAAATCAGCGACTGCATCATCTTTGTGGCTCACTGGGGAACAGAAGACGAAACCATGCCAAATGAATACGAGAAACAATGGGCCGCTTTTCTGATGCAGCAGGGTGTTGATGTGATCATTGGCGGTCATCCGCATGTGCTTCAGCCTTACGGACAGCTTTCTGATGACCAGGGACACAATACCACCATATTCTACTCCCTCGGAAACTTCGTTTCCACCCAGCAGGAACTCCCGGAACTTCTGGAAGGAATGGCAAGTTTTACCATACAGAAATCAACTCTGAACGGCAAATCAACCATCCAGATCCTTTCTCCGGAAGTGAAACCTATGGTCATGCATTATAATCACGATAACGGAGAATACGGACCATATATGCTGGATGATTATACAGAAGAACTTGCTTCTTCCCACAGTGTAAGAAATGTGATCGGTGATGAGTTTACTCTCGATAACCTGAAAGCTAAATTTAAGGAAATCATGTCCATGAATGTGAAGCCTTCCACAAATACAAACCTGCTGAACGTCAAGTTTGACTGGGAGGGCAACATGATCGACAAAACTACCGGAAATGTAGTGGAAGATACAGAATCCATCCACTCCTGGGAATATCAGGCAGACACATCAGACGGAACCGAAGACTCTTCCGACAGTTCTGACAGCTCTTCGGATGAAAGTTCCGATGATTCTTCAAACGAATATGACAGCGGTTATTGATGAATGCCCAGCAGTTTCTCTGCATTCTGTCTGGTCACATCAATGACCTCTTCTGCTGTAATTCCCTTCAGTTCTGCGATTGCCTGTGCTACATAAGGCAGATTTAATGACGAATTTCTCTTACCTCTGTTTGGCTCTGGAGACATATAGGGACAGTCTGTTTCCAGAACAAGCTGAGACAGGGGTGCATACTGAACCGTCTCTTTCAGTTTCTTTGCGTTCTTAAAAGTGACAACTCCGCCGATTCCCAGATACAGTCCCATTTTCAGATATTCTGCCGCAATCTCCCTGCTGTATGAAAAACAATGAATGATACCGCCATACATACCACCCTGCATATATTCTCTGACGATATTCAGAGTATCCTCGGCAGCTTCTCTGCTGTGGATCATAAACGGAAGCTTCTCTTCTCTGGCAATGTCAAGCTGGGCGCGAAACATTTTCTTCTGGATCTGATGTTCCTCTTCTTCCTTATGCCAGTAATAGTCCAGCCCGATCTCACCGATTGCCACCATCTTGTCCATATGGGATAATCTGCGGATTTCATCCAGAGTCTCCTGTTTCATCTTATCTGCATCATCCGGATGGATTCCCACTGCTCCATATATAAAAGGATATTTCTCCATCAGATCCACAGTATCCTGAAAACCGCCTACAGATGCACAGACATTCACAATCTTCTCAATCCCTCCATCGTACATAGACATAAGAAGCGCTTCCCTGTCTGTGTCAAAGGCCTCGTCATCATAGTGTGCATGTGTATCAATAATCATTTTTTCCAATCTCCTCATGTAATCTTAATTTATAGCACTCCCTGTAAACAACACACGTCAAGGATATCTGACGCAGGATTTCGCGCTCTGATAAGCCGGATCAATATACATTATTTATGAGGATTGCTATAATCCAGTTAAAAGATCTGTTACAAAATTACCAGCTCATCCCCCGGGTGGATCACACCTCCGTGGAGAACCTTCGTAAAAACTCCCTGTTTCGGCATAATGCACTCTCCCATTTTCTTAAAGATCGCACATCCGCTGTGGCATTCTTTTCCAATCTGTGTCAGCTCCAGGACTACATCATTGCACTGGAATTTCGTGCCGATCGGAAGTGTGGCAAAGTCGATTCCCTGAACCACCAGGTTCTCTCCGAATGCCCCGTCTTCTACCTCTGCACCTCTGGCGCGAAAATCTTCAATCTTGTCAAAAGAGAGCAGACTTACCTGACGGTGCCATTTGCCGGCATGGGCATCACCCTCGATTCCCCAGTCCTCAATTACTTTAATCTCCGGAACACTTGTCTTCTGTATTCCCTTTCTTTCACTTGTACAAACCGCAATTACTTTTCCCATAAGCTTATCCCTTTTACCTTCCTGTTTTAGTTTCAGATACTGTTTTCGTATCTGCTCTTCCGTTTATCGCCGTCAGCTTATCTTCTCTGCTTTGGCTCACTGATTTCTCTTTTCGTCAGTAGATTCTGACGCTACTCTGCTTTCTTATCCCTGTTATCGCCATCAGTTATCTTGCGCAGTTCCCTGCTTCCCCTGTCATGATCTCAATGCCATGTCCAAGCGCATCAATAATATACTCCAGGCTCTCTTTTACAGCTTTCGGACTTCCCGGAAGATTGATGATCAGTGTTTTTTTTCGGATACCTGCCGTAGAACGGCTGAGCATGGCGCGTTTCGTGATAGTCATGCTGTACGCACGCATTGCCTCCGGAATCCCCGGTACACGTCTGTCAATAATATCCTCCGTTGCCTCCGGTGTAATATCTCTGGGTGAAAAACCGGTTCCGCCTGTTGTCAGGATCAGTTCCGCTGTGCCGCTGTCTGCAATTTCCGCCATTCTCTCTGACAACATCTTTCTGTCATCCGGCAGAACATCTTCAGACACAACCTCATATCCATTCTTCTCAACAATCTCTCGGATCGCAGGTCCGCTTAAATCCTCACGTTCTCCGCGATATCCCGTATCACTGGATGTAATGATCGCTACTCTTTTCATTTTATAAAAACCTCCCTGTCGGGCAGATAATTTTTTTCGTTATCTGCCATTCTGTATTTCCATTATACACATTTCTTTCATTTTACCCAACAAATATTTTGCAAATCGCAGAGCAATTCGTGGATATCAAAAATGAAAATCTCCACTCTTACCACCCGTCTTTTCAACCAGATGAATATTGGACATTACCATATGCTTGTCAATTGCCTTACACATATCATAAATCGTCAGAAGCGTCACCTGAACCCCTGTCAGTGCCTCCATTTCCACACCGGTCTTGCCTTCTGTTTTCACTGTACAGAAAGCACGGATAATTCCGTTTATCTCATCCAGTTCATAGTCTACGGAACATTTCTGGATCGGAAGCGGATGGCACATGGGAATCAACTCAGAAGTCCTTTTCACTCCCATAATTCCTGCTACACGCGCTACTCCAAGCACATCTCCCTTTTTCACAGAACCCTCTTTCACAGCCTCCATGATTGCTTCTCCTACATGAATCTCACCTGTGGCAACTGCTGTTCTGTAAGTGATATTTTTCCCGGAAACGTCTACCATAACTGCGTTTCCGTTCTCATCAAAATGATTAAAACCCTGTGACATGATCAAAATCCCCCTGTTTAAGTTTTTACAAAAAGCGAGGCTCTTATTGTACGGGAACATACAATAAAAGCCTCGCCTGTTCATCACGATACGGTTGGAGTCTTTACCCACCGAAATTGACGACATCATGAATACTCATGAGTCAGTCACTCCCCTTTATCTAAATATTAATATAGCTTTTGAGAGTGTATTTGTCAAGATAATATTCGTAAGTTTTCACACATTTTCGCTACCATTCGCTTTGTTCTCAGTAATACAAAGATCAGCAGATTTCTGCACCTGCAGGCATTTCCTTTTCCGGTACCATCAGGGAAAGGTTTCCGTCTGCATCTTCTGCGCAGAGGATCATTCCTTCACTGAGTACACCGGCAAGTTTGGCTGGTTTCAGGTTTGTGACTACCATAACCCTCTTACCTACCATTTCTTCTGCACTGTAGTGTGCTTTGATTCCGGATACGATCTGACGCACCTGGCTTCCGATCTGTACCTGTGAGCAGAGAAGTTTCTTTGATTTCTTTACTTCTTCACATTTGATGATCTTACCAACCTGGAACTGAAGCTTGCCGAAATCTTCAAATGTGATCTCAGGTTTTGCTTCGATATCAATTACGTCTTCTTTTTCTTCTTTTGCAGGTTCTTCTGCTTTCGGCGGATGAAGCTCTGCCACCTTTGCAAGTACCTCTTTCAGGTCAAGGCGGGCGAAAAGGATCTCCGGTTTTTCAGTTACTTTATTTCCTGACGGATAGAGGCCAAAGGTCTTAAGGTCTTCCAGTTCTCTGTCCTGTGCATTTAACTGGGCAAGGATTCTCTCTGTTGTTTCCGGCATAAAGGATTTCAGCAGAACCGCACCAATGCAGATTCCCTCAACCAGATTGTAGAGAACTGTTGCAAGACGGTCTTTTTTCTCTTCATCCTTAGCAAGAGCCCATGGCATTGTTTCGTCGATGTATTTGTTGCAGCGTTTGAAGATTGTGAATACTTCTGTCATTGCATCTGCCACGCGGAGTTTATCCATTTTTTCGTTTACTTTGGCAGGTACGGAGAGAATGAAGTTCTTCAGATCATCATCTACAGGTTCTGTAACGCCTTTGTTTTCTACCACACCGCCGAAATATTTGTTTGACATGGAAATGGTACGGTTTACAAGGTTTCCAAGGGTGTTAGCGAGTTCAGAATTGAGACGCTCTACCATCAGTTCCCATGTGATCACACCATCATTCTCGAATGGCATTTCATGAAGTACGAAGTAGCGGACTGCATCTACACCGAAGAAGTCTACCAGTTCATCTGCATAGATTACGTTTCCTTTGGATTTACTCATCTTTCCATCACCCTGGAGAAGCCATGGATGTCCGAATACCTGTTTCGGAAGCGGCAGATCCAGTGACATCAGGAAAATCGGCCAGTAAATTGTATGGAAACGGATAATGTCTTTACCGATCAGATGCAGGTCTGCAGGCCAGAGTTTGTTAAACTGTTCTGTGCTTTCGCCATCGCAGTCGTAGCCGATTCCTGTAATATAGTTTGTAAGGGCATCAAGCCATACATATACTACGTGTTTCGGATCAAAGTCTACCGGGATTCCCCATTTGAAGGAAGTTCTGGATACACAGAGATCCTGAAGTCCCGGGAGAAGGAAGTTGTTCATCATCTCGTTTTTACGGGATTCCGGCTGGATGAAATCCGGATGTGTATTGATGTAGTCGATAAGTTTGTCAGCATATTTGCTCATTTTGAAGAAGTATGCTTCTTCTTTTGCAGGTACACATGGGCGGCCGCAGTCCGGACATTTGCCGTCTACAAGCTGGGATTCTGTAAAGAAAGATTCACATGGTGTACAATACATTCCTTCGTAGTGTCCTTTGTAGATGTCGCCTTTTGCGTACATTTTTTTGAAGATTTTTTTGACCTGTTTTTCATGGTCTTCATCTGTGGTACGGATGAATTTGTCGTAGGATGTGTTCATCAGATCCCAGATTCTTTTGATCTCACCGGATACGTTGTCTACGAATTCTTTTGGGGTGATTCCGGCTTCTTCGGCTTTTAATTCGATTTTCTGACCATGTTCATCGGTTCCTGTCTGAAAGAATACGTCATAGCCCTGCTGACGTTTGTAGCGGGCGATGGCGTCGGCAAGGACGACTTCGTAGGTGTTGCCGATATGGGGTTTGCCGGATGTGTAGGCGATGGCGGTGGTGATGTAGTATTTCTGTTTTTCCATGGGTTGTTGTCTCCTTTTTTGAATGTGGACGCTCCGGAAAATATAATTGTTTTCTGTGCGATTTCGGGAGCTAGGAACTCTAAGTGTCTGAAAATCAGCTAAAACCATTCGAAAAAATCTCAAACTCGCTTCGCTCAGACAGTGAGATTTTTTCGAATAACGCAGATTTCCAGGCACTAAGAGTTGCTACACTCCCTGCAAATGCACAGAAAACAATTATATTTTCCGAAGCTGGTGTTTAAAAATGGTAACAACTGCTCCTTATTTATGGAAGAAAAACATAAATTCTTCATGGTAGGAAGGAACTGGTGTTGGGGGAAATAATTCCTCTCTGTCGCAGTGTGATCCTGCCCGGAGGGCTTTTTTATGTTATAGGAACATTACAAAGTAATTTCCTATAACATAAAAAACGTCTCCTCAGATTATCTGAGAAGACGAGTATTACCCGTGTTACCACTTCTGTTCGTTTCCGGGCTCGCGCGGGGAAACCTTGGGAGGTACGTTGTGATACCTCTACGCTGTAACAGGCGTGCCTGTCGCTGCCTAAAGCTGTTGGCTCTCAGCAGTGCCTCTCGGAAGCCATCTTCAACCTGCTCCTTGCATATCCCTCTCAGCCTTTGAATCTGTAATATGTGATCCATGGGGATTTCTCTGTAATACGGTCTGCGGATCTACTCTCTTCTTCAATGAGTTTGTGTTATTTCGTGACAGCACTCCGCTCTGTGATCGTGGAACGCTGTTAGCTATAGGAAATAGTTATTTCCTGTTATAGGGAAAATATAGCACATTTTGGTGGATTTGTAAACCCACATCGTTATTGTTCACTCCGTTCTCAGTAACCAAACTATAACAATTCTATAAAATAATAATTTTATATCTTGACAATTTCAATCCAATATTGTATAGTATCAATATCAGTAATGATTATCGTTATTGAACAGATTATAACTGCAACTATACTGAACAGTTATGATAAATCATTTGCGAGTAAACAGGGAAGGGAGGAATACCATGGCGACACTGAAATACAGCCGTCAGAGGGAATCGATTAAAGAGTTTCTAAGAACCAGAACAGATCATCCTACTGCCGATGTGGTATATGAGAATATGAAGCTCATCTATCCGAATATCAGCCTCGGTACGGTATATCGCAACTTATCTCTGCTGGCTGATCTGGGAGAGATTAAGAAGCTTTCCTCTTTCGCCGGAGCGGATCACTTTGACGGGCGGACCGAGAGGCACTGCCACTTCATGTGTATCAGATGTGAGCGGATCATCGACCTTGAGAGCGAGGGAATTCACCACATTATGGATCTTGCAGGTGAGAACTTCAAAGGAAAGATTACTGATTACAGTGCCAGATTCTTCGGCCTGTGTGAGGACTGCCTGAAAGAGACAGAAGACAACTCTGATAGTTCAAAGTAGTTTTTGCTTACATCATTAGTGGCCAAATTGGGAATAACAACTAATGATAAAAAATTGCAAAAAAGCTAAAATTAAACTTGACTTTTTCAATCAAGTATGGTAATCTAAAATCACAGAAAACAGTAATAATTACTATTATTAAAAAATTACTTTTTCTACCGCACAGACGGAAAGCAGTAAGAACTAAACGATGCTGAGATAATCAATTTATTTTCTGGCATCCCTAATAAATTCATTAAAAAGAAAAGGAGATTTTAATTATGACAAAATGGGTATGTAGTGTATGTGGTTATGTTTATGAAGGTGAGAAAGCTCCGGAAGCCTGTCCTGTATGTAAGGCACCGGCTGATAAATTCGTAAAGCAGGATGGCGAAATGTCATGGGCTGCTGAACACGTTGTAGGTGTTGCTCAGGGATCCAGCGAAGACATCATGGCTGATTTAAGAGCAAACTTCCAGGGTGAATGCTCTGAAGTTGGTATGTATCTTGCAATGGCAAGAGTTGCTCACAGAGAAGGATATCCGGAAATCGGTTTATACTATGAAAAAGCAGCTTATGAAGAAGCAGAACATGCTGCTAAATTCGCTGAATTATTAGGTGAAGTTGTAACAGACAGCACAAAGAAAAACCTTCAGATGCGTGTAGAAGCCGAGAACGGTGCTACAGCTGGTAAAACAGACCTTGCTAAACGTGCAAAAGCTGCTAACCTTGACGCTATCCATGATACAGTTCATGAAATGGCAAGAGATGAAGCAAGACACGGAAAAGCATTCGCAGGTCTTCTTAAGAGATATTTCGGAGAATAATTCTATCGGAAAATCGCATAAAATAAACCTTTTAAAGGGAGAACCTCAATGGTTCTCCCTTTTTATCCGTTCGTATTTTCATCATTGGAAGCTTAACTGGATTTCGCCTGAAGTCTGGCAACCTGATCTGTCAAAGCATTCATCTTAACCTCATTAATCATAATCCTGTTCATCCAGGTAGCCGACACATCCATCTTATTGATAAGATTCAGATGATTCTCTGCAAGGATAGAAATATTCCTATCCGTTATGTTCTCCAAATGCAGTTTGATATCTGCAAAGTTATTTCTGGTCTCTTCTTCAAAACGCTTCTGACGCTCTTCCATTCGGTCCATTCGGCTTTCGAATCCATCCATTCGACTTTCGAATTTATCCATTCGCGTTCCAAATCCTCTGACCTCTGTCAAAACAGCTTCCAGTATTTGTCTGTCTGTCACCACTTTCACCTCCTCTGTAGCCCGTATCGTTCTTTTGTATGTGATTGATTATATCACATACATAAAAATATGTCTATAAAAATCTATAAACATTAGAGTGTATTTGGAAAATGCGTTACTGTTCACTCCGTTCGCAGTAACACGCTTCGCGATGCACAGAATTTATGCTGATCGCATAAATTCGCGCGGTATGTCTCGGGTTTTCTGTGATCTTTGCTCACAAAAAACACCTCGCGGGATATTACCAGTGAACAGTAACGAAAATGCTCCCCACAAGATGTGCGTCACAATTTGTGGGAGATTTTATTTATTATTATCATTCATCTTCGCCTCAACCGCCGCACCAACCCTGTTATAAACAGTCACAGCATCCTGAATATGCGGAATCGTATTTCCATCTGCTCCGGAAGCACCTGCGGAAACAAAGATATATTCCCTGCCCTCAATCTCCGCAAAACTCACCAGACAGTGTCCTGCCTCACTGGTATAGCCGGTCTTGCCACCGAGGATTTTTCCACCTGTGACTGTCGGATCAGACAGATTTTTAAACATTGTACTGTAGTAAGTAATTCCATCCGGGTGGATATTTGTAACTCCGGTAGAATGTCTGGAGGTCTCCACAATCTCACGAAACGTATCATTCTTAATGCAATACTTCATCAACACCGCAATATCCTTAACCGTACTGTAATGATCCGGGTTATGCAGTCCTGTAGAGTCACAGAAATGGGTATTCTCCATTCCAAGCTTCCTTGCTTTCTTATTCATCAGCTCCGCAAAATCCGCCTCTGAACCACTGATCGTATCTGCCAGCGCAATACAGCACTCTGCCCCCGAAGGCAGCATCGCACCATAGAGAAGATCAATCACCCGAACCTCTTCCCCCGGCTGAAAACCTGCCTGTGTAGCATCCTGCTCATACAATCCGGAGAACATCTCATCCGTCAGAGTAATCTTCTCATCCAGATCATCAAAATTCTCAATCCCCAGTATCACAGTCATAATCTTCGTCATAGAAGCCGGATAAATCTGAGCCTCCCCGTTAATCTCACCCAGAATCTTACCTCCCCGAGCCTGCATCAGGATCGCATTCGGACTGTTGATACCACTGATATCCACTTCCTTCAGAACCGGCTGCTCAAACTGCTCAAACCACTCCTTCACGCCCTTATTCCATCCGATCATGATAACCAGCGCACAGATAATGATCACCTCAACAAACACACAAGCCACAATCCTGCCCCGGTATCTCCACGCATAACTTCTTCCACCGCTCTTTTTCCGTCTCCTGCCAGCCACAATAACGCCTCCTGTCTGCCTCTATAACATTACTCAGAAAAAATATATCTAACAAATCTCTAATTCATCCCCCTACTATAACACACCCTTACCAAATCCTGTAATCTTCCATTCCTGCACACCCATACATTGCATCTTTCTCCCTATCTCCAATACCTTTCCGTTTTCCCCCGCCCGCGAAACCATTGTACAGCACAGGGAAATATTTGTTTTCTGATACATCTACAGGAGGTGTAGCAATACTTAGTATTCCTGCCTCCGCAGCCGTATCAGAAAACAAATATTTTCCTGTGCGTCCCCATACCCGCCACCCCCAAAAAGAAACGCAAAAAGACCCCCGGAGCATCTCCGAGAGTCTTAAATTGCTAAAATCTATTATGCTAATTTCATCGGGTTGATCTTCACACCAGGTCCCATTGTCGGAGCAATAACAACGCTCTTTAAATACTGACCTTTCAGTGTGCTTGGTCTAGCCTTAACAATAGCATCGATCAGCGTCTGGAAGTTGTCGCTTAACTGTTCCTCTGTAAAGGATGCTTTACCAACCGGAACATGAATGATGTTGGTTTTATCAAGACGGTACTCAATCTTACCTGCTTTGATATCGTGAACTGCTTTAGTAACGTCCATTGTTACTGTACCAGCTTTCGGGTTTGGCATTAAACCTTTCGGTCCAAGTACACGACCAAGACGACCTACAACACCCATCATATCTGGAGTTGCAACAACAACGTCAAAGTCTAACCATCCTTCGTTCTGGATCTTCGGAATAAGATCCTCAGCTCCTACGAATTCAGCACCTGCTGCTTTTGCTTCTTCAGCTTTAGCATCTTTAGCGAATACTAAAACACGAACTTTTTTACCAGTACCATGTGGCAGAACTACTGCACCACGGATCTGCTGGTCTGCATGACGTCCATCGCAGCCTGTACGGATATGAACTTCGATAGTTTCGTCAAATTTAGCAACTGCAGCTTTTTTTACTAAGCTGATAGCTTCTGCGGTATCATATAATGTAGCGCGGTCTACTGCTTTAGCAGCTTCCACGTATTTCTTTCCTCGTTTCATTTCTATAACCTCCTGTGGTATTTGCGGGGAACGCCCTCCCACTTACTATTTAATATTAAAATTAATCAACTACTTCGATTCCCATACTTCTTGCAGTACCAGCGATCATGCTCATAGCTGCTTCAAGGGATGCTGCATTTAAGTCTTTCATCTTAAGTTCAGCGATTTCCTGAACCTGAGCTTTAGTAACCTTAGCAACTTTTGTCTTGTTCGGTACGCCGGAACCGGATTTGATCTTAGCAGCTTTCTTAAGAAGAACTGCAGCCGGCGGAGTTTTGGTTATGAAGCTGAAACTTCTGTCTGCATAAACAGTGATAACTACAGGAATGATAAGATCTCCCTGATCTGCTGTTCTTGCATTAAACTCTTTTGTGAACTGTACAATGTTTACACCGTGCTGTCCAAGAGCCGGACCAACCGGTGGTGCTGGAGTTGCTTTACCAGCAGGAATCTGTAATTTAATATAGCCTGTTACTTTTTTTGCCATTTTTCGGCACCTCCTATGTGGTATTGGCGGGGGTTGTTCCCTCCCACTTGAATGTGTTTACGCTTTCTTAATATCTGCGAAACTTATTTCTACCGGCGTTTCGCGGCCAAACAATTCAACATTGATAGTAACCGTCTGCTTCTGAGTGCTGAGCGCAGAAATAACGCCTGCGGTGTCCTTCCAGGCTCCGCCTGTTACGACAACCATGTCACCCTCTGCAAAATCTACCTGAATGTCTTCTTTCTTGATTCCTAACGGAAGCATTTCTTCTTCTGTAAGAGGAACCGGTTTGGATCCCGGTCCTACGAATCCGGTAACGCCTCTGGTGTTACGAACAACATACCAGGTATCATCATTCATGACCATGTTGAGAAGCACATAGCCCGGAAACATTTTTTTCTGGACCTGCTTTGCAGCACCGTTTCGCATCTCTACTACATCCTGCAGCGGAACGCGAACTTCCAGAATCTGGTCTTCCAGGTGTCTGTTTTCGATTGTTTTTTCAATGTTAGCTTTTACTTTGTTTTCATACCCTGAATAGGTATGAACAACATACCATTTTGCTTCTGACATACAATCACCGTTATCCTTATTTCATTAAAAGATTTACACCTTCCAGGATTGCAGAATCCATAATACTGATGATCACAGCAAGTACTACTGTAATGACAACAACCGCAATGGTCTGTTTAACCAGTGTAGGTCTGTCAACCCAGACAATCTTTTTGAATTCCGATTGAAGTCCCTGAAACCATTTTTTCTTCTGACCAGTGCCAGCAGATTTTTCTTTCTCTTGCATAGTCTAACCTCACAATTCGTTACTGCTCACGAAGTGAACAGTCACCTTAATTCTTTGTGATTACTTTGTTTCCTTGTGCAGAGTATGGGTACGGCAGAACTTACAATATTTCTTTGTTTCAAGACGCTCAGGATGATTCTTTTTCTCCTTGGTCATATTGTAGTTACGCTGCTTGCACTCCGTACATGCCAATGTAATCTTAACGCGCACAACTTCCACCTCCAGTGTTTTCATTTGCGTGAGTCTTTCTTTTATTTTTTGCATAAAAAAAAGACCTAACTTCCATGTCGCCCGTCTAGTTTATCACACCTTATACATGAAGTCAAGTGTTTTGCTTTTTTTTATAGAAGTATTTCTTATAAAAATAAGTTTTCTCTTGTCAACGTTCCCTCTGTAGTGTATGATAAAAAAGTCGAATGCCCTCAGTTTTCTGGGGGTCTATAATTTTATCAAAAATAAATATAGGAGCGGATTTTATGTTTAATCGATTCAAGGATGACTTGAAGAAGTACTGGAAGTACGCAATCTATTCTTCCAAGGCTCAGTTAAAATCCGAAATAGCCAATTCCTATCTGAACTGGCTGTGGTGGGTACTGGATCCTCTTTGTTTTATGCTGATCTATGTATTCATGTTCGGATATGTTTTCAAGTCCAATCAGCAGTACTTTGCAATTTTCGTCTTTATTGGTATCACTCTGTGGGACTTTTTTAATAAATCTCTTTTGCAGAGTGTCAAGGTAATCAAGGCCAATAAGCCGATCGTATCCAAAGTATATATACCGAAATTCATCCTTCTTTTTGTCAAGATGGGCGTTAACGGATTTAAGATGTGTATTTCCCTTCTTATTATTCTCGCCATGATGCTTGTATTCAGAGTTCCTGTAACCTGGAATGTTCTGTATTTCATTCCTATTCTGATGACTCTGATTGTTATTGTATTTGGATTTTCCTGTTTTCTCCTTCATTACGGAGTATTTGTAGAGGATCTTTCCAATGTGCTGAACATTGTGCTGCGTTTCCTGTTTTATCTGACCGGTGTATTCTGGAATATCATGGACAGGCTCCCGGCACCTTACAACGATTATATCGGAAAGGGAAACCCTATTGCGTTTTTGTTGACTGCCTCCCGTGACTGCCTGATCTACGGCAAAACACCTCACAGGAAACTTCTTCTTATGTGGTTTGTTGTCGGAGTTATCATCAGTATCTTAGGTGTACGTAAGATCTACAAAAATGAAAACAGTTATGTAAAGGTGATATAATATGGAAGAGAAACATGCTATTGAAGTTACTGATCTGGTCATCAGCTACCAGAATCTCAAGAAAACTTCTATCAAAAAGAACCTGTTACAGTTCCACCGTCAGAAGGCTGACCGTTTTGTAGCTGTAAAGGGAATCTCCTTCTATGTTCGTGAAGGTGAGATCCTTGGAATCATTGGTAAGAACGGATGTGGTAAGTCCACCACATTGAACGCTCTGGCCGGCATCTTTTCTCCGGACAGCGGAACGATCGATCTGAAGGGACATTCCATTTCCCTTCTGTCCATTGGTGTTGGTTTCCAGCGTGAAATGACCGGAAGAGAGAATATCATTCTTTCCGGTATGCTCCTTGGCTTCTCCGAGGAGGAAGTTCGTGCAAAGGAAGCTGAAATTGTTGAGTTTGCTGAACTTGGTGAATTTATTGATATGCCTGTAAGGACCTACTCAAGTGGTATGTACTCCAAGCTGGCATTCTCTATCACCGCTATTCTGGAAACAGACATTATGCTGATCGATGAGGTCTTAAGTGTCGGTGACCAGAAATTCAAGAAAAAGAGTTACAACAAAATGAAAAGCCTGATCTCCAATAAGGAGCGTACTGTTATCATCGTATCCCACAGTATTGAGACTCTTCAGGAACTGTGTGATACCGTTATGTGGATGCATGATGGACAGATCAAACGAATCGGTGAGCCGAAGCCGGTTCTTGAAGAATATGTAGACTTCATGGAGAAGAACTAAAAAATGTGCTGGTCATCAGATGTGATCAGCACATTTTTTATGCATAAACTTATTTGACATTTCTTAAGAAAAGATGATAAAACTTTTCCCTGGCTCCGCCCGGAATCATTCCGACTGTTGTACGGACCAGACAGTTCTTAATATATTCCTTACGGGTAATAAATTTCTTACAGTAAAGATATCTCTGGAAACGCAGTACCCAGTGAAGATACTCTCTGCCTCCTCTGCGGTCATACATTCCATTTCCGGTACGCATATCAAGAATCACTTCCTGAACATTATATCCCTTGCACCCTTTACGCAACATACGCACCCACAGATAATAATCCTCAAATCCCGGGAAGTCCTGATAATTTCCCGCATGAAGAACAGCCTCCCTGCGGAACATCATACATGGATGATTAAAAGGATTTCTCTTCTTGGCATACTGCAGGATTTCCTCTGAAGTCCTCGGCAGCACTCTCAGGCGATCCATATCGCCCGGTTTCCGGGAAAATTCCTGCAAAGTACCACTCACCAGATCATATCCATCACGTTCTATGATGCGGAACTGTCTCTCGCATCGATCTGGTCTGCTGATGTCGTCACTGTCCATTCTGGCGATCACAGAACAGCGGCATCTTGGAACGCCTACATGTAAGGCATTCCCCAGCCCTTTATTCTCCTTGAGGCGAATAAGCTGAAGCTTTTCTCCCATCTGTTTCTGCGCCCATGTGATTACCTCATTCAGTTCATGGGACAAAGGTCCGTCACAGACAAGTACAAAATCTGAAAAAGGCAAAGTCTGATTCAGCATGCTCTCAATGCTCTGCCGCAAAAACTCCGGATTTTCTTTTCCATATACCGCCATCAGAACAGAATATGTCATCTCTGAATCTGTTCCCATACGATCACTCCTTAATTCTGGTATTATGATGGTTCATCTCCTGAGCGGACGGCGGATTCCAGTACTCTCCGTACATCTGGCGGAGAACAAAATCATAATCCTTCGGTCCTCTCAGCGAAATATCCTCAAACGGATAATCTGCACCTTTACCGTAGTGCTTCCTGTGGAACATTTCCTTGAGCTTGTGGATCCCCATAAAATTTACCAGATATGGTGAACTGTCATAGGAATATTTCTGCATCATACGATCCAGACGCTTCAGTTCTCTGTCTGTACGGAAAATCTTCTCTACCGGAAGGATCTTGCCTGCATTGATCAGGATCTGTTCATGCAGCGGTCTCTTGCGCTTGAGATCGACGTTTGTCGAAAACAGGGAATAATTTACCCTCGCTCTTGCGATCAGAAGCCGGAAGCAATGAAATTTACGAAGATATTTGTTGCCCGGCATTCCATCCAGAGGAAAAATATCGATCCATGCTTCTTTTTCCGCATCAACAGCTGCGGATTCATCGATCACCTTGACACGGCTGTCTGTGATCCTCGGTACATAATGATGATAACCTTCTGTTTTCTTAAAGCTGCAGTAATGAAGGTATTCTGGAAGTTCTTTCTCCGCGATCTTCTCGAAGCGTCTGAAATCCGGTCTCGGCATTCCCACATCAATATCATCATCCCACGGGATAAAGCCTTCATGTCTGACCGCACCCAGCAGTGTTCCTCCGAGTGCATAATAGCGCAGATGATGTTTCTTGCATATTCTCAGGAATTCTTTCAGAATGTCCAGTTCTACAAGCTGAAGTTTCCTGAGATCATTTTGATTCTCTGTTTTCTGTTCTGCCATGGTGAAGATCCTCCCCTGTAATTTCCTCTACGGAATCTTTCAGTGCATTTACCTGATTATCATCTACACCCTCAGAAACTTCCTTCTGGAAAAAGATCTTAACTGTCATCAACAGAAGTTTCAGATCGAGGAAAAACGAATAGTTCTCAATATAGAAGAGATCAAGTTTGAGTTTATCATATGGTGTCGTATTATATTTGCCATAAACCTGTGCATAGCCGGTAAGTCCTGCTTTAACTTTCAGACGATAATAAAATTCCGGAAGTTCCTTACGATATTCACGCATAATTGTCTTACGTTCCGGTCTCGGACCTACCAGGGACATGTCTCCCTTAAAGACGTTGAATAACTGCGGAAGCTCGTCCAGATGAAGATTACGAAGGACCTTACCGACCGGTGTGATCCTGGAATCATGTTTGGATGCAAGTCGCGCACCATGTTTCTCAGAATCCACACACATACTGCGGAATTTGCAGATCTTGAACGGCTTGCCGCCAATAGTAAGTCTCTCCTGGAAATAAAATACAGGACCACCGTCGTATAATTTGACACACAATGCCGCGATCAGCATGATCGGAGATGCCACAACAATTCCAATCGCAGATACTACGATATCCAGAAGTCTCTTGGCTGCACGCTGTTCCACAGAAAGTCCCATGTTCTTAGCAACCAGAAGTGGTGTGTCAAAAAGATGGATACGTTCACTTCCCATCAGAATGACATCCGAGATCTTCGGACTCAGATAACAACGGATAGAATGTGCAAAACAGTGTTTCAGATAACGGTTCCTGATCTGTGAAGGAAGATCCCAGATGATAACTCCGTCATATTCCTTCATCAATCGATAAATTTCTTTCTCTCCTGCATCAATGTGAACCTTGCCACTGATGTCATATTTGTCCTTACGGGAATTCATCTTGTGGATCAGGTCCCCCGGATCTCTGTCCCCGTAGATCACCAGCAGTTTACGCGCACGGTAAAGTCTGGAATAAATATATCTTGACAGCCAGATCCAGATCAGAATGATCACAAACTGTACCAGCGTCATCTCCACCATTGGCCACGGATCAAGGAACCAGCGGTTGATCAGGGTTATCTGGAAATATGTGATAACATTCGTACAGATCGTCGCGATCGTCATCGAATAAAATACATCGATACGCTTCAGGTAACCGACCTTGAGTCCTCCATATAATCTGGAAAACAGGACATTGATCAGGGCATAGATCGCGATCAGCACCCAGTTACCTTTTCTCCAGAAAGGTTCAAAGATCAGGCCACGGTAAAAATCGTACCAGATATACGCAAAAACAGCTGTCTGGGCGATCACCACAAGGCTTGCCAGACAGAAAACAACAAAGCGTTTAAAATCTTCTCGTCTTTTCACCAGAATACCTCTTATTCTAATCATATATTATTTCTTTTTCCTGACGTTGCTATTATAACGTATATCTTCTTTTCCGTCCAGTCATTGCAAAATGTTTGCCGTTTTTCCGCTCTTTCGGGTGTGGTTTTATGGATGTTTCCGACAATTTTTATTCGTATTTTGTAGTATTTTGTAGTATTTTAGTGCATTTTACATGATTTTTGTTTGTTTTTTACTTATTTTTCCTTTTTTTTCATTTTTTTTAATGCATTCTTTACAACACGCAATTTTTTTCTTCAATAAAATAGACTTTTTTGCTCAAAAATGTAGAAATGTTTTTGTAAAAATTGTATAATAGGAGATATACAAGCATTATTAAAGGAAAGTGAGGGTTCACTATGAAACAAAACAACATGTTAGCGATGATCCTGGCTGGCGGCCGTGGCAGTCGTCTCCATGAACTTACCAACAAAGTTGCCAAACCGGCAGTTTCATATGGCGGTAAATACCGCATCGTTGATTTCCCGTTAAGCAACTGCGCTAACAGCGGTGTCGACATCGTGGGTGTTCTTACCCAGTATGAATCTGTCCTTCTGAACAGTTATGTAGCAGCAGGCGGTCGTTGGGGTCTTGATGCAAGAGAAAGCGGAGTTTTCGTTCTCCCGCCTCGTGAAAAAGCCGATGCTGATCTGGATGTATACAGAGGTACTGCTGACGCTATTTCTCAGAATATCGACTTTATTGACAAATACTCACCAGAATATCTTCTGGTTCTCTCCGGCGACCATATCTACAAGATGGATTATGACAAGATGCTGGATTACCACAAGGAAATGAATGCAGACGCTACCATCGCTGTTATCGAAGTACCGATGAAGGAAGCAAGCCGTTTCGGTATCATGAACACAGACGGTGACGGACGTATCGTTGAATTCGAAGAAAAACCTGAACACCCGAAGAGCAATCTTGCATCTATGGGTATCTATATCTTTAACTGGAAACTGCTTCGCAAGATCCTTCTTGCAGATATGAAGAATCCTGATTCTCACCATGACTTTGGTAAGGACGTTATTCCATGTCTCCTGAATGATAAGAAGACACTTGCAGCTTACAAATTCAAAGGCTACTGGAAGGACGTAGGAACCATCGATTCTCTCTGGGAAGCAAACATGGATCTTATCGATTCCCGCAACGAACTGAATCTGAACGATCCGGCATGGAAGATCTACACAGAAGACACATCCGCTCTTCCTCAGTACATAGGACCAAACGCCAAAGTAAATAAGGCCTTCATTACCCAGGGCTGTGTTGTAGAGGGTGAAGTAAATCATTCTGTACTGTTCACCGGATGTAAGGTCGGCGAAGGTGCCAAGATCATCGACAGTGTACTGATGCCAGGCGTAGAAGTAGCTGCAGGCGCAGTTGTACGGCGTGCTCTTGTTGCCGATAATGTCAAGATCGGTCAGGATGCTGTTGTCGGCAGCGCAGACAGTGAAAATATCGAACTCGTGTCCAAACGTGTAAAGGGGGTAGAATAATATGGCAAGAGCATTTGGAATTGTCACATCTTCCGGATCCCATATTAATGTAGGAGGACTTCAGCAGTATCGTCCGATCGGTGCTTTCTCCTTCCTTGGAAGATATCGTGTCATCGACTTTCCTATTTCAAATATGAGCAACAGCGGCATCGACCGCATTCAAGTATATGTAAAGAACAAACCGCGTTCTCTGGTAGAGCACCTCGGAACCGGCCGTCATTACAACATCAACTCCAAGCGTGGTAAACTCCAGCTTCTGTTCTCCCAGAACAGCTCAGAGAACGATGTATACAATACAAATATCGCAGCTTTCGCTGAAAACCTTGAATTCATCGAGCGTATGCATGAACCATATGTGATCATCGCTCCTGCTTACATGGTATACGCTGCAAACTACAGTGAATTTCTTCAGGCACATATTGATTCCGGTGCAGACATTTCTCTTCTGTATCATTCCGTTGATAACGCAAGAGAATCTTTCCTGAACTGCGATATTCTGAACCTGAACAAGCAGAAAGGTGTCGAATCCATCGAAAAGAACCGCGGAAGTGCTCAGAAACGCAATATCTTCATGGATACCTATATCATGAACAAAGAGCTTTTCATTGACCTCATCAAAAAAGCCAAAAAGATCTCTTCCATGTACACTCTGCCGCAGATCGTAGCAGCTTCTCTTGGAGATCTGGATACCCGTGGTATTGCACACAGAGGATACTTTGCATCTATCACTGACTTTAACAGTTATTACAATGCAAACCTCTCTTTGATCGATATCAAGACTGCTGAGGGACTGTTCAATCCGGAATGGCCAATCTACACCAGAACCAACGATTCCTGCCCGACTCAGTATCTTGAGGGAGCAGATGTTAAGAATTCCGTTATCTCCAACGGCTGCATCATCGAAGGAACCGTAGAGAACTCCGTAATCGGACGTGGCTGCCAGATCAAACCTGGTGCTGTCGTTAAGAACAGTGTTGTACTTGCTCATACTGTAGTTGGTGAGAATACACACATTGAGAATCAGGTTATGGATAAATGGGCCAGGGTTATCCATGGCAATGAGATCATTGCTGAGGAAGGACATCCTGGATATATCCGCAGAGATGATATACTGTAATCCAAACTTTCTTTTAATAAAATGAAAAAATACCCGGCGGGCAGTTTGTCCATCGGGTATTTTTTCGTCTCTGATCCTTTTTTATAAGATAACGGTAATCGTTAATCCTCTGCCATTTTTGTTCTCTGCCGTGATACTGGGATTCTCCGCTTTCCATTTCCATGACCTCTGTGTTTGCATCGATGATCGTCAGTGGTGTCTTGAGCTCGTGGCTCGCGTCTGTGATAAAGCGTTTCTGTTTCTGGATACTCTCTTCTACCGGTCGGAATACCATCCTGGAAAAGATCACTACCAGCAGAAAGACGTATTTTGCTCCGTCTTCTGTCTCCGTCACTCTGTAGCGGTAGATTCCCTGGAATCCTGTGGTTTTGTTTTTTTGCTGAGCTGTCTGTGTGTATTCCTCGGCAGTCTCCTCATCAACCGCTGCGATCCTGTCCAGATCACAGTCTGTGACTTCTCCGTTCTCATCCACAGTCACAGTAAAATAGCGAGTCTCAAATGGCGTCTCCACAGAAAAACGACTCTTGTCTTTTTCATCATTCTCTGGTTTCGCCGGTGGAGTTTCTGTGTCGTCCTGCTCATGCCATGACGGCTCCTCCGGGAATTTCCCGTCGTTCTGTTCGAGAAGTGCTGTCATTTCATCTGCACGGTCCAGCATTTCTCTGTAATTGCTGAAATTGACAACGCCCATGATGGCGGTGAGCACCAGCATGGTCGAAAGCATTGCCACTAGAATAATTTTTTTCTTAAATCCCGTATCATGACTGTATCTCCAGATAATAGCCCTGTCCTCGTGCTGCTTTGATCTTCACGTTACGGTCTGTTGAGATCACCTGACTCGGGTTTGCCGCAAGGAGTTCCATGACCTGAAACTCCTTGTTTGGCAGTCTGCACGCATCTGTGGGGGATTTTAGTTCAAAGGTGGTGCAGTCAAGGGAAAGATTTCCGACTTTTAATGTTGAGCTGACGGCTTCTGTCCGAGGAACTATCGGTAGATTCTGCCGCTGTCGCCGCGGAGTTTCCTGCTGCGTAAACGCTTGCTGTTGACATACTTAATACTAATCCTAACATTACTGTTACATATTTTTTCTTCATAAAAAAGTTCCACCTTTCTGTGTTCGTTTCGATAAGTACACTATACAGGTGGAACTTTAATTTTACTTTAAAGTAGTTGTAAAGATTTTGTGATCAACGATAATATCTTTTTCCACTGAATGCTGTCACTACGCACTCAATCCCCTCAAGGATCAGATAAGAGCCAACCAGCACTCCCATGGAAAGAATCGTGACCATCGGCCGGAACACCAGCATAATCCCGACGATCAGCCCAAGAATATTCAGGATCAGGGAAAGTGTGTAGTAAGTACTTCCAAAATGCATCTTCATATACTGCAGATGCGAAAGTCTGGAAATACAGTGTGCAATGATCCAGATCGGAAGGATCATTGCGATCGCCCAGGTTCCTGCACTCGGATGTACCATCAGCATAAAACCTGCCATGACACCCAGAATTCCAGTCACAAGGGAAATGATCGGTCCGAAACCGGTGAAACGTTCCATTTTAACATACAGAACAATATCAGCGATTCCACTGAAAACTGCGATCAGTCCACACAGTACTACGATCCAGGTAATAATGCCTACCGGCTGTTTAATGATAAAAATCCCAAGAATGATCAGAACGATTCCCAAGATCAGCTCTGTCCATCCAATGTCAGACTGTCTTCTCATGATCGTTCGCCTCCTTTGTTTCACTTCCGTTCAGGATCGCCATAAACTCATCTCCCGTGATCGTCTCTTTTTCATAGAGATAATTAGAAAGTTCATCAAGTTTCTGGCGGTTGTCCAGAAGGATCTTTTTCGCTTTTTCATGTTCTCTCTTGACGAGTTCAACTACCTGACGGTCAATCTCTTTCTGCGTATCTACGGAGCATGCCAGAGATGCATCACCACCAAGGTACTGATTTGTCACCGTTTCCATTGCCACCATGTCAAAATCATCGCTCATACCATAACGGGTGATCATAGAACGTGCGATCTTGGTCGCCTGCTCGATATCATTAGAAGCACCTGTGGTCACTTCGCCGAATACAACTTCCTCTGCGGCACGTCCACCGGTAAAAGTCGCGATCTTGTTTTCCAGTTCTTTCTTTGTCAGAAGGTATTTATCCCCCTGTTCTACCTGCATGGTATAACCAAGTGCACCGGAAGTTCTCGGAATGATCGTGATCTTCTGGACAGGTGCGGAATGTGTCTGCATTGCTGCGACAAGCGCATGTCCGATCTCGTGATATGCGACAACTCTCTTCTCCTGATCGGAAAGTACGGCATTTTTCTTCTGGTATCCTGCGATAACGACTTCGATGCTCTCTTCAAGGTCTGCTTCTGTCACAACTTCGCGGTTGTCGCGGACTGCACGAAGAGCTGCTTCATTGACAATATTGGCAAGTTCCGCACCGGAAGCTCCGGATGCCATTCTTGCGATCGTATGGAAATCTACATCATCAGAAAGCTGAACTTTCTTTGCATGTACTTTAAGGATTGCTTCACGGCCTTCAAGATCCGGAAGTTCCACAGGTACACGGCGGTCAAAACGTCCCGGACGAGTCAATGCCGGGTCAAGAGATTCCGGACGGTTGGTCGCTGCCAGAATGATAACACCATTGTTTCCTCCAAAACCATCCATCTCTGTAAGAAGCTGGTTCAGAGTCTGCTCACGTTCATCATTGCCACCTGCCATCTGACCGTCACGTTTCTTGCCGATGGCATCAATTTCGTCGATAAATACGATACAAGGAGCCTTTTCTTTTGCCTGGCTGAAAAGATCACGGACTTTGGATGCGCCCATTCCGACAAACATCTCGACAAATTCAGAACCGGACATGGAGAAGAACGGTACGTCAGCCTCTCCGGCTACTGCTTTTGCCAGCATGGTCTTACCAGTACCTGGAGGACCTACGAGCAGGACACCTTTCGGCATGGAAGCACCGACTTTGGTGTATTTCTCCGGATTGTGAAGATAATCAACGATTTCCTGAAGATTTTCTTTTGCTTCTTCCTCGCCTGCGACATCACTGAAATGAATACCTTCGGTTGATGGTACATAAACCTTGGCGTTGCTTTTTCCCATTCCAAATGCCATAGAATTCTTGCCGCCCGCCTGGTTCATCATTTTGCGGCCCATATACTGGCCAAGTGCGATAAAGATCACCAGCGGAAGAATACCTGTGAGCAGGAAACTTGCCAGCGGTGATATCTGCTGATCGATCTCCTTGGAAAACTTCGCTCCGGCATTATAAAGACGCTCTGTAAGAGTCGGGTCGTCCATCACACCTGTTTTGTAAACGATACTCGAGTCATCCTTATCTGTAAAAAGGATCTGATTATCCTCAATCTGGACATCCTCGATCTTTTTGTCTTCAATCTTTGACATAAAGGTTCCATAATCTACTTCCCTGACCATGCTCTTCGTGATCATCGGTGTCACGATCACGTTAAAAATGACAAGGATCAGAAGCACGATTCCGTAATAATAAAGCAATGGCTTCTTTGGTGATTTCACTTCTTTCATGAAACAGTTCCTCCTTACCCTGGTTATCTTTTAATTCATTATCCATTATATCCCAGATCCGGTCTTTTTTTATATAAACAAAATCCGCAATATGTTCGATTTTGTCACACATTGCGGATTCTGTCCTACGTTTCTTTTTTATGAAATTTATCAGAATTTGCGAAAACGCGCATATCTCATTTCAAGGAGTTCTTCTTCTGACAGAACTGTATACTGCTTAAGAAAAGCACGGATTCTGTCATCCAAACGCTCTGTCACCTGCCACAGACTTTCAGGAGTCAAATTCTCCGGTTCCGGGATCACCTGCTCGATGATGCCTTTCTGATAAAGGTCAGATGCTGTCAGTTTCATAACTGCTGCTGCTTCTTTGGCTTTGGTGCTGTCTTTCCAGAGGATGCTTGCAAAACCTTCCGGTGAAAGGATGGAATACACGGAGTTTTCCAGCATCCATACCTGATCTCCGGCCGCAAGTGCAAGGGCACCGCCGCTTCCGCCTTCGCCTGTCACGATAGACAGAACCGGCGTCTTCAGTCCGGCAAGTTCCCGGAGATTACGGGCAATTGCCTCGCCCTGTCCCCGTTCTTCTGCCTCGATCCCGCAAAATGCTCCCGGGGTATCCACGAAACAGATGACCGGTCGGTGAAATTTCTCTGCCTGTTTCATCAGACGAAGAGCTTTGCGGTATCCTTCCGGCATCGGCATGCCAAAGTTGTGCGCGATATTTTCTTTTGTGTTGGTTCCTTTTTCCTGCACGATGACAGTGACTGGTCTTCCGTGGAATTTTGCGATCCCGCCGATAACTGCCCTGTCATCTCCGTAGTTTCGGTCTCCGTGGAATTCCATGAAATCAGTAAAAAGTGCTTCTATATAATCACTGCCGGACGGACGGTCTGTCTTTCGTGAAAGCTGGACACGTTCCCAGGCTGTGAGGTACGGGTTGATGTCTGCGTGGGCAACATCGGGTTTCGGTGAAAATTCATCCTTATTTATATAAGAAGCTTTTTCATTTTCCGAAGTACTGTCTGTGCTCTGCCCCTCATGCATCTCCAGGATCTTTCCAAGTGTTTCTTTCAGATCCTCACGTCTTACAATGTCATCCACAAAACCGTGCTCTACAAGAAATTCTGCTCTCTGAAATCCCTTCGGCAGTTTCTGGCGGATCGTCTGCTCAATGACACGCGGTCCTGCGAATCCGATCAGTGCTCCCGGTTCTGCCAGAATGATATCTCCCAGCATTGCAAAACTTGCCGTCACACCTCCAGTCGTAGGTTCCGTCAAAACACTCACATAAAGTAATCCTGCTTTACTGTGGCGTTCCAGTGCCGCCGATGTCTTTGCCATCTGCATCAGAGATGTAATGCCTTCCTGCATTCTGGCTCCGCCGGAACAGGCAAAAATGATGACCGGAAGTTTTTCTTCCGTTGCACGCTCTACTGCTCTGGTGATCTTTTCACCGACAGCCCAGCCCATGCTCGCCATCAGAAATCTTCCGTCGCAGACTGCGATCACTGTCTCTCTGCCGTTTATTTTGCCCCTGCCTGTGACAACAGCTTCTTTAAGTCCTGTTTTCTCCTGAAGTGCCTGCACTTTTTCCGGATAACCTTTGTAGTTTACAGGATTTCCACCAGTCAGATCATGATCCCACTCTTCAAAAGTTCCCTCATCAATGACCATCTGAATCCTTCGGTATGCATGGATACGAAAATATCCTCCACACTTCGGACAGATATAATTCCCCTGTTTTACATCTTCTGCAATGATCGCCGCTCCGCACTTGTTGCATTTGCGAAGAAGTCCTTCCGGCACTTCCGGTCTGGAAGCACGGGCTGCATTATGGCTCTGTATTCTGGAAACAATTCTTGTCTTTTTGAACATGTTGTCCAACTTCATGGTCGCTCAACTCCTGTTATATCTAATTAACCCACTCTCTTCTCTTGTTGCGCTTCGCTTTCCATCCGTTCGATAAACTCTACATCCGTATTCCCGGACTGAAAATCCGGGTGTTCCAGGATTTCATACTGGTAGTCCACGTTGGTGTCGATCCCCTCAATGATCACTTCACCAAGTGCACTCTGCATCTTACGGATCGCTTCGGTACGGTTCTTTGCCCACACGATCACCTTCGCGATCATGGAATCATAGTACGGCGGGATCGTATATCCACTGTACACGGCAGAATCAATACGGATTCCTTTTCCACCCGGAAAATACATGTCTGTAATCGTTCCCGGTGACGGTCGAAAACCTTTGGACGGGTTTTCGGCATTGATCCTGCATTCGATCGCATGACCGGTCAGATGAATATCTTCCTGTTTGCAGGAAAGCGGAAGTCCGGAAGCGATACGGATCTGCTCTTTGACAAGATCCACGCCAGTCACCCACTCTGTGACCGGATGTTCCACCTGGATTCGGGTATTCATTTCCATGAAATAAAATCTGCCATCTTTATCAAGAAGGAATTCAATCGTTCCGGCATTTTCATATCCGGCTGCTTTTGCCGCTTTTACTGCTGCCTCACCCATTCTGGCACGAAGATCATCGGAAATCACCTCGCACGGAGACTCCTCGATCATCTTCTGATGATTTCGCTGGATGGAGCAGTCACGCTCTCCCAGATGGATCACATTTCCAAACTTATCTGCCATGATCTGAAACTCGATATGTCTTGGATGACGCACAAAATGTTCCACATACATCGTGGAATCGCCAAAAGCCATCTGCGTTTCTTTCTGTGCAGTACGGAAACTTTCTTCAAAGTCTGCCAGAGTGTCAGCAACTCGCATTCCTTTGCCGCCGCCTCCGAGAGCAGCCTTGATGATGACCGGATACCCGATCGTTTCTGCTTCTTTCATTCCCTCTTCTACTGTGTAGATTGGATTTTTACCGCCGGGAATGATCGGAACACCTGCATTTGCCATCGTGTTTTTTGCCGCCTGTTTATTTCCAAGACTTGCGATCACACTGGATGGCGGTCCGATAAAAGTAATATTACACTGCTCACAAAGTTCTGCAAAACGACTGTTTTCGGAAAGGAAACCAAATCCCGGATGGATCGCATCGGCTCCTGTAACGATCGTCGCACTGATGATATTTTCCATGCTGAGGTAGCTCTGGGATGACGGTGCCGGTCCGATACAGACTGCCTCATCCGCAAGCTGTGTATGAAGCGCATCTCTGTCCGCTTCTGAATAAACAGCCACTGTCTCTATTCCCATTTCTCTGCATGCGCGGATGATCCGCACCGCGATCTCCCCTCGATTCGCGATCAGCACTTTTTTAATCATAGTGTGTCACCTATCCAATCATAAAAGTCAGTTCTGCATCAACTACCACTTTGCCGTCGACACTTGCAACTGCATGACCGACACCTACCGGTCCTTTGCATTTGATAATTGTCGTTTCCAGTCGAAGCTTGTCTCCCGGGACAACTTTTCCACGGAATCTGCAGTTTTTGATCCCGCCAAAATATGCGATCTTGCCTTTGTTTTCTTCAAGGCTCAGGATTGCTACAGCTCCTGTCTGCGCAAGAGCTTCCACCATCAGAACACCCGGCATGACCGGTTCCTGCGGGAAATGTCCCCTGAAAAAGTCCTCACGGAATGTCACACATTTATAACCGACGGCAAATTTGCCCGGTTCATAATCCTCGATATAATCCACCAGAAGAAATGGATGTCTGTGAGGAAGAATCTGTTCAATTTCTTTTACACCTAATTTATTCATGATCTATACTCCCCAGTTACTTCACACAATCCGGAACAACAGCTGTCCATACTCCACTGCCTGTCCGTTCTGCACATAAATCTCTGCAACTTTTCCGTCGAAATCGCTTTCGATCTCGTTCATCAGTTTCATCGCTTCCACGATGGCAAGTGTCTGGCCTTTTTTCACCTGATCACCAACAGAAACAAACGGATCTGCATCCTCAGACGGTGCTGCATAAAAAGTTCCCACAAGAGGAGATTTTACGATCATACCCTCCGGCTCGCTGGACGCTGCCTGTACAGTTTCAGCATTTACAGTCGCCGGACTGGCTGCTGCCTGTGCTGCTGCAAGACCCGCGATCGGCACATCCGGCTGATTTCCTGCAACCACTACCGTTTCTTTTTTCTTCTTCAGATGAATGCTGGTTCCGTTTTCTTCGTAAGCAAAATCTGTCAGTTCAGAATCTGATACTGTTTTTATTAATATAAGAAGATTTTCAAACTCCATAATCTATCAACCCTCGTATTTCTTCACAAGAAGTGTCGCATTGTGTCCGCCGAAACCAAGAGAATTGCTCATTGCATAGCGGATCTCTTTTTCCACCGGAGCACCGATCGCATAATTCAGGTCACACTCTTCATCCGGCTCTGTGGTTCCAACGGTCTGATGGATAAATCCCTCTTCCAGAGATTTTACACATGTTACAAATTCCACACCGCCAGCTGCACCGAGCAGATGTCCGATCATGGATTTGGTTGAATTTACAACCAGATTTTTTGCCGCATCTCCAAATGCCTTGTGGATCGCTCTTGTCTCAAACAGGTCGTTGTGGTGCGTGCTTGTTCCATGTGCGTTGATGTATTCCACCTCAGATGGCTGTACGCCGGCTTCTTCCATTGCCAGTTCCATTGCTCTTGCTGCGCCTGCTCCGTCCTCTGCCGGAGAAGTGATATGGAAAGCATCAGCTGTTGCACCGTAACCGACAAGCTCGGCGTAGATCCTTGCGCCTCTTGCCTTCGCATGCTCCAGTTCCTCAAGGACCACGATGCCGGCACCTTCACCAAGCACAAAACCACTTCTGTCTTTGTCAAACGGGATAGATGCTCTTGCGGCATCTTCTGTTTTGGTAAGGGCAGTAAGGGCAGTAAAACCTGCAACACCTGTCGGGCAGATACAGCTTTCCGTTCCACCTGCCAGCATGATCTCGGCATCCCCGTACTGGATCGCGCGGAATGCATCACCAATGCTATGAGTTCCGGAAGCACAGGCTGTCACAACATCTGTACATTTGCCGCGGAGTCCGAACTGAATGGAGATATTTCCTGCTGCCATGTTGGAGATCATCATCGGTACCATCAGAGGATTTACTTTTCCAGGTCCTTTGGTGAGGATTTTTTCATAGTTATTCTCTACCTGCGGAAGACTTCCGATACCGGAGCCAACGATCACGCCTGCGCGGAAAGAATCTTCTTTTTCCATATCGATCCCGGAATCTTCCAGGGCTTCTTTTGCTGCCGTCACTGCATACTGGCAGAACGTATCCATACGTCTCGCAGATCTCGGATCCATATGGTCTTTTGCGTTAAAATCCTTCACCTCTGCGGCAATCTTTACTTTGTAATCGGTGGTATCAAACTTCGTGATCGGTCCGATGCCGACTTTTCCCTCGCGGATCCCTGCCCAGAAATCCTTTACATTATTTCCAATAGGGGTAACTGCACCAAGTCCGGTGACAACGACTCTTCTCTTACTCATATGACCATTCCTCCATCGACCTGAATTACCTGTCCTGTGATGTATGCAGCATCGTCAGATGCCAGAAAAGCGACTGTTTTTGCGATATCCTCCGGCTTGCCAAAATGTCCGAGCGGAATCTGTGCGGCAGATGCTTTTTTTACTTCTTCGGATAATACTGCTGTCATTTCTGTCTCAATAAATCCCGGTGCCACTGCATTTACAGTAATTCCACGGGATGCAAGTTCTCTCGCCGCACTCTTTGTCATGCCGATGATCCCTGCCTTGGATGCCGCGTAGTTTGCCTGTCCTGCATTTCCGGCAATTCCAACTACAGATGCCATGCTGATGATACGTCCGCTGCGCTGGCGGAGCATCTGTCTGGAAACAAAACGCATCATATTAAAAGTTCCCTTGAGGTTGACATCGATCACACTGTCAAAATCTGCTTCTGACATTCCCATCAGAAGGCCATCCTTTGTGATTCCTGCATTGTTCACCAGGATATCAATACTTCCATGTGTCTTTACGATATCTTTTACAGCACTTTCGCAGGCTTTATGATCAGCGACATTCCACTGTCTGATCTCTGCTTCGCCGCCTTTTTCCTCGATCTCTTTCTGTACTTCCTTTGCGCGTTCCTCAGAACCGTTATAATTGATCACAACTGTTGCACCTCTCGACGCAAGTTCCAGGGCAATGGCTCTTCCGATCCCTCTGGAAGCACCTGTTACAACAGCAACTTTCTTTTTATTCTGCTCTGCCACTTATTTTCTCCTTATTTAAGTTCCTCACACACCGAAACAGCTTCTTCCCAGCTTCCAATGTGATAGGATTTTACATTTTTATCGATCTTTCGAAGGAATCCTGTCAGTGTTTTGCCCGGTCCGATCTCTACGAAGGTATCCACGCCTTCGCGGATCATGGTCTCCACACTCTGCTGCCAGCGGACAGATCCGCTGACCTGCGCTACCAGAAGTTCTTCGATCTTTCCGCAGTCTGTAATTACCTCTGCGTTGATGTTCGCCACATACGGAACTTTCAGGGGATTCATACTGACTCCAGCAAAAACCTTCGCCAGTTCTTCTCCTGCCGGTCTCATCATCGGTGAATGGAAAGGTCCACTTACTTTAAGCGGAAGTACCCTTCTTGCACCTGCCTCTTTGAGAGCTGTTCCCGCCTCGGCAACTGCTTTCGCTTCACCGGTAATGACAATCTGTCCCGGGCAGTTGTAGTTTGCAATGGAAACGCCCTCTCTGCCATTTAAGACATCCTCAATGACTGCTGCATCAAGTCCGAGTACTGCGGACATTGCCCCGGTTCCTTCCGGTGCTGCATGTTCCATAAAAATCCCTCTGGAGCGAACAGTGCGTACTGCATCCATGTCGCACATTCCGCCTGCCACTGCGATCGCACAGTATTCACCAAGGCTTAAGCCCGCTGTCATATCCTCATGAAGTCCCATTGCTTCAACAGCTCTCGTCATTGCAAGACAGGCTGTTACCATCGCTACCTGTGTATATTCTGTTTTGTCCAAAAGATCATTTTCTTCGAAACAAAGTTTCTTAAGGTCAAGATCTACCGCTTCAGATGCCTGATCAAAAACGGCTTTGGACAGAGGACTTTTTTCATAAAAATCCATTCCCATTCCAACTGCCTGTGCGCCCTGTCCCGGATAAATAAAAGCGATCTTACTCATCTGCATTTACCCCGTTCATCAGCTTGCCTGCATCGACAACAGTTGTTTTGATGATGTCTTCACAGGAACGTTCCTCTTTGATCATGCCTGCAATCTGACCTGCCATCAGGCTTCCGTTCTTTGCATCACCTTCCTGAACGGCTTTTCTGAGGCTTCCCAGAGTAAGCTGTTCCAGTTCCTCAAACGGTGCGCCTGCTTTTTCCAGTTCCAGATATCTGCGGACCATGTCGTTACGGAGAACACGGATCGGATGTCCGGTGCTTCTTCCTGTTACACGACTGTCGATGTCTTTTGCTTTGATGATGCTGTTTTTATAATTTTCATGGATCACAGATTCTTTGGATGCTGCAAAAACGGTTCCCATCTGGATTCCTTTTGCGCCAAGCATGAATGCTGCTGCCATTCCTCTGCCATCTGCGATACCGCCTGCTGCGATCACCGGAATCTTCACTGCGTCAACGACCTGCGGAACCAGTACCATTGTGGTAAGCTCTCCGATATGGCCGCCTGCCTCACAGCCTTCGGCAACGACCGCATCTGCACCGCAGCGTTCCATACGTTTTGCAAGTGCTACGGATGCAACGACCGGGATAACTTTGACTCCGGCTGCTTTCCAGTCTGCCATGTATTTCTCAGGGCTTCCGGCTCCTGTGGTAACGACTTTGACGCCTTCCTCCACGATAACCTTAGCAACTTTTTCTGATTCCGGATTCATCAGCATGATATTGACACCAAACGGTTTGTCTGTCAGTTTCTTTGTCTCACGGATCTGCTCTCTGACCCATTCTGCCGGCGCACCGCCTGCTGCAATCAGTCCAAGACCGCCTGCATTGGATACAGCTGCTGCCAGATGACATTCCGCAACCCATGCCATGCCACCCTGGATCACCGGATATTCAATTCCTAATAATTCTGTGATCTCTGTTTTCATAATAAAATCCTCTTGTCCTGTGACTCTTATGCCTGATGCTCTGTCAGGTAGTTCATTGCGTCTGCTACGGTTGTGATCTTTTCAAGATCTTCACTTGGAATCTCTACAGAAAATTCTTCCTCAAGTGCCATTGCCAGCTCAAAAAGATCAAGGGAATCTGCATGAAGATCATCCATGAAGGATGTCTCTGCAGTGATCTCTGCTGCATTTGCTCCTAAAGTGTCTGCTGTAAGTTCGATGATTTTTTCTAACATTTTTGTTTTCTCCTTTTTCTGTTCTATTTTTTATATTTATAAATTCAGATTATCTGTAAGTTGCTTTATCACTTTGTGTGGCTGTCAATCCCCCACTCCAATACACTTGCTCCCCACGAAAGCCCTGCGCCAAATCCTGCCAGAACCAGCTTCTGCCCTTTCCTGAGGATACCCTTCCGGTTCAGTTCATTCAGCAAAATCGGAATGCTCGCGGATGACGTATTTCCATAATCCTGAAGGTTCATTGGAAACTTCCCGATATCCAGGCGAAGCCGCCTCGCAACTGCATCCACGATCCTCGCATTCGCCTGGTGAAGAACAAACCAGTCAATGTCCTCTATAGAAAGTTCATTTTCTTTCAAAACTTCCTGTATCACCTTCGGAACATTGCGGACTGCAAACTGAAAGACATCCTTGCCATTCATGGTAATGTATTCTGTTTTTGCTTCTTTGCAGTCTCTGTCAATACTTCGGATTCTGCCTGCGGCTCCCGGTCCGGTAAGTGCCGATCCGCCTTTTCCATCGGAGTGTGCCGCCGGTCGGTAGCTCTTGCCCTCTGCTGCCTTTAGAAGAACCGCTCCGGCCCCATCTCCAAACAGGATGCAGGTTCCGCGATCCGTCCAGTCCACCAGTCTGGAAAGGCTCTCACTTCCTATGACCAGGATCGTCCGGCAGATTCCGGATGAGATATAAGCCTGGGCAGTATTATAAGCAAAAAGAAATCCGCTGCACGCAGCATTGAGATCAAATCCGACTGCTCTGACCGCTCCAAGTATTTCCTGTACCTGACAGGCTGTACATGGAAAAACCCGATCAGCTGAACCCGTTGCCACCAGAATCATATCTACTTCTTCCGGTGAAACTCCGGCTTCCTCAAGTGCCTGGCGGCCTGCTTCCGCTGCCATGGAAACTGTCGTTTCCTTTTCCACAATGCGCCGTCGCTCCACACCAGTCCGTTCCCGGATCCATTTATCACTGGTATCTACAAAACCTGCGATCTCATTGTTATCCAGAACTCTCTCAGGGACACAGGCTCCCGTTCCCCGGATGACTCCGGTTATGGTCTGTTCTTTATTCATAATAGTTGTTTCCTCATATTCCTAATTTGTTTTGATTTTAGAATATTTTGATTGTCAAAGTATATCTCCAAAAAAAGCTTTTGTCAAGAGAAAAAATTAACAACTTTGCATTCCGCAGCTTTCTGGTTTGTATATAAACACAAACATGCACGTTTCATATTTATTTTCTCTTTTTCTCTGATATACTAAATCTGTAAAGCAGTATTCCTATGGAAGCCTGCTTTTTTCTTTAAAAAGAGCTGAAGAGGTTATCTAAACCTTTTCAGCTTTTCCTTTTGTCGATTTCGCGCTATAATAGAGTTATCAATATACAACATAGGAAGGGAGATTTTATCATGTCCAAAACAATCCGTGAATTAACAGAAGACCTGCTCGCAGCACCATCCACATGTGCCGAAGTCAAAGAAACTGCACAGAATTATCTCGATGCTATCGGCAGCGAAAATGAAGCTGCTGCTGCCAAAACATTCGTAGCAGAACTTGAAGAAGACATCATGCCGATCGACGGTCTGATTGCTTTCGCAGAGTCCGATATGGGTGCCAAAGTTTTCGGTGAAGAAGGTGCAAAAAACATCCTGATCCACGCCAAAGAGATCAAATCCAACGGAGCAAAATACTGCGACTGCCCTGCATGTGCAGCGTGTGAAGCACTGCTTGAGAAGAAGGATGAAATCCTGAAATAAGGGTTATTGTTTATCAGATAATTACATAAGCATTTAGAATGCCCAGACAATGCCGCATACGTTTTATCGGCTGCCATTGTCTGGGCGTTTGTCTGACAAGCTAAAGAGACCCGCTGGCATTTACTTAATGTCCATCAGCTTCTCCTGCACTTTCGCCGGAACTCTGATCAGCTCGAACTTCCAGAAAATACTATATATGTAAGAAATACCAAAAATCTGCCCTATCGCCTTCGGTCCTTTATATTCCGGCAGGATCAGCTCTGCTTTTCCATCTATATCACAAATCTGAGTTGCATCGATCACTTTGTGAAACGCCAGAAGCACAGAACTTCGAGTCAGAGTTTTGCTGCTTTCCTTACGGGACACCAGCAGTTCTCCACTGTATTCCCCGTTTCGCTTTCTCTTCACAACATAAGAAAACGGAAGCCCCGATGAAGTATTAAAAAACTCCCCCTGCCCTGCCAGAAGTGCATCCCACAATAATTTATCAAGTTCTGTTTTCTTCTCCAAAATCCCCTTCTGCAGCCTTTTCACTGCCACCTCACGCTCGCTCTGATACATACTCACAAAACATCACCGTTCCTTAGTCTCAAGTGTTTTAGTTTTTTATAATTAAGTCATTATGTGTAATATATCACTTAATTTAAGTCTGGCATTACGCAAGAACGAAACGCTCTTTAATCTTACCAGTATCTCCAATATTTCTCTTCCAAAGATAATTTTGTCTCTGGTTTTATTCCATATTTTTCCAAAATTAAGTATTATATATCTTGCTTTTTATATTTCAGGTTTTATATATCCTGTTTCCAGTAAGTTAGTGATATAAAATGTCACAAAAAGGAGAATTTGTGATATGAATACGAAGGAAAGTTTCAGCACACGGCTTGCGCAGTTAAGAACGGATGAAGAAATCTCTGCCAGAGAAATGAGCCTTGATCTTGGTCAGAATCCCAGTTACATAAATCGAATTGAAAATCAGAAAGCTTATCCATCTATGCAGGTCTTTTTCTATATTTGTGATTATCTCAAAATCACTCCTGGAGATTTTTTTAACCAGCATATGAGTTACCCGAAAGAAATAAATGAATTAATCAAAATCCTTCAGAATCTGAACTCCGAGCAATTGAAGTTGATCAAACAGATTGCAGAACAGTTTTGTAAAAAGAAATAAAAAATTAAAAAATGAACCACAGAACAGTTTTTGACAGCTATTCTGTGGTTTTTGTTTTTTATTTCAATGTATCCCAGTCAATCTTACGATCTCTGTAGTAATACTCTCTGTCATGGTCGTTGAGTTCTCGAAGGACACGGCAGGGATTACCAAGATGAACATGCCGTCCGCCCCAGTTTGCATAAAACGGCGGCTCGATATAACAGCCTTCTCCTGCTTCTGCGAACATTTCTTTGATCAGCTCTGCTCGTTTTTCCATCTGGGATGGGCGGGTCTGATTGTAGTCGTACATTTTTTCCAGGCAGGTCATCTGGAAACCTACAAGTTCTTTGATGTTTGGATTAAAAAAATACCAGCTTATAAAGCATAGTGTTGATGTTCCATACTATATCTTTATAAACTGGTGTTTCTTCTATTTATCTAACTCAATTACTCTTGTGCAGACTTTCTTGATCAGTTCCGGGCTGTGGCTGACTACGAGCATTCCGATATTTCTTCGTTCTGTTTCTTCGATGAGAAAATGCCAGATCTGGCTCTGGGTGATGAGATCCAGCATGGTTGTGATCTCGTCTGCCAGAAGGAAACGGGTTCTCTGTCCCAGGGCTCTTGCAATGCAGAAGCGCTGTAATTCTCCTCCTGAGAGTTCTGTCGGAAATCTATTCATCCAGTCAGGTTCTATTCCCAGCTTTTCGATCAGTTCCGGTGCTGTCCTGTCTCCTTCTTCGATTACATTTTTCATGCGGAGTCTTGGATTTACCGCCTGCTCCGGGTGCTGCCAGATCATCTGTACCGGACAGTATGCGCCATATTCGCTGAGTGGTTTGCCATCAAGAAGCACTTCGCCACTTTGCGGTGCTTCATATCCGGACAGGATCTTACACAGAGTTGTTTTACCAAAACCACTGGGAGCTATGATTCCTACACGTTCACTGCTGTCTGCACTTAAACTGAACTGTCTCAGTATCTGTCTGCCTTTTACATCATAACTAAAAGACAGATTTTTTGCTTCAAGTCTCATAATATGCACCTCACATATCCACTGCCGTAAGCTTTCCATGGAATCTCGCCCTGACATTCCTGTGATTTCCTGTCGCATCGTGGTGCAAACGGGCATCCCTGCAGGTTATCTTTTACATAAGGCTGTACCCCGTTAATATATTGGAAACCGTGCTTCGGCATCGCACGCCAGAGTGCTCTGGTATATGGATGTCGAAGAGTTTCTTCCTCATTAAAATCATCCACTGCCGCGTCTTCGATCGTATAACCGGCATAAAATACCTGTACTCTGTCTGCCGTTTCCAGGGCAAGTTCCAGATCATGTGTAATGACAAGAACAGCAGCTCCCATATCCGCAAGCTGGCGAAAATGTTCCATTGCACGTTTTGCGAGTTTCGGATCCAGCCCGGGTGTCGGTTCATCCGCGATGACCAGCTTTGGATTCTCGATCAATGCTGTAGAGATCATGATTCTCCTGGTCATTCCCCCGGAAAGTTCAAACGGATACTGTTCCTGAACCTTTTTATCCAGAGAATATTGTTCAAAAATAGAATCCAGATGTTTCTTCTTTTCTTTGTTCTTTTTTCCTTTGCAGATCTGCTGTCCGACCTTCATTAATGGATCCAGATAAGAAGTACTCTGCGGGACCAGAACGATTTCTTTCCCCCGCAGTTTCCGGATGTTTTTTTCTGTCAGCGGCTCTCCGCAGTATCGTATTTCTCCACCCATTTCAGCATTATATGGCAAAATCCCCATGATCCCATGTGCCAGCAGACTTTTGCCCGAACCGGAAGAACCGACTACTGCCACCATTTCTCCTGCATGGATCGTGACACTCAAATCTTTGATCACAGGCAGTTCTGTCTGCTGTATTCCTTTCTGGTACTGGGTAAAAGATATTTTCATGTTGTTGATTTCCAGAATTTTTTCCCTTTCCATTCTCTTCTCCTATTCGTGTGCACTTGCCGGATCCAGCAGCCTGCGGAGATTTTCACCTGTTGTATAAAAACATACAACGGTGATCACCAGCATAATTCCCGGAAATAATGCAAGCCACCACTTGCCTGTGATCAGATATTTCATTGCTTCTGACAAAATAATTCCGATCGCAGGCTGTTCATTTGACAGCCCGAACCCAAGAAAAGTGATACTGGATTCATGAAGGATCGCATGCGGAAAAAGAAGGACAAGTCCGACAATAAACTGCGGAAGCAGATGTGGAACCATGTGTTTCATTGCGATATACAAGTTGCTTTTTCCCAGTTTTCTGGCTGTTTTTATGTAAATCTGTTCTTTGAGCTGCAGCACTTCACCTCTAATCAGTCTCGCCAGAGATGTCCAGTGCGTCAGTGCAACTCCAAGAATGACTCCCTTAAGTCCTCTTCCGCATGCAACGCAGATAAGGATCAGAAGAAGCATATGCGGAATTCCCATGACCAGGTCTATGATCCATGTCACAATGGTATCTGCTGTTTTTCCCATTGTTGCAGATACAACTCCAAGAATAAATGCCATGACCGCGCTGAACGTAGCTGCACATACTCCTATGATGATACTGATAGAAAGTCCTCTGACTGTCCGTGCAAACATATCTCTTCCAAGCCAGTCTGTACCAAACGGATATTTCAGGCAGGGTGCAAGGTTTTTTCTGGAAAAATCTGTTGCCCTTGCTGCATCTTCGCAGAACAGGCCACTGATACAGACTGCTATAAGAAACACCACGGCGATAACAAGCCAGAGTACCAGAGTTTTTCTGCGGTTCCATCTGTTTTTCATCTTCCCGCACCCCCTCTTCGGATCCGCGGGTCGATGACTCCGTACAGAATATTGGCTATAAAGTTTCCTCCAAACACAAACAGTGCACTTATGATCGTGATCGCCATCAGAAGCGGCATATCACTTCCAAGACCTGCACTGACCGCTGCCTGTCCAAGTCCCGGATAGGAAAAAACCTGCTCCACAAGCACTGAGCCGCCAAATATCTCGCTGATCGAAGCAAACTGAAGTGTCACTGCCGGGCCAAGGACATTGCGGAAACCATGGTTTTTGAATATCTGCCAGTTACTCTCTCCTCTTGCTTTTGCAAAAAGCACATAATCGCTGTCACAGATGTCGATCATTTTTTCTCTGGTATGCATGGCAATATTGGATATTCCTGTGATGGAAAGTGTCACCGCCGGAAGGATTGCATGACGCACACGGTCAAAAAAAGTCACTCCGCTTGCCTCAACTCCAATCGGTACACTTAATCCTATCGGAAGTATTTTGAGCCATACTCCAAAAATGATAAGCAACAGCATAGCAATCCAGAATGCCGGGGTACTGGAGATCACCAGACAGTATCCTTTGATGATCTTATCAATCGGTTTTCCACGGTTCATCCCTGCAAGTGAGCCCAGCAAAAAACCAATCAGTCCTGACAAAATCCATGCAATGATCATCAGAAACAGGGAATTTCCAAGTTTTACGGCGATCACTGTCGTTACCTTCTGTCGATAAAGGAGAGATATTCCCATATCTCCCCTCACAAAATCTCTGAACCATGCAATGTAGCGCTGCAGGGGCGGCTGTCCCACGCCCCAGTATTCTTCAAGTTTTGCGATCTGTTCCTGACTCATGCTTCCAAGCGCAGCCTGTCCGACGTTCGCTTTCAGAGGATCGATCGGAGAAGCTGTCATAAGTGCAAAAGCAGCAACATTGACCGCAAACAGCAGAAGCAGCACTTTAATGAAATTTTTTAAGATAAATTTTGCTTTTGAATTATTCAAGATCTGTTACTCCCATGACCACTGATCTACGTTATTTACGATAGACCAGCCATGTCCGTGTGGATGGATCTTCTGGTCAGCTACTTTGAGTCCGTCTTTTACAAAGTACAGATGATCAATATTGCAGAGCCAGATCCACGGGATATCTCCCTCCTGCGTAATTCCGCTCTCTCCGTCCCACTGGGCTTTTTTCCAAAGGTCATACGATGCTTCCAGATCACTGGATTTCAGAGCTTCATCCATATATTTGTCTACGGTTTCGTTCGCATATGGAGAGTACTCTGCAAGGCCGGTCTCGCTCATTGTATGATAGATGTTGTACAGCTCCATTGGTGTATGTGCGCCCCATCCCCATACAAGTGGCTCAGACTCTGCTCTTGTGTAGGCAGTATCCCAGTCAACGCCCTCTGTTGTCACTTCAATTCCAAGTTCGGCAAGCTGATTCTTGCTGTCTTCTGCCAGTGCCTGGCGAACAGAATCGGATGCCGGATACAGCATGGTAAGTTCCGCACGTACGCCGTCTTTTTCACGGATTCCGTCATCACCTTCTGCCCATCCTGCTGTTTCAAGAATTTCTTTTGCTTTATCCAGATCGTATTCTACTTCTGCTTCCTCGTTATACCATGGCATTTTATCGCACACGCTGTATGCCGGGGTTCCGTAACCATTCAGGACATTCTGGATCATTTCTTCACGGTCAATGCCGATATTGATCGCACGTCTTACTTCCACATCGCTGGTGAAGTCATTTCCATAAGTTACTCCGTCAATTTCCTCTGCTGCTGTTGCCGGAAGGTTGAATCCGCGGTTATCTACTGTCTGCACGCTGAACAGATCATATCCGTCAACCGTCATATCTGAATAAGATGCCGCCGTATGTGCCACGTCTACCGTGCCGGACTGAGCTGCTGCCAGTGCTGCATCTTCTTCCATGAAAAGAACGGTTACTTTTTTCATTTTTGGTGCTTCGCCGTAGTAGTCCGGATTCGCCTCAAAAATAACCTGCTGTCCTTTGTCCCACTGTTTCATGATATAACGTCCGGAACCGATCGGATCCTGTCCGTAATTCTCATCATAAGCATGTTCCGGAACGATTCCTACAATTGCCATTGTATATGGCCAGACTGCAAATGGTGTGTTCATGTGAAATTCAACCGTTGTATCATCCACAGCCACTGCTTCTTTCAGCATGGAAAAATCATTGACGGAACTGTTATCGCGGCAGTTGTTGTATGTAAATGCCACATCGGATGCTGTCAGAGCTTCACCGTCTGTAAATTTGACATCATCCCGGATCTTAACAGTCCAGGTAAGTCCATCATCGCTCACAGAATAATCTGTCGCCAGGTCCATACCGATAGAAAGATCTGTGTTTGTAGTAGTAAGTGTGCTCTGGATCAGTGGCTCATGCACATGCTCTCCTGCGCCCCATCCATATGCCGGGTCAAAACCGGACTCCGGCTCAGATGTTGTCGGCATGGTTACGATTACTTCATCTTTCGCTGTGCTTTCTTCCTGTGCCGCAAATACAGTTGCAGATCCTCCTGCAAAGGATGCTGTCACACAGACCGCCATCATAATTGCCAGTAATTTTCTCTTCATTGTCTCATTTCCTCCTTTTGTTCTTATTTATGCATAACGCTGTGTCTATCAACAGTTTTATGGTTTATTTTTATTTATTATGCATAACAAGTTCTATCAGTATACCATCAATTTCGGTCATATATAACCGCCCCTGGGGGATATTGACATATTCATATATCGCATGGATCATACTGTTTTTTTCATGGCTTTACATCCCCCTGGGAGGCTTGTTTTTACACTGCGTTTTGTTAAAATATAGTCAACACAAAGAACTGTGTTATTTTATCAAATAAAGGTGCACAGACCTCCACCCTTAAGGCACCAGTTAACCCATAATAAAAAAAGTACTTCTAATCCGCGGGAAGTACTTTTTTTATATTTATATCATTTTTAATTCATGGTCTTCATTCATAACCGCAAATCTGCTTCCGATCGTTTCTGCAAGATGTCGATTATGTGTGATAGTAATCAATGTCTTTCCTGCCCTGTGAAAATTCTTCAGAAATTCCAGCAGCATGTCCTGTGTTTTCTCGTCCAGACCGGCAAGCGGTTCATCCAATATCAGCACTTCCGGATTTAGTGAAAGAATACAGGCAAGCGAAACTTTGCGTTTCTCACCTCCGCTCAGATGGTACGGCGGTCTTTCTCTGAGTTTTTCTATTCCAAACAACTGCAGACAGTCTTCTGTTCTTTGCCTGATTTCAGTTTCTGACAGTCCCATCTGAACAGGACCAAATGCAATTTCTTCTTCCACGCTTCCGCAGAACAGCTGTGTATCTGCATTCTGAAACACATATCCCATCTGCTGATGGAACCACTTTGCAAACTGTCTGTCTTTCAATGCTTTTTCTGTAATTTCATGATCATTATAAAAATAATGTCCCTCAGAAGGATATATAATTCCATTCAATAACCTGATAAGCGTGGATTTCCCACATCCGTTTGGTCCCTGAATAACCACAGAATCGCCTTTTTCAATCTGGAGATTCACATATCTTAGTGCCACCTCATGCTCATATGCGAAGCAAACTTTTTCCAGTGTGATCATAATTGTCTACCTTTATCCTCTCTCCTGCTGCCTTTATGTCTTTATGAAACAGATGTATCGTAAACGTTACTGTTCATTCAGTTCAGGTGAATAAACAGTGCCACGCACCCTGCCATGATCAAAATATGTACAATGTTGTACGGACACACTCTGTATTTCTGTTTTGACTGATATTCTCCGGTGAATCCCCTGCAGCACATGGATGCATACATTTCTTCTGCCATTTCGCTGGATTTGAGAAAGGTAATTCCAAGAATGCCGGAAAAAGATTTTGCCTTGTCCGGATTTTTTCCCACAGATCTCAGGCTGACGGACCGTAAAATCTCCACACATATCTCACCCAGAACTGAAATATATTTCAGTGTAATATCCAGAGTAAAAATAAACAACGATGGTACATGAAAAGTTCTCATGCCGGCTGTGAGTTTATTCCACGAAGTCCCTGCTGACAAAATACCGACCAATGTTACCGATACGTATACTCTCGCTGTAATGTTTGCCAGAGTCTGAGGATTCCCCATAAAAACCGCCGGCAAAAGAAGAAATATCGAAATCATAACTGATCCTGCTGTTCCGCTTAATATCTGTCGGATAGCAGATGCTGAGAAAAAGGCCAGTCTGACCGTTACAGCAACACACATGATCAGTACAAACAGATAATTTCCCGAACATGCGGTAAGAATAATATAAAGTACCGTATAAAACAATTTAAGAGAAGGAGTGGCAGAAAATCTGCCATCCTTCCCTTCATCAAATCTGAGTCTTGCCAGCACAGACAAAACAGATTTTGTGCTTCTGGTAAGAAAAGCTTCTTTGTCTGCAGAGGGGTTATACTCTTCCTGCCTGCACATCCAGTCTGGAATCTCTGTTTTTTCTGTTCTGTAATTATCCATCATTATGCCGCTTTCTTTTTGAAATCAACTTTGTCTTTCATAAGTGAAGAAATGATCTTAAAGAAAATCACCAGAAGTGCCACACCGACAACTGCCGACAGAATATATCCTGTCCATTCCGGCATACCTGCCATGGAATAATCCGGGAACAATGTCGAAAGTTCAAATCCGCTTTCCATTCCTGCCGGAGTGTATCCCAATTGTGCGCCGCCACTGACAAGTGTTGACATTTCATCAACGCCCCATTCGCCCCAGGCAGTGCCTGTCGCAAGAAGACCGATCGGTGTCAGGACGATAAGTATCGCAATCAGTATATACAAAGGTTTAAATGAAATTTTATTCGGAACTGCATCCAGAGCGGATGGTGAAACCTTCTCTACAAATGTCAGTACCACTACAGTAAGTACAATCTCTGCCAGTCCAAACAAAGTAATATGTCCAATCATCATTGCCGGTATGGACACGCTTAAAGGATATGGACAATAAAGAGCCTGACCTGCCGCATTCTTAAACAGTAATGGCTGAATTCCAAATTCTACAGCGGCACAGAATGCTGCTGCATTGATTCCTATATATGCACCAATCGCGGCACTGAGCTTACGCATACCCGTTTTTTTCAGAAGCAGCTTATACAGAAAAAATCCCAGATACGGCAGTACAAACGCCATGTTGAAGCAGTTGGCTCCAAATGCAAGGATTCCTCCATCTCCAAAAAGCAATGCCTGTATCAGCAGCGCAATGGAAACGGATATACATCCGGCTGCCGGATTGCCTGTAAGAATCGCAATAAGAGTTCCTCCTACTGCATGTCCTGTAGTACCGCCCGGAAGTGGAACATTAAACATCATTCCAAGAAATGAAAAGGCAGCACCGATACCAAGAAGCGGCATCCTGGCCTTTGGTATTTCTGTTCTTACTTTGTTGATTGAATATCCCCAGACCGGGACCATGGCGGCTGTCATTACAGCACATGTCGACGGACTTAAATAGTTCTCAGGTATATGCATAGATATACTTCCTTTCCCTGTGAAAACTTTATTTTATTTGGTGCGCGCCTCATAATTAACTGTATTGTAGCACCACATTAAAGCGTCAGCAACCTACCCTGGGGGATATGGAGATATTCTTATCTGTTATGGATAAGTGATTGTTTTTCATATGTGCAGGCTACTGTCCCATTCATATCCTATTTCTTCTGCAATTTTTTCAGCGATATCAATATCCAGCATATCACTGATCAGCCCCAGTGCCATGTCCATTGCCGCTGTTGTCGTACTGCTGGAATAATATTTCCCGTCCGAAATCCAGTTCTCTCTACTGATGTAATTGATTCCCACTGTAAACATCCGCTTCCAGTTTTCATCATATGCATAATCTGCCACCTGCCTATGGAACAGAAGCCCTGTTCTCACAAGCATTGCAGAAGCATTCTGAACCATCACACAAAAAGATGCTTCTTCTACGGCCTGTTTTAACATCTGCTGTCCCTTATCTCCTTCTGTATGCAGAAAGCTCTTGACGCCCTTTCCTCCTGGAATCAAAAATATATCCTCAATCTCGATAGGATTTAATGGTTCGGTCCATACTTTTATTCCCTGCTTTCCGGTGATCAGTCCTCCGCGCAGTGAAATAAAGCGTATATAAAAATGCTCCGGTACACATCCAAAGATCTGCACCGGGCCAAACGCATCCATCACTTCAAAATCATCAAACAGAAAAACATTTACTACCATAATTCCTGCCCTCCGGTTATTGTCGTTGATTATTATGCTGTTAATTTTATAAAACTGAATCTATTAAGTTTTTTGTATAGTCCATCTTCGGATGATTGATGATATCATCTGGGGTTCCGTATTCTACTGTCTTTCCATGATAGAGCACCAGCACTTTGTTACAGAATGCCTGCACCAGTGCAAGATCGTGACAGATCAGGATAAACGACAGATTCTCCTTCTCTTTCAGTTCGATCAGAAGTTCCAGAATCTGTTTCTGCACGGTTACATCCAATGCACTGGTTGCTTCATCGCAGATCAGGATTTCCGGATCTACTGCGAGAGCTCTGGCAATCGCCGCTCTCTGGCACTGCCCCCCGCTGACCTGATGAGGATAACGGTCCGCGTATTCTTTAGAAAGGCCGCATCTTTCGAGAAGATTTTCCACACGTGTTCGTGTTTCTGTGCGATTTATCCCCATATTCCGGAGACTTTCCCCAATTCCGTCGCCCAAAGTACATCTCGGGTCAAAAGATTCCATTGGCATCTGAAAAACCATCTGGATATCCTGATAGGTTTTCCTTAAGCTTTTGCCTCCGACATGGGTAATGTCCTTTCCTTTAAGAAAAATCTGCCCATCCGTCACCGGCTCCAGATGTGTGATCATTTTGGCAATCGTACTTTTACCGGAACCGGATTCGCCTACGATTCCAAGGCATTCTCCCCGTTCCAGTTCAAAGCTTACATCATCCACTGCGGTCATGGATTTTTTCCCTGATATAAATACTTTTTTGAGATGGTCTGCTTTCAGGATAATGTCTGTCATTTTACTGTACCTCCTGATTTCTGTTCCGTTTCAGATGAAGCACGGAACTCATCAGTTTCTTTGTATACGGATCTTTCGGATGATCCAGAACAGTCTCAGTTTCTCCATACTCCCTTGCCTGTCCATTCTGAAGTACCAGTATTCTGTCTGCCATCAGCCTTACAACACCGATATTATGTGTTACAAGAATCATCGCGGTATTGTATGTTTTACGCATAAGCAGAAGTTCCTCTACTACCTGTTTCTGAACGGTCACATCCAGCGCACTGGTAGGTTCATCTGCCAGAAGCAGGTTCGGATGCATGATCATAGCTGTACAGATTCCCACTCTCTGGTTCATTCCACCAGAAAGTTCAAACGGATAACTGTCCAGCACGCGGTCACTGTCGTTCAGTCCAATCTTCTTCATGATCTGTCCTGCTCGTTCCCGAACTTCCTTCTGGCTGATCTTCTCATGTTCTGACACTGCTTCATGTATCTGTGCTCCGATCGTACGTACAGGACATAATGCGGCTTTGCAGTCCTGAAATACCATTCCGATCTCTGTTCCCAGAAGCTTACGGAGTTTTTTTTCGCTCATGTCTGTAAGGTTCTCACCTTTATACCAGATATCACCTCTTGTAACCAGACCTTCTTCTCCCAGAATCCCCATGATTGCCTTGATGATCGTACTTTTGCCGCTTCCGGACTCGCCCACGATTCCAAGGATTTCGCCCTGCTTTAATTCAAAGCTGACATCCTCAACCGTTGGTTTTCCATTATAAGAAATTGTCACATGCTCTACACGAAGCAAAGAATCCATAATTTATTTTCTCCTCAAAAATTGCTGCTGCAAGCAGAAGCAATAATTTTATTCTACATCCAGGTCAGCAGTGATCTCATAGTAATCGCATGGATGTGCTGCCATTCCTGTAACATTTGACTTGGTTACGATTCCCATATTCAGATGAGATACAAAGAAGAATGCATCGTCATCCAGAATATCCTGCTGAAGTTCTACTGCAAGTTTGGCTCTTTCATCCTTATCAAAGCTCTGATGAAGCTGATCTGTCAGTTTTGTTACTTCTTCATTCTGATAGTTTCCATAGTTCTTGGCACCTGTAACTGTACTGGTAAAGAAGTATTCCGGATCTCCGGTCGGTGCTGTGGTTGTAGAACTTACATATACATCAAAATCTCCACTCTTGGCAATTGTCATATGATCCGAAGTATTATTTACAACCACATCAATTCCGATATCTTTCAGCGTAGCCTGTGCATACTCTGCAAGTTTCGGCTGTTCCAGGCGGGTTGGGTAAGTCAGCCAGTTAATGCTGAGTTTCTGTCCATCTTTATCTACATATCCATCACCATCAGTATCTGTCCATCCTGATTCTTCGAGAAGTTTCTTTGCGCCATCCGGATCGTAAGAAACAGTTTCCACTGCATCGTTTCCATAAGAAAAACTGTTCGGGAATGCTGCTTTTGCCGGAACTCCACGTCCCTGCATAATTACAGAACAGAATCCGTCTTTATCGATTCCCATCTCCACTGCTTTGCGGACATTCTGGTCTTTCATGATCTCGGAATCCATATTAAACTGACCGAAGAAGCAGCGGCTTGTTGCACAGGAATTAATTGTGTAATCTGTATTTCCGTCAAATAATGCATAGTTATCATACTGGAGTCCATAAGTTCCCTGAATGTCTCCGGTCTGCAGGGCTGCGGTCAGTGCACTTCCGTCTGCAAAAGATTTGACTGTAACTTTATCTACTTTCACTTCACCGCCCCAGTAGTTATCGTTTTTTACCAGATCGATCTGGGTTGGAGTGACGTTCTCTGCAATATATGGGCCAGTTCCGGCCACATTGGCAGAACCGCCTTCACCCTGGATTCCATAATCCATGTCAATGATCGCACCATATGGATCACCAAGATAATTGATGATCGCCGGACATGGCTCTGTTGTATAAATGGTAAGTGTCAGACCATCTGCATCAATATGATCGATCTTCAGATCATAAGGTGCACGGTCATGAACTGCGATCAGATCTTCCAGACATTCCTTGACTGCTTCCGCATCCATGGTACGTCCACTGGAAAACTGTACTCCGTCACGAAGTGTGATCTTTACAGTTGTATCATCCACAAATTCATAATCAGTTGCAAGCCATGGCTCTACTTCCATGTTGTCATTATATTTGAACAGAGTTTCGCCAACGCCATAACGAAGTGCACTCCAGCCTGAATAGTTGTCATGTGGGTTTAATCCCGCATCTCCCATTTCCTCGCTGTATCCGGTTGTTCCATATACAAATGACTTTTCGCCGTCAGCCCATACGCTTGTGGACATTCCCGCTGCCAGCATCGCTCCTGTAAGAATTGCTGCAATTAATTTCTTCTTCATAATAATTTTTCCTTTCTTTATATGCTTATCTTTTTGCTCTTTCTTTTGGATCCATAAAATCTCTGAGTGTATCTCCGAGGAGGTTAAAGATCATAACGGTTATAAATATGGCAAGTCCCGGTGCAAGCACCATCCATGGTGAGATCTGGAGCATGCTTCTTCCGTCATTGATCATGCTTCCCCACTCTGCCATCGGAGGCTGCACGCCAAGTCCGAGGAAGGAAAGCCCTGCAAGTTCCATCATCATGGTTCCAATGTCAAGAACAGATGTAACCAGTATCGGACCTGCAATATTCGGTAAGATATGTTTGAACATAATCTTGAGTGTGCTGCTTCCCGAAAGTCTCACCGCCATCAGATATGGTGAATCTTTCTGTGCAAGAGTCAGTCCTCTGGCAAGTCTGGCAAACTTCGGCCATCCGATGACAGCCAGTGCTATGATTGCATTCTGGATGCCACCGCCAAGTACACCAGCTACTGCGAGGGCAAAAACAAGGCTTGGGAACGCAAGAAACAGATCTGATATACGCATCAGCACAGTATCTATGATTCCTCCACACCACCCGCAGATGATGCCGATCACCGTTCCAAGTATCGTGACGATTGCCACCAGAAGCAGTGTCGCATAAATACTGGTCGTACTTCCTACCAGTACACGCGAAAACATGTCTCTTCCGTAGCGGTCTGTACCCAGTATATGTTCTGCACTTGGCGGTTTCTGTGCCAGCAGAAGATCCTGTACATCCGGATCATACGGACAGAGCTTCCGTGCAAAGGCTGCGACAACAAGTAAAACCATCGCCAGTATAGTAAAAAAGATCAGCTTTTCTCTGACATGATTTTTCTTTATTTTCTGTTTTCGGACAGATATCTGTTTCTTTTTCTGCGTCATGCTCTGTCACCTCCTAATCTTACTCGAGGATCCAGATAGTGATAAATGATATCCGTGATCAGGTTTACAACCACATAAATGATTGCCATCCAGGCTACATATGCCTGAATGATCGGGTAATCTCTCATGGTAATGGCATCTACTGCCATTTTGCCAACACCATCCCACATAAAAATAGTCTCAACGATCGTAGTTCCTCCCAGAAGACTTCCTATTGATAAAGCCAGCAGAGTAATGATCGTCAGCATGGAAGACTTCATAACATTCTTCCAGATGATCACGCTTCCTCTCACACCTCTCGCCTTTGCTCCGACCACATAATCTTTGTTCAGTTCTTCAAGGATCGTAGCTCTCACCTGTCTGGTATACTTGGATGCCATAGATATGGCAAGTGTCAGTGTTGGCAGAACGAGGCTTAAAGCTATATTGTCACTGGTAATGACCGGAAACCATCCCAGTCTGATGGAGAAAAAGTACATCAGCACCAGTGCTGCAAAAAAGTTCGGCATGGAATTTCCGATAAAACTTAAGAAGCGTATCAGGTAATCGCTCCATTTATTATGTTTTACTGCTGAGAGAATTCCGAGAGGAATTGCGATCAGCATTGTCAGCAGGACTGAAGATACTGTCAGCATGATCGTTGCCGGAAGTTTCTCTACAAATGTTTCATAAACATCTCGTTTGGATACGTAGCTCTTGCCCATATCTCCGGTTGCCATTCCTGCAAACCATTTCGCATACTGAATAAGAAATGGCTGATCCAGACCATATTCCTTCCGCGTCTCATCAATGACTTCCTGTGAAACTGCTGAACCGGCATTCTCATACATATACGTTACCGCATCACCACCTGCCAAACGCATCATGGCAAAAGACAAAAAAGTGATCCCAATTAGAATCGGGATCAGCTGAAGAAGTCTTTTAAAAATGTATTTAATCATGAATTCTCCTTTTGTGTCTGTAAATCCTCAGACAAAATATCCGCATAGTAATTCGTCAGATAAAGTCTATCAGATGTCAAAAAAGCACACAACCCCGTGGGAGGGTTATGTGCTATTCGTAGTTCGAATACCTTTCGTCTGTTCTGGAATGAGTCGGAATTAACTTTTGGGAAGTCTGCTTACCAGAAAGTCGAGAAATTCCTGTATACTTTCATCAATTTTTTCGCCTTTGTGGAGCATATAGCCAAAAATAACCTTACTGTCACCCATATTCAGCGGGATTCCCGGCGTAGTACCTGTTTTGTTCTCGGAAAGATAACTGCCGCTTACATTTGCAACCCGGCTGTTCCTGAGCATTTTTTCCATAATGTAGTCACTGTTGGTCAGCACAGAAATATCAAGATCTTTCCACTGGAATGCATCTTCCCGTGCAGCTCCGATATCAAAAAATTCATCCTGATAATTCTGGATAAAACGGATTCCTTCCAGATCTGCAAGCTCTGCTTTGTCCTTTCTGGAAGCATAAATTTCTGTCTTCCGCCCTGAATACAGGACTACATCTGTTTCATACATTGTAAAAAACTGTAGTTTATTTTTGGTCAGCTCGTGCAGGAAGTTCTCCTTTTGCTGACTCAGGATATAAACAAATCCAATGTCATCCATGTAGTCACGGACACGTTCCATAACACTCCGTACACCTGCTGTTGTGATCTGAAAGTGATAGTTTTTTTCATAGGTTTCATTATAAAAATCTACAAACTGATTTGCAAACCAGGAACTTGGATTCAGCGAAATACGAATCCATTTTGTCATGCCTCCCAAAGCCATATTCTCCAGAACATTCATCTCATTTGTGATCTTACATGCATAGTGATAGACTTTCTGTCCCTGCACTGTCAGTCGGATTCCTCTCGGAAGGCGCTCAAAAAGCTGCATTCCAAGAGTGTCTTCCAGTGCCTTGATCACCTTGCTCACACTGGGCTGTGTCGAATAGAGGATCTTCGCCGCATCACTGAAAGACCCTGCCTGGGCACATGCCACAAAATATTGTAATTGTTTTAAATCCATATGATTCTCCGCATATTCTTATAGTCTGTGTAGCTGCCTGCCCATTATTTAACTGTCCGCAGCATAAACAGCGGAGTCGGATTATAAAATTCGTCTTTTTCAAGATAGATCCTGCTGCTGATTCCTAAGTCTACCCGGAAATCTTTAAGATCCATAGATCCCAGGGTTTCCAGATCCCACGCCGGACGGCTGTAGGAACTGATCGGAAGCTGACGTTTGATCTCCTCGCACTCGCGCATCATGTCATTTCCGAGTGTGTTATGTGCATGATTTTCCGGAAGATCTTCTACGTTTGAGAAGTCTGTGATTCCGTAGTTTGCATCAAAATTGAGCAGTACACCGCCTTTTTTGAGGACACGAAGCCACTCCTGATATGCGTGACGCACATGCGGCAATGTCCAGGTCAGATTTCTGGAAATGATCACATCAAAGGTGTCATCCGGGAATTCCGGATTCTCTGCATCCATAACTGTAAATTCGCAATTTACGCCCTCTTCTTCTGCAAGGATGCGGGCGTTTTTGATCATATCCGGTGTCAGGTCGATTCCAGTCACCTGATGGCCTGCTTTTGCAAGAAGGATAGTGAAAAATCCTGCTCCACAGCCCACATCGAGAATCTTGAGATTTTTTCCCTCCGGAAGCTGTGTATTGATTTCTTTCATCCAGCGTTCTGCCATGGTGCTGTGAAGTTCCTGTCTTCTCTGCTCCAGAAAACTGTCGCTTCGTTTTTCCCAGTATTTTACGATTTTTTCCTTGCGCTCGTCGTAGCGGCTCACGATTCTTCCGTAGGTGACCATCGGTCCATTGCCAAGTACCTGCAGCGTGCCGCACTGATAGAGAAGAACGCCGTCGAACTCTGCGATGCTGACTTCTTTGACTTTTCCCTCATAGTCACGGACTTCTCCGAGGATATCGCCTTCCTGGATCATGTCGCCGACTTTTTTGAATGGATACCAGAGACCGCTTTCCTCTGCATCCTGATAGCGGACATCTGCCACATCCAGCGGATAGTATGTCCTGAAATCCTTGATTCCCTGATAGATTCCCATATGGCACAGGATATTGCGGACATCTCTTCTGGTAGAGCGGACTTCTTCGTAATTCCAGTCGCCCATTCCGCCACGTTCAATCAGAATACTCGGAATTCCCTGTGAAGCCGCATAGTTGTAGGAACCGCCGGACGCCACGTTGGATTTTACCATGTATGGAACATCGACCTGTTCTGCCATTTTACGGGATTCTGCGACAACTTCTTCTGCTGCCATTCCTGCATAATAGACATACGGTGTTAATTTCTCATAGTCATCTCCACTGTGGAGATCGATGTAATAATCTGTCACCGGCTGAAGTTCCTGAGACACTGCCCATGCAAGGCGCTCCATTTCTGTTCCCTGCGGGTCTCCCGGAAATTCGCGGTTGAGGTTTTTGTCATCAGTCAGTCCCATACTGCCGTTACGGGCCTCAAATGCAGGTCGGTTCATGACTTTGACAATGATGATCGTGCCTGTTACTTTTTCAATTTTGAGTTTCTGGGACAATTCGATTGCTGCCTGGATCCCGACATATTCTCCGGCATGAACACCTGCTGTGATCAGCATGGTTTTTCCTGTACCATGTCCGTGCAGGACAGTCGCCGGAAGTTTGATCTCGCCGTTTGCAAGTTCTAATTCTCCATTCCACTTCTCACCCGGCTCCACTGTTATATTTTTGAGATTAAAAGAATCTCTCTTTCTTCCTGTCAGGAGGAAGATCGGAGAAGTGCTGTTATTGATGATCTCTTCTTCTGTCCAGACTTCTTTCCAGACCGCTTCATCGCAGGAAACATCAAGAAATCCTGTTTTCTGCATAGTTTCGATATCCCACTTCGGACGTTCCAGACGACTTAATGGAACCTGGCGGGCAATCTCTTCCATCTTTTCGATGTCAGTTCCGCTGTAATAGTCCTCCACGTTTTGTTCTTCTGTCTGCTGCCGGTCTTTCTCATAGCTGTTTCGCTTTTCTTCATTATAAAGATGACCGTACCAGTCTGCATCAAAGTTATAAAGCATACCGCCTGGTTTGAGCACACGCAGCCATTCTTTATATGCGAGGTCCGGGCGTGGAAGATTCCATGTTACATTTCTGGTTACAATGGCATCAAAGCTGTTGTTTTCCACATCAAGAGCCTGTGCGTCGCCGGTTTTCCACACAATACACTCCGCTAATCCACCGGCATTCTGCTGTGCTTCCTTGAGCATTTCTTCTGTATAGTCGATCGCCGTCACCTGATAGCCGGCTTCTGCGAGAAGGATTGCAAAAAATCCCGGACCGGTTCCGACATCAAGGATTTTAATCTCTTTTGGTTCGCGCTCCGGGAACTGTTTTCCCAGTAGATCGAGGAGTTTCGCCCTCCACATGGTCTGTCTGGCATCTGCCATTTCCTGCTGATTATATTCTGAATAACCTCTGGCCCGGTTGGTCCAGTAGTCATGGATTTCGTTTTTAAGATCGCTCATGATTTGTTCTCTTTTCCGTATAAAATGTTATTTTTTTAGTATATAAAAAAAACACCCCTCCTACAAGCCGGGAGGGGGGATGTTTTGTCAGAAATTTGACAAATATGTTTTTACTGGAGAAAAATGCTCCACAGACAGATAGTCGGAAGGGATAACAAGGTTGAGAAGATGACCATTTTTGTCGCAAATGGAGAATCGACCTGGTATTTTTCTGCGAGGATACTGGTCGTTGCACCTGCCGGCATTGCTGCAAGGAGTACACACAGTCCCAGGACCGTTTTGCTCAGAGGCAGGAAACGGCAGACGATATAAACGATCGCCGGAATGATAATAAGTCTGTGAACTGTGTATTTCACAACTGTCCAGTCCCAGAAATCTTTGAGATTGATATCTGCAAGGATCATTCCAATGACCATCATCGACATTGCCGTATTACAGTTTCCGACAGCAGTCACCGCACCGTCGAGTCCTGGCGGGATTGGAAGTCCTGTGATCATCAGGATCATTCCAAGTACACATGCCAGAATGCATGGATGTGTGACGACTTTTTTCACCGTTTTCATCTTATCACTGCTTCCGGAAAAAACAGCCAGACCGGAAGACCACATCATGATTCTCTGCGGGATCAGGTACACGCTGGCGAGAACCAGTCCTTCTATTCCGTAAACGCCTTCCGCGATCGGGTTTCCAAGAAATCCTGCGTTTGAGCAGATAGTTCCGTACTGCAGGCACTTCCGACGGTCTTCGGATTCTTTTCGGAACATGACTTTTCCATAGATAACACAGAATACCTGAATACCGATCGAGATAAAAAGAATCGCCAGATAATTGCTGAAATCTCCATCCGTTGCACTCTGGGTAAATGCATGGAGGATGTTGCATGGCAGGATCAGATAGATGACCAGATCATTGATGTTCTTCTGCCCCTGCGGACCGATGATATGTATCTTTTTCATTAAAAATCCTACAGCTACCAGAATAAAGATCGTGAGCTGCAGTGTCAGCAGTGTTTTCATATTTTTTCTCCTCTAAGTGCCTTTTTTCCTTATAACAATATCACTTTTTCTGTGATTATTTTTGGCATTTTTTGAGTGTAGCACATTGAAGTATGTACCGCAAGAAGGACTGGTATATGTTTACGGTTATGTACAAAAAACGTGATATTCTACACGGTTTTTGAATGTTTTTCTGTCTGAAACTGTCTGTACCGTTGACGCATTTCCTGGTTTCCGGTACAATATTTTCAAGTAATGGGAGGAATTTTGCATAATGAATACAGTCTGGAAAACCGGGCGCAGCCGGAGGTTTTTACGAATGCATTTTCCGGGATCTGGTGGGCTGCTTCCACCCTGCTCACTGTAGGCTATGGTGATATTTATCCTGTCACCACGATCGGTAAGATTTTTGGTATTTTTATTGCATTTCTTGGTGTCGGCATGGTTGCGATCCCCACCGGTATCATTTCTGCAGGATTTGTCGACCAGTATTCGAGACTTAAACGGATCGGGGAATATGGTCAGGAAGAAGATGTGCATTTTATCCGCATCCGCCTCACCGAAAATGATCAATGGGTGAATCACAGGATCATGGAACTGAACATGCCGGAGCGTATTATCATCGCCGTGATCCAGCGAAATCACAGGATCCTTGTTCCAAAGGGCGATACGGTCGTGCTTTATACGCAGACGTATATGGCAAATGCGGATGATCTGGAGATTTAACAAATCTGCTATTGACGTTTTTCTGGTTCTCATGCTACAATTCTTTCGTCCAAAACATAGTGTGGATTTTTCTGGCTAAACCATTTTTCGCCACACAATTATCCTTCGGGGTGATTGTGCGGCGTTTTTTATGTTTTAAATTTTATAAAGGAGGCTTATTATGAATGACACATTTATGAAAGAAAAACCGGTTTTCCCGCTGATTTTGTCGATGGCTCTGCCTATGGTGATCTCTATGCTTGTAAATTCTCTGTACAACATTGTGGACAGCTTTTTCGTGGCACAGATCAGTGAAAATGCGATGACTGCGCTGTCGCTTGTCTATCCAATCCAGAACTTTGCGAATGCGATCGCGATCGGATTTGGGATCGGGATCAGTGCTCAGATCGCGATCTGTCTTGGTGCCGGAAACAAAGAAACTGCCAGCAAAGCAGCGACTCATGGGCTTGCATTATCTGCCCTGCACGGTGTTCTTCTGACGATCGGATGCATCCTTGTGATGCCGGGATTTCTGGTGCTTTTTACTTCTGACGCAGATGTTATCGACCTTGGAATCCGGTATTCCACGATCGTTTTTCTGTTTGCAACTATAAACACTACTAACCTTTCCTACGAAAAAATCTTCCAGGGTGTGGGCAAGATGAAGGTTACTATGATCGGGCTTATGGTCGGCTGTGTTTCCAATATTATACTTGATCCGCTGCTGATCTTTGGTATCGGACCATTCCCTGCAATGGGGATTGAAGGTGCTGCGATCGCAACTGGTCTGGGGCAGGTATTCAATCTTGTTTTCTATTTGATCGTCTACAAAATACAGCCTCTCCAGGTCAGATTAAGCCGGAAATATTTACATCCGGACAAAGCTCTGATCGCAAGATTATACTCTGTTGGCATTCCGGGAGCACTGAATCTTGCGCTTCCATCTGTGCTTGTTTCTGCATTGAACGGACTCCTTGCGGCCTACTCTCAGAGTTATGTGGTAATTCTTGGAATCTACTATAAACTGCAGACGTTTCTCTATCTTCCGGCGAGCGGGATCGTGCAGGGAATGCGTCCTGTGATAGGATATAATTATGGTGCCGGAGAGCACAAAAGAGTGAAAAAAATCTACTATGTTACGCTTTGTATGAGTGGTGTGATCATGCTTGTTGGAACCATCATCTGTCTGACTGTTCCGGGGCAGCTTATGGGAATGTTTACTACGAATCCGGAGACAATTGCTGCCGGAAAAACGGCTCTTCGTATTATATGTGCGGGATTTCTGGTTTCTTCTGTGTCTGTTACGGCATGTGGTGCGCTGGAAGGACTTGGAAGGGGGACTGCTTCTCTTGTTGTTTCTCTTTGTCGGTATTTGATCATTATTCTTCCTGCGGCATTTATTTTGAGCAGTGTTTTGGGTGCGGTTGGGGTATGGCATGCGTTTTGGATTGCGGAGGCGCTGACCGCTGGGGTGGCTTTCTTCATCAGCCAGAAGGTTATCGGGGTTTGATCCCCAGGACCCCGTAACCTTGTGCTCGCCTGGGCGAGGTTAGGACCGAGGGGACGTGGCCCGTCCCCTCAGGCACCCCTGGGCTTTTTTTGAGCTTTGGTGGAGACCCTGGTTGTTTTGTGGGGGAGGTGATGCTGTGTGGGCCCATACTATTGGTGGGAATTGATTTGCCTGTAGCGCGGTTTGGTCTTTTTTGTGGTTCTGATGACTTAATTGCGACTTTCCCATGTTCTGGTCTACTTTTCTTTGTGGTTCTGATAACTCGCTTGCGGCTTTCTCTTGTTTTGGTCTACTTTTCCTTGAATTTCCGATGACTTGATTACAGCTTTCTCTTGTTCTGGTCTACTTTTCTTTGCATTTCCGATGACTTAATTGTGGTTTTGTTATATCCTGGTCTATTTTTCTTTTTATTTTGGATGATCTGTCTGTAGCTTTCTTGCATTTAGGTCATCTTTTTTTATTTTCTCTTGACAAATACCCTCATGGGGTATATATTACAGACATAGTAAACATACCCCGTGAGGGTATTTTGGATATGTATTTTGAGTATATTTTAGAAAGGAAGTTGGTCTATGGAGAATAATAATGATGTGACGAAGACTCCTGTCTGTTCCTGTTGTTGTACGAAGCATACGGATCGGTCGGAGGCGGAGAGGAAGAAGCTGGTGAATCGGCTGAAGCGTATTGAGGGGCAGATTCGGGGAATCATAGGGATGTTGGAGAATGATGCTTATTGTAATGACATCCTGATCCAGTCCGCTGCTGTCAATGCCGCTGTCAACTCTTTTAATAAAGAGCTTCTTGCGAATCATATCCGTACCTGTGTGGCACGTGATATCCGTGCCGGTAAGGATGAAACGATCGACGAGCTGGTTGCAACTCTGCAGAAACTGATGAAATAACTGTAACTGTAAAAATCACAGAAAAGAAACTCAACAAACACAAAGACAAAGTATTTAAGGAGGAAGAAAAATCATGAAACCAGCTGATATCATTATTTTACTTATTGTCATTGTCGCTATGGTCTTTGCAGCGCGCAAGGCTGCCGGACATTTTAAGGGAGACTCTCTCTGCTGCGGAGGCGGCGATGGAAGTTCCAAGAAACCGAAGAGAAAATTCCTGGACGGCCCTGTTCTTGGAACCAGGACGATCCGCATCGAAGGCATGCATTGCCAGCACTGCGTGGATTCTGTAACCAATGCTCTCAACGAGATCGACGGAGTCGTTGCAGAAGTTGATCTGAAAAAAGAAATCGCAACTGTTTCCTATGACCGTTCCATTTCTGACGGCGACCTTCGCGAAGCAGTAAAAAAAGCAGGCTTTACATGCCTGAGCATTTCATAAGAGGAGGCACACAATGGAACAATACAACGTCACCGGTATGAGCTGCGCTGCCTGCAGCACCCGTGTGGAGAAGGCTGTATCCAAAGTGCCGGGAGTCACATCCTGCTCTGTCAGCCTTCTGACAAACTCCATGGGTGTGGAAGGAACAGCTTCCCCCCATGATATTATCAATGCCGTAGAACAGGCAGGTTACGGCGCATCCCTCAAGGGAGCCAATAAGGAACAGGTTTCCATATCTGAAGCCGAAGAAGCCCTCGAGGATCACGAGACACCGATCCTCAAGCGTCGTCTGATCGCTTCCGTCGGATTTTTGCTCGTGCTGATGTACTTCTCCATGGGACATATGATGTGGGGCTGGCCGCTGCCTGCATGGTTTAATGACAACCATATCGCAATGGGTCTTGTGCAGCTTCTGCTTGCCGGAATCATCATGGTCATCAACCAGAAATTTTTCATCAGCGGATTCAAGAGCCTGTGGCATCGTGCCCCGAACATGGACACACTCGTTGCCCTCGGTTCCATGGCATCTTTTGTATGGAGTGTCTACGCACTCTTCGCCATGACAAGAGCTCAGGTCGACGGCGATTCTGCCGCTGTCATGAACTACATGATGGATTTTTACTTCGAATCCGCGGCAATGATCCTGACCCTGATCACCGTTGGCAAAATGCTTGAAGCCCGTTCCAAAGGAAAAACCACTGACGCTCTCAAGAGCCTCATGAAACTCGCGCCAAAGACCGCTGTCGTTCTCCGCGACGGTCAGGAAACTACTGTCCCGATCGAACAGGTCCACAAAGGAGACATCTTTGTGGTCCGCCCAGGAGAAAACATCCCGGTTGATGGTGTGATCGTCGAGGGAACCAGTGCTGTCAACGAATCTGCCCTTACAGGCGAAAGCATCCCGGTTGACAAAGCCGCCGGAGATCTTGTTTCTGCTGCTACTGTCAACCAGTCCGGATTTATCAAATGTGAAGCAACCCGCGTCGGCGAGGACACTACCCTCTCCCAGATCATCAAAATGGTAAGTGACGCAGCTGCTACCAAAGCTCCGATCGCCAAGATCGCAGACCGTGTTTCCGGTGTTTTTGTGCCGACAGTCATCACAATCGCGATTCTCACCACGCTTGTCTGGCTTCTGACCGGACATGAATTCGGCTATGCACTTGCCCGCGGAATTTCCGTTCTCGTTATCAGTTGTCCATGCGCGCTCGGACTTGCCACTCCGGTAGCGATCATGGTCGGCAACGGAATGGGTGCCAAGAACGGTATCCTGTTCAAAACCGCTGTTTCTCTTGAAGAAGCAGGCAAAGTCCAGATCGTTGCCCTGGACAAAACCGGTACGATCACCAGTGGTCAGCCGGAAGTGACAGATCTGCTCCCGGCAGATGGAATTTCTGAACAGGAACTCCTCACCATGGCATTTGCCCTGGAAAAAAAGAGCGAGCATCCTCTTGCCAAAGCGATCCTTGGCCACGCCGAAAGCCTTCATCTCACAGCACCGGAAGTCACCGATTTCCACGCTCTTCCGGGAAATGGACTTTCTGCTGTGCTTGATAATGAAACTCTGATCGGTGGAAGCATGAAATTTATCAGCAGCCAGGTAAGCGTTCCTGCCGCACTCTCCCAGAAGGCAGAAAAGCTTGCAGAAGAAGGAAAAACTCCCCTCCTTTTTGCCCGCAATGGCAAGCTGGCCGGCATCATCGCTGTCGCTGACGTCATCAAAGAAGACAGCCCGCAGGCAGTCAAAGAACTCCAGAATATGGGAATCCGTGTTGTCATGCTGACCGGTGACAATGAGCGTACCGCAAGAGCGATCGGTGCCCAGGCAGGCGTGGACGATGTCATCGCAGGCGTTCTCCCTGACGGCAAGGAAAACGTGATCCGTTCCCTCAAAGAACAGGGCAAAGTTGCCATGGTCGGCGACGGTATCAACGATGCTCCTGCCCTCACACGCGCAGATATCGGAATCGCGATCGGTGCCGGAACAGACATTGCGATCGACGCAGCTGATGTCGTTCTGATGAAGAGCCGTTTAAGCGATGTTCCTGCCGCTGTCCGTCTCAGCCGTGCCACATTGAAAAATATCCACGAAAATCTTTTCTGGGCATTTTTCTACAATGTGATCGGCATTCCGCTGGCTGCTGGTGTATGGATCCCGATCTTCGGATGGACACTGAATCCGATGTTCGGTGCCGCCGCAATGAGCCTTTCCAGCTTCTGCGTTGTCACCAACGCCCTGCGTTTGAACCTGTTTAAGATCCACGACACAAAAAAGGACAAAAAAATCAAACAAGCTACTTCCATTGAGGTAAAAAATGATTATAATATAAAAGAAAAGGAGCAAAAAGCTATGGTAAAAGTTACAGTTAATGTTGAGGGAATGATGTGCGGACACTGCGAAGCACACGTAAATGAAGCAATTAAGAAAGCATTCGGTGTAGAGGAGGTCGTATCTTCTCACGAAAGCAACACAACCGTTTTTACAGCACCGGAGAAGGTTGATGAGGACAAGATCCGCCAGACGATCAAAGATGCCGGATACGAAGTAACCGGAATTACACAGGAATAAAATCTTACAAATTTATAATCATCATATTTCAAACATCAGACGGTTCCGCATACTATTTCGGAACCGTTTGTTGCATGTCATAAATTATTTTTTACTTTACGGGGGGAACTTATGAACAACACACAGGACAAAAATAATCCGGAAGAGACTAAAGATCTGGATTATTATCTCGGACACATCCGCTATGATATGACGAATCTTATCAAATGGCTGGTCCTCGCAGTACTGACCGGTCTGACCGTCGGCTTTATCAGCAGCCTTTTTGCAAGGGCACTCAAATTTGTCACAAATTACCGGGCAGAAAACACATGGATCTTTTTCCTGCTGCCACTATCCGGTCTGGTGATCGTATTTCTTTATCAGAAATTTGGGCGTGAAGACGGCGGTACAACTCAGGTACTTTCTACGATCCGCTCTCAGGATGATGTGCCTTTTCGCTCTGCTCCACTGATCTTTGTTTCTACGATCCTCACCCACCTTGTGGGTGGTTCTGCAGGTCGTGAAGGTGCTGCGATCCAGCTTGGCGGAAGCATTGGCAATCAGCTTGGAAGCTGGTTCCGGCTCGATGAAGAAGACCGTCATGTCATGGTCATGTGCGGCATGAGTGCTGCTTTTGCTGCTGTTTTTGGTACACCGATGGCGGCTGCTGTATTCGCAATGGAGGTTATCAGCGTCGGCGTTATGTACTATGCGGCACTTGTTCCCTGCGTGATCTCATCCCTGATCGCATCGGAATTCGCTGCCGGTTTTGGCATCAATCCTGAGTCATTTCATGTTGTAAATATCCCTGAATTGTCCGTCATAACAGGCGGCAAAATGGTCATCATCGCAGTCGCATGTGCCGCAGTCAGCATCATTTTCTGCATGGTCCTTCAGGGTGTCAGCAAGCTTTATACCAGGTATCTTCCTAATCCATATGTCCGCATCGTGGCGGCGAGTGCAGTCATTATTGTGATCACTCTTCTGCTTCATACGACTGATTACATGGGTGCCGGAAACAACCTTATTGAACTTGCAGTAGAGGAAGGTCAGGCTCATCCACTGGACTTTTTGTGGAAAATAATCCTTACTGCCCTGACTATGCGTGCCGGTTTTCGCGGCGGCGAGATTGTCCCTTCTTTCTGTATCGGAGCCACCTTCGGATGCCTTATGGGACAGCTTCTCGGACTTTCTCCATCCTTGTGTGCAGCCGCAGGCATGACGGCTCTTTTCTGCGGTGTTACCAACTGCCCGATCACCTCGATCCTGATCGCATTCGAGCTGTTTGGATTCCGTGGAGTTTCCTATTATCTGATCGCTGTCTCCATCAGTTATGCCGTTTCCGGATACTATGGACTGTATAAAGATCAGACAATTGTATATTCTAAATACAAAGCCAAATACATCAATCGTCATACCAGGTTTTAATCCCTGGTACGACGATTTTTAATGCATTTTTTCTATAATTCAGAGGCAAAAATGTTATAAAATTAACGTTTTATTTTGCTAAATCTTTACTTGTACATTAAAAATTATGTGTTAGAATAAAGGTGTGTTTTTTAGGTAAAGAAAAGTAGGAGGAAATTTATGCGCAAAACAAAAATTATCTGTACCCTTGGTCCGTCTACTGATAAAGACGGTGTTCTGGAAGAACTTGTTAAAGAAGGTCTGAACGTAGCACGTTTCAACTTCTCTCATGGTTTACACGATGAACAGAAAGGCCGTATTGATAAATTAAAAGAAATTCGTACACGTCTTGGTAAACCGGTAGCTGCGCTTCTCGATACAAAAGGTCCTGAAATTCGTATCCGCGAATTTGAAAATGAAAAGGTTACTCTGAAGGAAGGTCAGGAATTCACCTTAACCGCAGAAGAGATCATGGGAAATGAGAAGATCGTTTCCGTTACCTATAAAGAATTATATAAGGATGTCAAACCTGGCAACAGCATTCTGATCGATGACGGTCTGATCGGACTTGAAGTTAAGAAGATCAAAGGTCAGGACATTGTCTGTAAAGTAGTAAACGGTGGTGTTCTCGGCAATAAGAAAGGTGTCAACCTTCCTGGTGTAGAAGTAAACATGCCATTCATCAGCCCTAAGGATCACGACGATATCCTGTTTGGTATCAAAGAAGGCTATGATTTCATTGCCGCTTCTTTCACCAGAACAGCAGCCGATGTCAAAGAAATCCGTGATATCCTTGAGAAAAACGGTGGACAGGACATCAAGATCATCGCCAAGATCGAGAACCAGCAGGGTGTTGACAACATCGACAGCATCATTGAGGTAGCTGACGGTATCATGATCGCCCGTGGTGACATGGGTGTTGAGATCCCGCTTGAGGATGTTCCGGTTATCCAGAAGGATATCATTGCCAAAGTATACACTGCTGGAAAACAGGTTATCACAGCTACTCAGATGCTGGATTCCATGATCAAAAACCCGCGTCCGACACGTGCAGAGACCACAGACGTTGCCAACGCGATCTATCAGGGAACAAGTGCGATCATGCTTTCCGGTGAAACTGCTGCAGGTAAATATCCTGTAGAAGCACTCAAGACTATGGTCAAAATCGCAGTTCGTACAGAAGCTGACATTGACTTTAATCAGCAGTTCAGTTTCCGCACCAAGGAGCACGCTACAAACGTAACCACAGCAATCTCTCATGCTACCTGCATGACAGCGATCGACCTGAATGCCAAAGCCATCATCGCAGTTACCCGTTCCGGTAATACTGCACGTATGGTTTCCAAATATCGTCCAGGATGCCCAATCATTGCATGCACTCCGGATGAACGCATCTGGCGTCAGCTGAATCTGGTTTGGGGTGTTACTCCACTCCTGACCAAAGAGGAATACAGCATGGAGATCCTTCTCCTTCACGCTACAGAGGCAGCCGAAGAAAACGGCTACGTCAAAGAAGGCGATGTTGTTGTTCTTACTGTCGGTGTTCCGCTTGGACGTTCCGGTAATACCAACCTGCTCAAAGCAACCGTTGTTGGCGAATACTAAGAATTGTATACAAAAAAAACCAAGGTCATTATCCTCGAAAATGAGGATAATGACCTGTTTTTTCACTTATTCTGTGATTAATTTAACAATATTATTTCTCATATACAGTGATCACGACAGGTGTTTGGGATTCATCGTCATACTGCTGGATCCAGTAGTATTTCTCATCTTTCTTTGCCGTATCCTGGGATGTTTTTTCTTTCTTTAATTCTTTCAGTGCAGCCAGTTCTATGTACGGATTCTTCCCGTCTATTCTATGAAAAACAACTTCATTCATATCTATATCCGTGAAGTTTTTGTTCTTATCTCTGACTGTAAACTTCTGGATCTCCTGACTGATCTCGCAGCTTCCACCAGTGGAAGTGGTCATTGTGATCTTCTTTTTGGCTTCTGTGATCCTGATGATATTGACCAGTTTCTGATTTTCTGTGAGCGTCATTATCATTCCGTCATCTGTCTGTTTCAGACGGATTCCAAGTTCGGATGCCGGTTCCTTCGCAGTCAAAGTGATCCAGTTTACGCCCGGAACTTTGCTGTTGATGATCGCAATGGAATGCAGAGTTTTACTCTCACTGCTGAACGAAAATCCATGTTTTATCTCCTCAACAGAAGTAGAAATTGCAAGGTCTGTGATGTTTCCATCGGAGTCTTTTTTGGCATCCACAATGCCTTCTGAAACTGCTCTTCCTTCCACTTCTTCCGTGTCAGAAGGGTCTGTCGGATTCGTGATTTTGCGTGTGCTGACTGCCGTTTCCGGGTCATATTCTGCTACTACTTCTGAAGATGTCGCGTATGCAAAACTTGCATATTCTTCGTCGATATCTTCGTCTGGAAGTTCCTTTGTATCGCTGCCACCGATACCATCATTTTTCGTTTCATCGTTGGAATTTTCTTCAGATTTACTTTCATTCTTTGTATCAGAATCCACAGTGTTTTCCTTCTCCGGATCTTTCTCTTCGCCATCTTTATTTTCGTCTGTATCTTCCGGATCAGATGCTGCTTTCGCCGGAATAACTTCCTTCATCTGATAATCGCAACCATTCCTCTTGCACGCATAGAGGATAAAACCATCCTTATCGTCGGTGGCTTCCTGACGTGAGATTTCTTTCAGATCATGTTCCTTTGTTTTTGGTATGGACACTGTTTCTGATATTCCACACTCCTCACAGCTCCGTGTCTGCTGACCCTCAGTTACACAGTCTGCCGGGATCGTTACTGTCCATTCCGTCCATGAATGCTTCCCTGTCTCACAGCCATCCGCCACAGAAGATCTCGCTTCTGACTCCTCATGATTTCCAGTGATACCTGGCTCTACTTCTGTTGACTTCGGTTCTGCATAAACGCTTCCGCTGACTGCCATTGTCATCGCAACTGTCAATGCAAGTGCTGCTGCTTTTCTTTTCATGTACTGCCCCTCCTCTGTCTGAAATACGTTCCATATGATGATTTTATCTTATCATCAAATCCTTTTTTAGTTTTTCCCTGCCAGGTCTTTGATCACTTCTCCTGCGATGATCAGTCCGACTACGGACGGAACAAAGGCTGTGGAACCTGGAATATCACGACGCTCTGTGCATTTATGTGCTGCGCCCGGAGGGCAGATGCAGTGTGTACGGCAGCTGATAGACATGTCCTCAATCGGGCGGATTGGCTTCTCCTGAGAGTATACCACTTTGAGCTTCTTAATTCCACGTTTTTTGAGTTCACGACGCATAACTTTTGCCAGAGGGCAGACGGATGTTTTGTAGATGTCTGCTACCTGAAAAGCAGTCGGGTCGAGTTTGTTTCCGGCTCCCATACTGCTGATGATCGGAACGCCGGCTTCTTTGGCTTCCATGACGAGCTGGATCTTTGCAGTTACGGTATCTACTGCATCTACAACATAATCATATTGGGAAAAGTCAAACTCATCCTTGGTTTCTGGAAGGTAGAAGCATTTGTGGACATTAACTTCTGCCTTTGGGTTGATGTCGAGGATGCGGTCTTTCATAACATCGACTTTGTATTTGCCGACAGTGCTTCTGGTGGCGATGATCTGACGGTTCAAGTTGGTGAGGCAGACTTTGTCATCATCGATCAGATCAAGTTTACCAACTCCACTTCGCACAAGTGCCTCTACGGTATAACCGCCGACTCCACCGATTCCAAAAACGGCAACTCTGGAGTCCGCCAGTTTCTCCATGGCTTCTTTACCAAATAACAGTTCTGTTCTGGAAAACTGATTTAACATTTATATCTCCTTTTCTTTTTCATCCAGTGTTTCATTCATACTTCCGGTACGGTAGCCCAGAAGATCGAGAGTTACATAGTCAAAACCATACTCTTTGAGCTGGTTTGCAATTTTTGTTCTGTTGCCTTCCTCGACAATTTTGGTAATCTCGTCTGGAAGGACTTCGATTCTGGCGATGTTTCCGTGGATGCGGACGCGCACCTGATGGAATCCCATGTCCAGAAGAAGCTGCTCTGCCTTGTCTACCATGCCGAGTTTTTTCTCACTGATGGTCTCACCGTAGACAAAACGTGAGGAAAGACAGGCAAAGGACTGTTTGTCCCAGGTCGGAAGTCCCATTTCTTTGGAAAGTTCGCGGATTTCTTCTTTGTAAAGTTCTGCCTGACGAAGCGGGCTGCTGACGCCAAGTTCCTTGACCGCGATCAGACCTGGACGGTAGTCGCCATTGTCGTCCATATTGGAACCCTCAGCAACTGCATTCATGCCATTTTCACGGGCAATCTCCCAGATTTTCTCAAAAAGTTCATGCTTGCAGAGATAGCAGCGGTTCTTCGGATTCTGGCGGAAACCGTCGATATCCAGCTCCTCAGATTTACAGACGATATGACGCACGCCGTTTTTCTCACAGAACTCTTTCGCTTCCTTCAGTTCTCTCTCCGGGAAAGAACAGGAACTTGCGGTAACTGCGATCACATTCTCTCCTCCAAGAGCTTCCAGCGCTGCTTTCAGCAGGAAAGTAGAATCCACACCGCTTGAAAAAGCAACTGCAACACTTCCCATTGCTTTCAGATTCTGCTGTAATACTTTATATTTATCATGGATATTCATTGCTAAACGCTCCTTTTAACCTAGTATACTAGTGTGTATTATAGCATACTGCATTCCGCACTACAACATAAAAACAGGCAGGAATTTTGCGCTGTTATGCGAATTTCCTGCCTGTATTTTTGTTTCATTTATCACTCAAAATCAAATCTTCTGACTTCGCAGTTTTTCACTCCGAATGTCGCGTATTCTTCGTTTGTCATCTCGTAGAAATAGGACTGGATCACCCTGGAAATCCCGTTGTGTGCCACGAGGATATAGGTTTTGTGATCGGATTCTGCTTTGATCTCGTCGAGGAGATTGTAGATCCTCTGTGCCAGATGCAGCATGGATTCCCCGCCGTCATATCTGGTGATGAACTGCTGCTTTGCTTTCTGGAATTCCTCACCGTTGCGGGCAGTGGATTCGTATTTTCCGAAATTCTGCTCGATCAGTCTCGGCTCTACACGTGCCGGAATTCCGGTAATCTCAGAAATATGTTTTGCTGTATCTGCTGCACGCATCAACGGAGAATAAAGGATCTCATCTGCCTGGATCCCCTGTCGCAGAATCTCATGCCCTGTCTCGATCGCCTGCTGATGTCCCTTCTCTGTCAGCGCGATATCTGTCGCTCCGCAGATCTTATTCTCTACATTCCAGACTGTCTGTCCATGTCTCACAAAATAAAAATGTCCCATTGTATTTCAACTCCTGCTCTTTCGTTTTTCTTTATCTTACCATCTTTATCCTGTAAATGGGTATCTCTATTTTGTTATAATGTTATAGGAAATTTCTATCGCCCTGCCATCCATCCCATTCACAATGACTCTGATGATTTTACGCCATCGTCATAAGTACCGTTCCGACAGTGATCAGTACAACTCCCACCGCAGATTTGCGCGTCAGTTTTTCGTGGAAAACGATCCAGGAAAAAGCAATCGTCGCGAGAATACTGAGTTTATCGATCGGCACGACAACACTTGCAGGTCCTTCCTGCAGAGCACGATAATAACAGAGCCAGGAAGCTCCTGTCGCGATACCTGAAAGTCCGATAAAAAGAAGCTCTTTTTTCTCAATCTCTTTTACTTCCTTCTGCTTACCCTGGACAAAAACCATCAGCCATGCCATCAGAAGCACAACTGTTGTACGGATCGCGGTTCCCAGGTTTGAGTCAATCCCTGAAATTCCAACCTTTCCAAGAATCGCTGTCAGGCTCGCAAAGACTGCTGAAAGCACTGCATAAATAAACCAACTGCTGTCTTTTTTCTTTGTATCTTCTATAACTTTCTTTCTGGAGATCATCATATAAGTACCGATCGCGATCAGACAGACACAGCCAAGCTTCGCCCATGTCAGTCCCTCATGGAGAAAGATCAACGCCAGGAAGATCGTCAGTATCGTACTGGATTTATCGATTGGCACAACCTTGTTGACATCGCCTTTCTGGAGCGCATGAAAATAGCACAGCCACGATGCTCCCGTCGCCAGTCCGGACAAAACGAGAAACAGCAGCGTCTCTCTGCTGATATTGTGGATTCCAGAAAAAGTCCCCGTGACCAGCACCATCAGCCATGAGAACAGAAGAACTACGATCGTTCTCACTGCTGTCGCCACATCTGAATCTGTTTTCTGAATTCCACACTTTGCGAGAATCGCTGTGATTCCCGCAAAAAAAGAAGATCCTACTGCGAATAAGATCCACATAAACAATCCCCCCTCTTTATTCATTTTATCTGCAAAAAGAGCAGGTCTCTGCCCGCTCTCTGCTAATCAATCCTTATTAATCCTCATCAAAGTTTACTGCGTAAACTCCCTCTGGAAGTCTCATTGTAAGGATTCCAAGATTAAATTCATGATCCATAACTGTGATATGATACTCAAAGATCACATCATCCTCAAACTTGGACAGTAATACATAAGTACCATTTTCCTTGCCGTCAATCTGGTCACAGATGTCCTCGTAGACTGCTTCCCCGGAAATTTCCCTCGGATAACCTGATGACTTGATCTTTTCCTCAATTGCCTGATATAATTCTTCCATTTGTACGTCTCCCTTCAGTAGCGGATTCCGAATCGCCGCTCATCCTCATCCAGAGAAATCCTTCGTCTTCGGATATCATCGATCTCTATATAACGGTCATTGTAAAGTGCCTGAATGATCTTGTCAATATCTTCTTCAAGGCCCTGCAATTCTGTCGAAACAGAACCGTCATATTCGTTCCTCGCCCATCCGGTCACGGTGTACATCTGTGCCAGGTATCCTAATTTATACCGGAATCCAACACCCTGGACTCGTCCATAAAAACTGATCGCTTCTCTGATTTTCTGCATGGTTTTTCCTCTATATTTATTTTATCTGTTTCTCAGTTTTTCCATAATTTTGTATCCTATATATCCTGACAAAATTCCGAGAAGGATTCCTCCCAGTACATCTGTAGGATAATGTACATATAAATAAAGTCTTGAGACTGCGATCAGGCAGGCAAGTACCAGCGCCGGTTTCCAGGCTTTATTTTTTGCAAAAAACAATGCGCTCACTGTTGTAAACGATGCTGATGTGTGACCCGACGGGAAAGAAAAATCGTGAAGCTTCGGAACCAGAAGCTGAACTGTCGTATTTACATCATACGGTCTTGTCCTCGCAAACAGATTTTTGAGAATCACATTGCACAGTATCGTCTGTACAACCAGTGCCGCCAGCATTACGCCGCCGGCCCGCCTTGTTTTCGGTATCACCAGAAAGATCGCCGTCAAAATAATCCAGATAATTCCGGCATCTCCAAGTCTGGTGATCCCGACCATGATCTTATCCAGCACCGGTGTATGCAGTGTCTGGATAAAATCCAGGATTTTTAATTCAATGCTCATAATCCTCACTCCATTGTTTATAAATGTATCTGCATGTGCCGATTGTCTTATGTATTTTAATCTTCTGCTCTTCTGTAGGATTGATCTCTGTTTTGAATCGCTTCAGCAATCTCCTCATCCTTTTCCTATTTATCCCATGAACAAGACCTAAGCTCCTACCGCAGTTTTCTCAGTTCGCCTTCGATCAGAAACACTTCGTCGCCCTCGTTGATGTCCAGCTCATACAGTCTGGCATCTTTTTCGTGGATGATCTTTTCTTCTCCTGTGAGATTGCTTTTGAGAAGTACTTTGTCTTTGATCTCAAATCCATCCGGCCACCCTTCACAGCCGAAATCCGGTTCTTCAATATGTAAAACCTGAAATGTTTCCAGCATAGTAATTTCCCCTTTTAGATAAAAAACTTATTCTTTTTCTCCCTCATTTGCATCTTCCATTGTGATGCATTCCTGTGCCTGTTCTTCTATGTAATGGAGGCTCAGGACTGCCTGCGGCCAGTTGACATTTACAACTGGTGTCTTTTTTCTTTCTTCTCCTGCTTTGCGGATCAGGTCGAGAAGTTCCTTCAGTACTTCTCTGGTAAGATAGCCGCCACGCCAGTGGAAGGTGAGTGTTTTGCCTTTCTTTGCAGCCTGCAGGGAGCGCTTGTAGACATCTTCCTGCTTCGTAAAGGAAAGTTTCTTTTCTTTGTAGTAAAAATGTTCGTGCTCTGTGCAGCGTGGTGCCGGTGCGATCAGAGGCTCATGATCCCGGAAAATGCTCTTGTCGTCAAGATTAAAATAATCGTAGCGGATATCCTGCACCTGGTCGCTCTTTCCAAGGGTGTTGTCAAAAGTCGCATCCAGATGATAATATACGCCGCCGACTTTGACGATATTCCAGGTGTGGCGGTATTTGATCCCCTTATCCGGATTGTTTCCGCAGATTGCGATGACGCACCAGACACCAAGCTCATCGAGAAGGACTTTGACCGCCTTGGCGATTCCCTCACAGACACCCACTCCCTGTCCGAGTGGTCCTATGATCTCGTGAGAATATGGTTTCTTGAGTTTATCGTAGCGGATGTTTTCGCAGATAAAATCGTGGACATATTTTTCCTTTTCCCATTCGGACAGGTTTTTGGCAGGCCGCACGAGCTTGTCTACCCGTGCGGTCATTGCCTTCTGGTGTTCTTTGATCTTACTTTTTTCGAAGAGATACTCCGGGATAAAGATGATATTCGGTGAGTCTTTGTAATAGCGGTACTTGTATCCGGTTACCCAGAAAATCTCCGGATGATCCAGCCTCAGCTGAAAAAATACATCATATAGAGCATCTGCATCCAGTGCCGGAATCTGAAATTCATCCGCCAGTCCGCGGATTCCCTGCAGCATGGCATGATACGCCGCCTGCTTCTGTTTATCCATGTGGTTGTAGTAATACTGTTCCATCTTACTCGTATCTCCCGGATCTATTTCATAGAGTACTGCATCATCTCATAATGAAGGATACATCCCTCATAAATCTCCATCGGCAGAAGCGCCCTCGCCACCAGCTTAAGTTCCTCCTCTGGTCTGTCAATCCTCTGCAGATGTGCATAGTCTCCATCGATCTGTTTTACTTCATAATCACATTCTAACATTGTTTTTCTCCTTGTTGTAAAGTGGATATTTTTAATTTACCTTATTTCCATTCTCGTCATAGTTCCAGTCATCAAACCAGTCTGTCTCTTCCGAATCTCTGTTGTCAAAATCGTTGAACCAATCCGTTTCTTCTGTATTTTCCTCCGATGCAGCTTCTGTTGGGGAGATTTCAACTGTCGGAACAGGGGCTTCTGTTGGAGTTTCTATCGGAGCTTCCGTTGGTGCTGCACTTATTGTCGGAATGGCAGTTGCCGATACTTCCTGATTCTCTTTCGATTCGATTTTCTGTGAATTTCCCATTCTCATATAGCCAAATGCAGCCATTGCAATTCCCGCAATACACAGAATGCCGATTATCGCTGGCATTTTGGAGGATTTCTTTGGAGTTTTCGGCGTTTTATTCTCCGGTTCCACCGGCTGTACTATCACCCGTTCCGGTTTCACTGATTCTGTTTTCTCTGCTTCTGTTTTCTCCAAATCATCTTCCAATCCGGAGAAAAAATGAATGTCTTCTTCTGCTCTTTCTTTTTCTGAAACTTTTGCTGTTTCCTGGTCTTTCTGGTTCTGGTCATAGCTTTGTAAAAGCTTTTCTAGTTCTTCATACATTTCCTGCGGACTCTGGTATCGATCTCTCGGATTAACTGCACATGCCTTCCGCAGAATATCGCCAAGTACATGGCCTCCCATTGCCGGGTCTGGAAGTATCTCTCCTTTTAGACGTCTCTGCTTTGCCTTTGTTACATCACTGTATGACACAACTTCCCGATCCTGTGGCACAAACGGCAGCTTTCCCTTATTTGCAAGCTGGTATAAAACAATCCCCAGAGAGTAAAGATCTACCGTAGCATCATACACTTTTCCGTAAAAAACTTCCGGAGCCATATAGCTTTCAGTTCCTGCCCGCGTAGACCCTGACATCGTATGTTCCAACTGTTTGGAAATTCCAAAATCGCCTAATTTATACTCCCCAAACTCTGAAATAAAAATATTGGCTGGTTTGATATCTCTGTGTATAACACCTTTTTTCCTGCATGCCTGCAGCCCATCGCACAGATCAAGTCCCAGTTTCAGGATTTCTTTCATTGTAAGGTTTCTTTCGCTTCGAAGCTGCACCAGACTTTTAAGAAGTTCCATCCTTATAAAAAGAGTCCACCCATCAGGTTCTTCCTGAATTTCAGAATCCTCAATCGCCACAATATGTGATGCACTTTTCAAAGATTCCATAATATTAATCTCTGAAGTAATATTCGCCTGCGTTTCCTGTAAATACGATGCCAGTGAAATCCTTTCGGATTCCAGTTCTCGCCTTTTCTGCTCATCAAGCGATACGTGAATTACTTTCAATGCCGCTCTGGCAGCATATTGGGTATTCTCTTTCCGGATTTCATAGACATCTCCATACGTTCCTTTTCCGATAAGCTTAACTACTTCCCAGTTTTTCCATGGTAACGCTTTTTCCTGTCCCATATTTTTCTTTCCCTTTTTAATTTTTTATATTCTTAATTTCTTTCTGAATTCACGCAACATGTCCTTTTTCTGAAAAATAAACAAACCTGCCAGCGTCAGAAAGCTGATCCCTGCACTTAATACAGACGGCCAGGTGTAAGTAATGAAGCCGACTGCGGTCAGGATTGCAGGAATACATCCTATACCTGCGGATTGTATCAGATAGTACAGATATTCTTCTCTTTCCAGATGGTTGATCTTTGCGATCACAGGGATCGAACCCAGGACTGCCAGTGCTCCGAATGGAAATACGAAGTCGATCGACCAGCCATGCCATCCCGTAAAATGATCCCACAAAACACATAAAACCGTTATGATCAGAAGCTGCCACATTTCATTCTTGAGGATGTTTCTTCGCTTCAGATAAGCCACATGAACCACCAGCCATGCACAGAAACAGCCTGCTGACGCGAACCAGAACCAGTTCAGTGTTCCGAGCATCAGATAGTTGAACATGCCGCAGATCACAGCAACTGCCAGGCACAAAAATGTGAAAGTCTGCATCACTTTTCTGTCCTCTTTTTTTTGTTTTTCACCGCATCCCGGGAATTCATTTTTTTCTTCTTTGCAGGAAATCCCCTCTTCTTTCAGCATGCGGACAAAGTTTTTCTGGATCCTGTCATCCGGTATTTTAGAGGTAAAATCTACCACAAACTGATCTTCATAAGAACAGGAGCAGACCTGCAGGGAATTCGTGCTTGCAAAGATACCGAACCTGTCAATATACGTCTTATATTCCGGAGGGAATTTGAGAATTCCGATATTGGAATATACTGCTGTAATACTTCTTCCTCCCAGATTTGCACCTGCAATGAGGAAATATCGTTTGATCTCCAGTGGGACTGCACGTATGAACGGATTCTTTTCCAGACGGACATAACCGTTCATATCCATTGCGATCCTGTCTTTCTGAAGTTTTTCTTTAAACTGGTCTTTTACGGATTGCAGAAGCTGTTCGAAAGTTGTACTTTCCTCAAATTTATAGCCTACTTCGATCCAGCCAAAGAAATTTCCCATTGACTGTGATGGAAAATAATTACGCAGATTGACCGGGATCATCAGTGTGATCGGGCGCTTCTGCTGGTTCTTCGGGATATCCTCATGAATCGCGCGAAGCAGAAGTGCAGTCAGAAATATCGTGATCGACACACTATAAGAACGGGCTTTTGCCAGAATCTCTTTCACCGAAAAAATGACTTCCGTGATCTGCATATCGGAGTGAATCAGTTTCTCTCCTTTCAGCTGCACTGCCGGTGGTTTTTTCTCTTTGTTTTTCGGGATTTTTGACGAATAATACTGTGAAAAACTGTCCTCTTCCTGCTCGCCGGGAGTCGCCTCATCTGCCAGTTCGATCCATGGAAGTTTATCTTCAGGATGTGCCAGGATCAAGTAATCCTGAACCAGTTCTGTAACGAAATTCATCGCTCCTGTTCCGTCTGTCAGTGCATGATAAACCTCGAAATTGATCCGGTTTCTGTGGTAGCTCACGCGAAACAGAAGCGACTTCTGATCCGGTATATAGAGCTGGCTGCACGGTGGTTTTTTCTCCGGTTTTACGACTGCCCGGATGTCTCTTCGCTCCAGATAAAACCAGAACAAACCCTTGCGGAGCACCGCCTGGAACAGTGGATATTTCTCCATTGTCTGATCCAGTGCTTTCTGCAGAATATCCGGATCTACCTCTTCTTTCAGCTGGCAGTAAAACCGGAAAACCCTGCTGTCATTCTTCCCCGTCACCAGCGGAAAAGCCAGTGCCGCGTTATCTAATTTTCTCCATTTTGAATATCCTGTTTCCACGTTTTATCCGCTTCTTTCTCCAAAAACTTATTCATGATCTCAAAGCTTTCCTGCACATGAAGGAACCGGATCCCCAGTGCAAAATAGCCGTGAAGTGCTTCCGGGATCCTGTGCACTTCCACATAATTTCCCGCTTCTTCCAGGCGTTTACCGTATGCTTCTCCTTCGTCCCGCAGGGGATCAAACTCTGCGGTAAGGATCAACGTATACGGCATATGGGAGAGGTCTTTTTCGAGGATCGGTGCGAAATATGGGTTCTGTCTGTCATCTGGACTGCTCTCATATAATCTGAGATAATCTTCCATTTTGACTGCTGTGAGGAGATAGCCTTCGCCATTTTCCTGCACGGATCTATAGGGGGATTCTTCTGTATAACAGTTGTTCAATGCTGGATAGATCAGGATCTGTTTCCGTGGCATGAACTCTCCTCGTTCTCTTGCAAGAAGGCAGACCGCCGCCGCAAGATTTCCTCCTGCGCTGTCTCCAATGATCGTGATTCTGTCCGGATCAGCCGGAAGGATCAGTCTGCCTGTATAAAGTGCTTTCGCCGCCGCATAACAGTCCTCCAGCGGAACCGGGAAATGATATTCCGGTGCAAGACGATACTCCACAGACATCACGATATGCCCTGTAGACTGCGCCATCCTGCTGCATACGCGGTCATAATTCTCCACACTTTCCGTCACCCAGCCGCCGCCATGAAAAAAGAGCAGAACCGGATATTTTTCTCCATCCACAGGCTCTCCGCTCATAGCTTCCTCACTCGGAAAATACAGCCGCACAGGTACTTCATAAGCTCCATTATACACTTTTGTATCCAGTTTCTTCACAAATATACGCATCGCATCCAGCTTCTTAATATCTGCCAGCCGCCGTGACGCCTCCACCTCTATATTTCCATAAGATAGTGCATGTAAGATTGTTTGCATTGTCTTTGAAATCAAATGTTTACTCCTTGTCTGTGTGAATTAATATCTTACTCAACATTATATTATCTATTTTACTCTTTCGCAATTTGATTTTTGTTTTCTGTTTTGGAGTCAAAAAAACCTGCCAGCGGTGTTTTTCACACCACTGGCAGGTTGGCATTTACATGTCCGGACTACGAATATCTTACGATTCTGCCGTTCCTCATATTAAAAATAATTTTATGAACCTTCCGGGATGAATAATTCCTTGAGTTCATATCGTACAAAATAGTAACATAGTTTCCGGAAGCAGTTACTTTGTATGGCCAGTAATTTCCGGTTCTGAATGTGTTTGTTTTCCAAATAATCTTTCCTTTAGTCGATATTTTGTAAACATACTTGTCATAGTAGCCGGTTACATAAAGATTATCGTACCTGTCAAAACCGAAAATATGCCCTGCCGGGCTGATTTTGGATGTGCTCCATAAACGTCTGCCGTCTTTTTTCCGAAATGCAATTACTTTGGAACTCTCAAAAACATAAACTTTGTCTGCGCGAACAAGGCAGGTTATCTGCTTAAGTTCTGTAGCAGGATAACTCTTTGTCGTATATTTCCAGACTAATCTGCTCCTGCTGTCCAGCCCCCGTACAGTCATAAACTTCTTACCGCTTTTGTAATAAGTTTTCATTCTGACTGTAGTTGCTGTCCGATTTGCAGCCTGAGCCTGAACAGGCATCATCGCCATTAATATCAAAAACAATATGACCGGTAACAGGATTTTTCTGGTCTTCTTTTTCATAGATATCTTCCTTTCCGGGATTATCCCAAACATTCTCAAAGTTACCTGGCGAGTCCGCCACTCCATTTCGTCAATGCTTTTTTGTTATTTCCATTTAAATCGCATCTGCATTTCCTGCTTTCCCAGGAATATTTCGATTCTGTGTAGTAAATGTATTTGCCCTTTACGCTTACCTGCGTGACATTTTCTCTGGTAATCAGTTTTCTGCCGCTGCCATTGCGGTTCATGATTGCAAGACTTCCTCCATGTGGAAATTCTGTCGCTGAAACAAGGAGTTTTCCATTACTCAGACGGCGAATATCACTCACGCCATAATTGGTATAAGCAACTCTTCTGGTCCTCACATTCATAATGCTTAAATTATAATATGCACCACCATACTGTGTGCAAAGACCAAAATAAAGATAAGTTCCATCACAGGCAACCGGTGCCAGAGATCTCGCAGGTCCTGATTTATAAAGCAGTGTTCTGGACTTTCTGGAACTGATCGAATACTGTTTGATTCGAATATTTTTGTAATTTCCTCCAAATGAACCATAAGAATAAAAGTTTCCACTTGTATAGTAAATAACCTTTCCATTTGTAACAAAGCTTCCACCCGAGCAGTCTCTGACAAGTGCCTGTGTTTTTCCATTTCTTCTCATATAAATCGTGTATCTGTTATATCTGTCATTATATTTCATGGAATACACCGTATTTCCAATTTTCTGAGACTTATAAAAACTTACCCTCTTATAAGAACTCAATCCTGACGCTGCCTGCACCTCCGTTGGTGTCTGTACTGTTGTCAATGTCATACACATCACAATCGCCAGGACAACACCCAACATTCTTTTAAAAATTTTGGTTCCCCTTTCCATTTTTTTCCTCCTTCATTTTTTATATATTTTCAGCCAACATCGCTGTTGCCTTCTTTATATATTGAAAATAATATGTCTAATCTGTTAATTTATAGTTTTAATATACCATACACCTGTCCTATACGCAAGAAAGGACAAGATTCTTTTGAATCTCGTCCTCTCTCAATTTAATCATGTCTTTCGTCTTTATTATCATAGCATTCGCAGAATCTCGCTGCAAAGGCAGGCGGTTCGTTGTTTGCGTAAAGGTGGGAAATGTCGCCGAAGGAATTCATTCTGAAACTTGCGATTCCTTTGCGTCTTTCTTCTGTTGTTACGGTCGTTACGGAACTTGGCGCAGCGGCGGCTCCGTGCCAGAGGACCATTGGGGATACGCTCATCAGATGGCTCAGAAGCACACATTCCAGGCCGAAATGGCAGAAGAAAACGATGGTATCGTTGTTTGCTTTTTCGACTCTGTAGTAGTGTCCTTCTCTGACATAACCATGTTCTGCGAGAAGCTTATCAAATTCTCCTGTGACATAGTCGTAATGTTTTTTTGTATCTGCTGCCTGGAGGCGTTCATTTTCAAACCAGTGATCATACTGATAAAAACGCTCGTCCATGCTCCAGTCCTGTGGAAGCCAATCCCAGAGAATGATCTTGCGGTCCGTTACATCCGGACGGTCGATCAGAACATCAAACTCTCTGAGCCAGTCACATTCTGTCGCTGTTCGGTTCATTTTTTTGAGAGTAAGAGATGCGGTGTCTTTGGCTCTGCCGAGCGGTGACACATAAAAATCTTTGATATCAAGTTTTGAAAGTTTCTCAGAAAGAAATTCAACTTCTTTCCAGCCTTTTTCTGTCAGGGAATCTATGGTGTAATCCGGATCACCGTGACGCACGATCAATAACTTCATATTTTAAAGCCTGTCCTTTCTTACTTTCTGCCACAGCATTTCTTGTATTTCTTACCGCTTCCGCATGGGCATGGATCGTTTGGATAGATTTTCTTTGTCGCTGCATTTGATGGAATAAATGATGGCGTTGATGCAAGACTTCCCATCGGTACCATGGAAGGCATAACTGCAGATGATGCTTTCGGACCGGACATCCTTGCGATTTCATTTGGTGTATATCCACGGAAATCCAGCATTCTGGTCTTTTTGCAGCTATATGGTGCGGAGCTGCAAAGGGATTGAAATGCTGGTCAATCTGATCAATATCAGTTACTGTGCTATGAAACTTCTGCCGTATCAGGATAAAACTTTTTCTGAATACCGCACAAAGAGTGTACAGGAATTTCGTTTTGAATTAAGTCAGGGTATTCGCAGCCAGATATTTTTTACCACTTTCGTCAAAAACATCGAAACACACATAAAAACAAATGCTGTGAAAAAGGCTTTAAATCAGTTGATTCATCAACAAATCTACCATTTATAAAGTTGTAAACTGGTGTTTGTTTTAAGTTTGATTTAAAATAAAAAGCCAAACCATCTCGCTCCTTCTGTAAAAAATACAAGTTTTTCATTTTACAGTTTTCTGTTATACTGTATTTATAATTTTACCCTTAACTTCGTTTTACAGTTTATTTTTTTGAAAGAGGTGTTCCTTATGGTTCTTGCTCTTATTGACGATTCTAAGACAGATTGTGACAACCTTCATGACATTCTTGTCGAGTATGCTGCGCATCACTCAAATGATCTGATTCTGCATTGCTTTTCCAGCGGAGAAGAATTTTTGAAAAATTACCGCCCGTGCCAGTATGCTGCAGTATTTCTGGATATTTATATGAATGGAATCACCGGCATCGAAACCGCAGAGGTTATTCGCAAAACCGACGCAAATCTGCTGTTGATTTTTATCACATCCAGTCCTGAGCATATGGCAGATGCTTTTCGCATTCATGCCTATGAGTATGTTACCAAACCCTTTGAAAAAAGCCGCATTTTTCGCCTGATGGATGATTTAATGAAGCGCACTACCAGGGAAGAACGGCTGCTTTCTTTTATATCAAACAGAGAATCTCATACCATTCCATTTTCTGATATTATTTTCGTTCGTTCTTCTGATCACTGTTCGGAAATCGTGACTCAACAAGGCCACAGTTATATTACACGCATGAATTTTCGCGATATATCGGAACTGTTGACAGATGATTTCCGTTTTCTTCTTATCATTCGCGGAATACTGGTGAATATGGATTATATCATCCGATTTGCAGACCATTCCTGTTACATGGAGGGAATGCATCAGCTCCCTGTAAATGTAAAAAAATACAAACATATTGAAGAACTCTGGAAAAATTATATTTTTCAGAAAATACGCTCCGAGCAGACTTTATAAGGAGGGCACTATGACTGTATCCGGCTATTTAGCAGAATTAACTTCTTATCTTCCATTTCTTCCTGCTGCTGTTTTATGTTATTGCCCTATGAAGCATCAGCTGAAATTAAAAAAAACTCAGATATTTCTCTGCATTTTTATTTTTTTCATAACGCTCATTCCGATTGCCGCTTATCTGAAATGCAGATTTTCTCTCAGTGACAATTTTTTTACTTTCCCGATGCTGATTTTATTTTTTTTATTCTTTCAATTCTCTGTATGCGCAAATTTCAGCCAGTCTCTGGCCGTTTTTGTTTTTGTATGTGCCCTTTTAAGCTTTTCCTCTAATTTTACCAATGGTTACGATGCTGCTCGCTATCCAGATTCTGCTGTGTTTATCTCCCGCGTGGACACCAGTTTATTTCATTTTGGCGTCAGTCTGCTTATGCTCTTATTGCTTACATTGCCTCTTATGCAATATGGCAGCTTTCTGATTGATTCTCTTTCTTCGCCAAAAGTCTGGTATATGACTGTTTTAATCTCGGGTACTTTTCTAGGAGTGAATATCCTGGTCATACCACAGAGGCATGAAACGCTATATCTAAACCGTATGTTTTTTATCTTCTGGTGCGTTCTGGGTATCCTGCTTTCCCTGATGCTGATGATCTATGTACTTTTTTATTTTGTTGCAGTTGCTTTACTGGATTCAGCCAAAGTCTCGGAAAGAAACCATTTTCTTGAAATGCAGGAAGCCCAATATCTGAAACAGACTAAATATATGGAAGAAACCGCACGTGTACGCCACGATTTTCGTCATACTCTTCATACTCTGAAAATGCTGGCAGATGAAAAAGAGTATGACTCTCTGAATCAGTATCTGAAAAAATATATAAATGCTCTTCCAGTCAGCCATGTTATTACTTATTGCCAGAATAACTCTGTAAATGCCCTGTTAAACTATCTGATACCCATTGCCAGAGAATCTGCTGTTGATATCCGTATATACATAAACATTCCTGAGCATCTTCCGGTTACCGATATTGACCTTTGCAGTATCCTTGGAAATGTCCTCGAAAATGCGATAGATGGATGCAAAACTGTTTCATCTGAAAAAAGATCTGTTCAGTTGTCCGTCACCACCCGGCATGATTCCTATCTTTATATTGTTTCTACCAACACTTTTGATGGTATTGTAAAAAAAGAAAAAAACCAATACCAGACCACTCGAAAAAATGGTCATGGTATTGGTCTGTCATCGATTCAGCTCACTGTAGAAAAGTACAATGGAACGGTACAGTTTTCTAATGATGATTCCAGATTTTATGTGGATATTATGATACCCATCTGATTTTCTTTATACTGGCGCAGAGACCGATTTTCTTTTATGATTCACTTTCTGCGTCAGTTTCTGTCTCGCTGAATGATTTTAAAATATTTGCAGCGACAGTCTGTGAGTCCTCATCTTCCAAAGGTCCTATAAGAATCGTATACATATTTCCGCTTTCACCAACAAATGCAATTCCGCTCACTTTATTTTCTTCATCATCAAATCCAACTACCGGGATATTATTTATTTCTACATCTGCAAGCCCTGTGAATCCCTGTGTTTCCAAATTCTTTTTTACTGCGTCCAGTTCGGCTTTGGCTCCCATGTCTTCTGATGTATTACAGGTAATTGCCAAGGATATTTTTTTGTCCGGGCTGTCCAGCTTGTATACAATATTTTCAGTCTCTTCATCGCTCGCTTCAGTCCATTCAGTCGGAAGATACAAATCAAATCCATAGTCAAAGGACATCCATTCTCCTTCATAAAGTTCCGGATCGATATCTTCATAACTCCATACTATAGTATCACTTCCACTCTGCGTTTCTGTTTCTGCAAATACCGGCATTGTACCTCCAAATATCATCATTCCAGCCATCAGAAAAGCCATTGTTTTTTTTCTCATCATTGTTTGCATCTCCCTTCGTTTTATTTATCTCTATTTTACTTTTTTTTACAGTTTTTTCAATAAAACTGACGGGAGTGGAAACGGAAGCGACGTAAGTGGCCTCTTTCAGATCACAACATTATTTACTCATGACGTTCATCTTTATTATCATAGCATTCACAGAATCTCGCTGCAAAAGCAGGTGGCTCGTTGTTTGCATAAAGATGTGAAATATCTCCGAAAGAATTCATTCTGAAACTTGCGATTCCTTCTCGTCTTTCTTCGGTTGTTACTGTAGTCACGGAACTTGGGGCGGCACAGGCTCCATGCCAGAGAACCATTGGCGATACACTCATCAGATGGCTCAGAAGAACACACTCCAGTCCAAAATGACAGAAGAAAACAAGTGTATCATTATTTGCCTTTTCTACCCGGTAATAATGTCCCTCTCTGACATACCCATGTTCTGCAAGGAGCTTATCAAACTCTCCTGTGACATAGTCATAATAACCCCTGGCATCTGCTTCCTGCATTCGTTCATTTTCAAACCAGTGATCATACTGGTAAAAACGTTCATCCATCGTCCAGTCCTGCGGAAGCCAGTCCCAGAGAATAATTTTTCGATCTGTTACATCCGGACGGTCGATCAGAACATCAAACTCTCTGAGCCAGTCACATTCTGTCGCTGTTCGGTTCATTTTTTTGAGAGTAAGAGATGCGGTGTCTTTGGCTCTGCCGAGCGGTGACACATAAAAATCTTTGATATCAAGTTTTGAAAGTTTCTCAGAAAGAAATTCAACTTCTTTCCAGCCTTTTTCTGTCAGGGAATCTATGGTGTAATCCGGATCACCGTGACGCACGATCAATAACTTCATATTTTAAAGCCTGTCCTTTCTTACTTTCTGCCACAGCATTTCTTGTATTTCTTACCGCTTCCGCATGGGCATGGATCGTTTGGATAGATTTTCTTTGTTGCCATATTTGACGGAACAAAAGTCTTATTTGCTATGCTTCCCATCGGAACGATTGACGGAATCGTTCTTTCCGATGCGGACATACGTGCGATCTCATTCGGTGTATATCCACGGAAATCCAGCATTCTTGTGTTATTATTTACATTTGTCATGATAGAAGCAAAAGTTTCCATCTGTTTATCTGATTCAAACACAACATTTCTGTTCTTAAACTCTTCTGTGATATCAGAAAGCATTCCATCCATAGAAAACTCTTTGAACACAATGTACATCAGCTCTGTGATCTGAGCTGTATTCTGATGAAGTTCTTCTCTCAGGAAGTTTTCAAGTTTTTTATATGCCGGATCCTGGGATGGGTAGCCGTGTTTTGCATAGTCCAGCACTTCTTCCGGTGACGGCATATAGAATTCTCTATCTCCCTGATACTCTTCGATCCGTTCATAAAGGTTTTCGCGAAGTACTGTTTTGAGGATCATTTTGTCATCGCGGACGATGCACATATTGTCGTTTTCCGGAACCTGTTTCAAGATTTCAAGGAATTCGTCATAGCTTACCTTGTAATCTGGTCTTCTGCGATACATGCGGTATACGATCTTTAATGGCGCGATCGCATAAATAAATCCGAGCATAGTCTGGCAGGAACGCATCCAGCTTACCTGTCTGCATAATTTGCGGAATTCCGGAGTGTTGATCTCTTTATATAAGGAAATAACTGCTTTCGGAACTTCGGCATGATGGTCGCTGTAGGAAACCACATATCCTGCATCGCTGAGCCAGCCAAGTTTGATCCAGTCTGTTTCTTCTGCAAGAAAACATTTCTTGTCCAGGACTGCCTCAAATGCATCTGCTTCCCATTCATCTGCCTGAAGAAAAATCTCTCGCATTCCTTCCGGACTCAGAACATATTTCGCAATCTCCTCTGCAAGTTCTTCTTTGGTGCTGCCACTGCAGGTGATGTTGAATTCTTTGGCTTTTTCTTCGAGATCTTCTTTTTTGTAGGAAAGAAGGTATTCTTTGACATCTGGATTTCTGGTTCCTTCTTCTTCCAGCTCAAGCTCTGCCATTTTTTGTTCAATAAATGGATTCAGATAGTTATCCGTAAATTCTCTCATGATTGAATCAGTGGATTGTTTATTATGAAGTTCCCGACTTACTGGCTTTGTGCTGGTTATGAGGATTTTATTGCTTTCTGTATCTGCCTTAATTTCTTCGAAGCTGCGATAATCAGATTCTCCGTCCTGCAGTTTGAAAGTCTCTTCAAGATAAGCATTTCTTTCTAATGCATCTGTCCATATTTCTTCATCTTCTCTGCTTACTTCTTTCATGATTACAGGAAAACATACTTCTTTGTCTCCCTCATCTAATACCGCTTTCTTAACTCTGTTTTCAATATCTACACGATATTCTGGCAGTTTTTCTTCTGCATGGATTCTGAAAGTAAACCATTTTTCTGTATTCATCAGATCATTTACGAAAGTATCTGCTGCATTTTGAAAATCATACTGCCAGGTTGCGCTTTCCCCGTCTTCTGTCCATTCCCGGATGCGTACTTTTTTCTGGAAAAATTCAAATTCATATAAAGATGAAGTTTCATATTCCAGAATCTCTTCAAGTACAACTGCCATCTGTGCAAATGTGATATCTGCAGGAACAAGGCAGCGTCTCCAAATAGGTGGTTTTGTTCCTTTTCTGGTTATTTTTACCTTATAAAATTCCATATGTTCATCCTTTACGTATAAATTTATTATTAGTTTTTATCTCAGTATACACTGAAACAGTTCAAAGATACAGTCCGCCATTCTATATTTAAGAAATAAAAAAACCAATGATACAACAGATTTCTCATCTGCTCTAGCATTGGCTTTTTTCTATCGTATCTTCAAAACCACATACATGTTGACATTTCTGAATCAATAACCAAGCTTCCGTTCGAAATCGGTCACCTCATGACTTCGTCATTCGGTGTCATTTGCTCGCAAATGTTCAATCCAGTCTGTAAACAGCCCTCCGTGAGTAAACTCACTCCGTTCTGTTTCCATTCTGTCTTGACCGCTTTCTCACTAGTTGGTCAAGCCCTCACCCTATTAGTAGCAGTCAGCTCCATGCGTTACCGCACTTCCACCCCTGCCCTATCAACCTCGTCGTCTTCAAGGGGGTTTACTCCTTTCGGATGGGATATCTCATCTTGAGGGGGGCTTCACGCTTAGATGCCTTCAGCGTTTATCCC
>OHYB01000082.1_pt1 | contig 52663 bp, 42 predicted proteins | sample 1580181 | NCBI WGS metagenome assembly OHYB01 (sample SAMEA3882510, study PRJEB24775) | human gut metagenome | biome: human-associated habitat; feature: intestine environment; material: feces | place: Netherlands | collected 2009/2010
CGCAATGCTTTTAGCCGTCTCACGGAGTCCTAGTAGTATCCCCCGACGGAGTCCCTGCCCGGAGCGATGCCACCTTCCTCTGGCGTCCCTCAACCACATCCACCTCTCAAAACCTCAAAAACATCCCCGACTGCATCCACTCCCGGAGCGATGCCACCTTCCTCTGGCGTCCCTCTATACATCCGCCTCACAAAATCCCAACAACATCCACCCCGGACCAATGCCACCTTCCTCTAGCGTCCCTCTATACATCCGCCTCACGAGTCCACAAGCCCTTCCCGAACCCGCTCCGTAAGACTGTCTCCACCCTTACGATACCAATCTTCCACAAAAGAGTCAAAAGAGCTCACAGGCATCCTCCCCATAATGATCTGGATAAATGCGTTCTTCTCCAGCAAACGCAAAGTCTGAGGAATCTCCCCGTCACCATCCCCCAGATACTTCTTCTCCGGAGCACGGTAATTCGCATCCACCAGAAGCCCCACCGCCGAGATCCTGGACTTATACGCCGCCCAGGCCTCTACCGAAGGCACCTCCGCCTCAAGATACTCCTTACACGCATCAAAATAAGACGCCTCAATGGCACTGAGATCCTCCCTGGTCTTCTCATCGCCCGGACTGTAAAGAACCTCACGGATATGCTTTGTCACTATATAGGTAGCCTCATTATAATCCACATTGATCATTAGCGGACGCGCCGTAGGATCCACATTCAAGGCAAAATAAGTGTTCATCTCATCCGCATCCTCTGCCTCATATCTGGAATGGTCAAACAACACACTCAAAATCTTCATTGCGATCTCCGGATGCTCATACCCTTTACGCACAACTACATATTTATTATCTCGAAACGTAGAGTATACCTCCACAGTCCGCTTTACATCCGCAGTCAGATAATACGGTTCCCAGTCTGCCTCTTTATTCTTCCGATACTCATCCATAAGAGGATTATTCGGAGTCCACCAGAGCCCGAAAAACGCTCCGCATTTTCCATTCACCACAAGATCACGGATATTATTCTGTGCACGTAAAGCAAAATCCGAATCCAGTATTCCCTGCCTGTAAAGCTCTCTGAGATACCCCAGAGCCTCCTTTGTCTCCTCTGTCAGCGATCCATAGACAATTTCTCCATCTGCATTTTCAATCCACTGCTGCGGATATGCCCCGAATTTTTCAAACACAGAGTCCACCGAATAGCTGGTGCTGACCGTGCCCACAAGTCCCGGATCACAGACAAGTCCCACAGGATCTTCACCATCCTCTGCGCCCATCCGGTTTTCCTGAAACGCACGGATCACTGAAAAAGCCTCTTCCAGTGTCTTCGGTTCTTTCAGTCCCAGCTGCTCTATCCAGTCACGTCTCAGCCATAAAAGCTGCGGCCCATCATCAATGGCAGTCTCCGGAAGTGCATACAGTTTTCCGTCAAAAGTCCCGGATGCCAAAAGTTCCTCTCCATAGCTCTCATACATTTCCTTTATTTTATCGGAAGCGCAGCTTTTATATACTTCCGTCAGATCCTCAATAAGATCATTTTCAACCAGCTCTTCCAGAGTTTCCCTGTCCGACACCAGAAAAATATCCGGAAGATTCCGATCTTTGACCAGGATGTTCAGGGCTTCGTCATACCGCTCCTCACTCTCCATGAAAACATTCTTATTCTGAATATTCAGTGTCTTTTTCAGATACCGGGTATATGCATTGTCCTCATAAGTCTGCCCGTCCGGAAGATTAGAATTATTAGCTCCTTTCATCTGTCCCAGAGTATAAGTTACAAGCTCCGGATATTTCCCCAGAGGCGTGGTTTCTGCCTGTTCCCAGCTCTTACTGTTCTTTTCGGACAGAACATCTATATCTGTTTTTTCCATTTCTGCAGTTCCTAAAGAACACCCCGTCAAAAGTGCCAGGCTCAGTATCGTACTCAGAAATACCACTGTTTTTTCCAGACTAAGTCTCATCTTTTTTTACCTCTTTCGGGATCCTCATATCAACGCTTGTCCCCTCACCTACCTTGCTCAGGATCCGGATGGCATATTTCTCTCCATATAAAATGCACATACGGTCATTGACATTTTTAAGGCCATAGCCTTTTGCCTGATATGTGAGCAGCTTTTCTGCCTGCTCCTGCTCCATCCCTATTCCGTTATCTTCAACCCGGATCACTACATCTCCATTCTCTTCAAAGAAATAAAGTTTCAGAAGCTTTTCCCCTTCCTCCTTCACATCCAGGCCATGCTCCAGAGCATTCTCAACGATGGGCTGCAGGGCAAGCTTCGGAACCAACTCCTGCTGCACAGACGGATCGATATTCCACTCCACCTTAAAATCATTGTCATGCATGATCAGCTGGATTTCCAGATAAGCTTCGATATTCCGAATACAGGTTTCCACAGTCACCATATCTGCTCCCTTACTGAGCGCTGTCCGGTAAAATGTAGATAATGCCAGTGTCACACGGCTGATCTCCTTCTGACGGCTCTTAATCGCCATCCAGTTTATAATAGAAAGAGAATTATAAAGAAAATGGGGATTGATCTGGGCAGTCAGCGCTTTCAGTTCAAATTCCTTCAGAGCGATCTTATTTTCATACACTTCTTCGATCAGTCGATTAATTTCATCCATCATATGGTGAAAGCTTCTCACCAGCTGTCCTACCTCATCTCCGGAATCACTGTAAACCGTAACTTCACGGCTTCCCTGGTTCACCTGTTCCATATTTCTAGTAAGCTGCTCAATCTTTCTGGTAAACAGCTTGGAAAACGTCATTCCAAGCACAATGATGATCACAACGCAGAAGCCGATCAGTGGGATCTCACTGATCAATACTTTTGAAACCGAGCTCTCGATCACAGCCGGAGGTTTGTAAAAATAATAGGTCCATCTTGTTTCATGTCCGCTGCTGCTGACATAAGTATATTCTTCCCTCAGACGATCCAGCTTTTTTGCGGTTTCTTTCTGTGCTGAAATATCACTGGCCGCCAGATTTTCTCCATGATAGACGATATTTTGCTGATCATCCACCACAAAGCCTCCGGAATTCCGTTCAATAATATTAGCCAGAGGCTGGAATACTTTTCCGTAATCCAACAAAATACAGAGCACAGCCTCCCTGATCTTACCATCATATATTTCCCTGACTGCCGCGATCTGACGATTATCCCGGTCCACGATCCACTGAACCGTCACGGTATTATTTAATTTGTCACTCCACCATTCCCCATCAACCTCTGAAAGCGGAGCCAAGGTATATTCATGGCGCACGGGAATGCTTTCTGCAAAAAGATGTATCCCCAGAATTGCTTCGTGGTAGGATTTCGGCACCGTCAACAGCGGATCCACAACTTCCGTATACTGTTCATATGCAGTATAACGATCCATATCTTTGTTGAAGATCACCTCCTGGATTTCAGGAGAATAGGTAAGATAATTCAAAAGGCTGGCATAAATTTCGATCTGCCCGTCAATGTTTTCTCTGGTCTGCTCCAAAATGGAGTACATATCCTCCATCTCATTTTTCCGTACAAGACTACTCATACGACTGTGACTATACAGTGCCAACACAGTCATCGGCACCAGGGATACCACCACAAGAAGATTTGTCAGCTTGTACCGGTATTTCATATTATTATACTTCTTCAGAAGACTCTTCATCCTCATTGTTTCCTTTCCGATAGGACTCCGGGCTGCTTCCGTAATATTCCCGGAAGCTCCGGCAGAAATACGAAGAATTGGCAAATCCTACCTGCTCGCTGACCATGGCTACTTTCATGTTGGTAGTTCGTAGAAGCTCCTTGGCCTTTTCCATGCGGAACACACGGATAAAACGATTCAGGTTCATCCCCGTCTCCTTCTTGAAAATAAAGCTGAGATAGCCGGACGAAAGGTATACCTTTTCTGCCAGTGTTTCCAGATTCAGATCTTCCGCATAGTGATTGTAAATATAATTTTTGACTGCTGCCACCTCATTTCTGGATTCGCTCATGGAACGGTCTAGGAACTCCTCGTACTGGCGGATATTTTTTTCTGTAACCTCAATGATCTCCTGAATGGTAGAACAGCCATACAGATGATCCACCTCCAGATCCAGCCTGTGCTCTCCGGCAAAACGATTCTCCTGAAACAGCTCCCTTATCACATTGGAAAAAACAAATTTCACATACATGGCCGAAAACTGGGTATTGGACTGATATTTGGATGCCAGGCTGCGGAAATGGCTCCACAGCTGCTTCACATCCTTTCTGGAAATATCTTCTGAGATTTTTTCCATGAGCCTGGAATCCTGCTCCTCTTCTCCGGTATTTTTTTCCTCGTCCTCCTCGCTGGTATAGACATGAATATCCGGATGATAAAATTTTTCTTCCATCTGCTGCTCCAGCTGTTCCATGATTTCCGGCAGTTCCTGATATCCGTCAAAACGCCGGCTTACAGCCAGATGAAAGCGAACAGGATGAAGACGCTTCAGAAGATTATAGACATTTTTTGCCACAAGGACATAATCACAGTACACATCCTTAAAAAGAAGCAAAGACTGACGGCCATTAAGATTCAAATAGAAGAAAGAACGGCGAAGCTCTTCCCGGATCTCAAGGGGAACCTCATCACTGGCAGAATCAAAAAAAGCTTCATCCGATTCAATAAGAATTGCACAGTGCCACTGCTCCCAGACAGAAAAATCCACAATTCCTTCCGCTTCCTTCAGACGCTCCTGATCTCCGGAATAAATGTAGCCCAACAGAAAATACTGCTGAAGAAAGCTCTTTTCTTTTATGGACTGCTGCTCTTTATTTTTCCGGGATGCGATCTCCTTCTGGATCTTCTGTATGGTGTCATGAAAGCGGTCCGGATCCACCGGTTTCAGTACATAATCCGTCACACCATAGCGGATCGCCTCCTGAGCAAAAGCAAAATCTCCATAACCGCTGAAAATGATAATTTCCAGATCCGGATATTCCTCTCTTGCTTTTTTTGAAAGCTCCAGACCATCCATATGCGGCATTTTGATATCTGTCAGCATCAGATCCACCGGATGTTTTCTCAACTCATTTAATGCCAGCTTGCCATTAGCCGCCTCATAAATTTCCCACTCTCCCTCCTCCATAGACAGAAGAAAGCGGATTCCGTCACGTTCCAGTTTTTCATCATCTACCACCAAAACTCTGTACATTCCTCACCTCGCCAAATATGGCCTGATCCACGTAAAAGCACGCAGATCAGGCCGTTTTTCTTTCATTTTAACATTATTCAACTAATTTGTCAGCCCTTAACAGCTCCTGCAACCACACCTTCAATGATATATTTCTGGCATGCAAGATAGAAGGCAATGATCGGAATGATGGAAAGGACAAGAACGCCCATCATCGCTCCCATATCAATGGTTCCGTAACCGCCCTTCAGATACTGGATGGCAATGGAAATGGTTTTATATTTCTTGATATCAAGTACCAGATATGGAAGAAGATAATCATTCCAGATCCACATGGTTTCCAGGATCGCTACAGTTACACAGGTCGGTTTCATAACCGGAAGAACCACTTTAAAAAATGTCTGGATTGGGGTACAGCCATCGATCATGGCAGCTTCTTCGATCTCGATCGGAATGGATTTTACAAAACCGCTGAACATAAATACCGCAAGTCCTGCTCCATATCCAAGATAAATGATGATCAGTCCCCACGGAGTATTCAGTTTCAGGATGTTTGCGATCTTGGAAAGAGTAAACATTACCATCTGGAATGGTACGACCATGGAAAACAGGCACAGCATGTACATGGTTTTTGTCAGCGTGTTGGTAACACGGTTGATGTACCAGGCACACATGGAGGTACAGAGCAGAATTACCGCAACAGAAAATACTGTGATAAATAATGTCCATCCAAATGCCTGGAAAAATCCGGTTTTTGTGAGACCATTTACATAGTTTTCCAGACCTACGAACATTTTATCCGTTGGGATCGCAAAAGGATAACGGCTGATGTATGCTTTTTTCTTAAAAGAATTGATCAAAACCAGAAGGATCGGGAAAATATAAGCAACAGATACCACACTCAGGATCGCAGTCCACAGACCGCTGAATTTTACTTTTTTATTCATTACTGCTGTACCTCCTTACTTCTTGTGAGACGATTCTGGATCATGGCAATTGCTCCAACCAGGATAAAGAAGATCACGGCCTTCGCCTGTCCTACACCTTCCCATCCGGTACGTCCATAGAAGGTATTGTAAATATTCAGTGCAAGCATTTCTGACATATTGGAAGGCTCACCATTTGTAAGAGCAAGGTTCTGGTCAAAAAGCTTGAAGGAGTTGGTAAGTGTCAGGAAAGTACAGATGGTGATGGACGGCATGACCATAGGAATAATCACATGCTTCAGAAGCTGTCCTTTGTTCGCACCATCGATCTGTGCAGCCTCGATCAGTTCACCCGGGATATTCTGGATACCTGCAATGTAAATGATCATCATATATCCGATCTGCTGCCAGCACATCAGGATCACAAGACCCCAGAATCCGTAAACAGAAGAATATGTAAGTGTTTTATTGATCTGAAGAAGCAGACCGTTTAACAGAAGCTGCCATACATAACCAAGGATGATTCCACCGATCAGGTTTGGCATAAAAAATACAGTACGGAATATATTGGTTCCTTTGATCTTCTTGGTCAGAAGCAACGCAACTGCAAAACCGATCACATTGATCAGAACTACTGATACAACCGTAAATGCGGTGGTGTACCATAATGCATGTCCAAAGGTTCCATCCTCAGTAAAAATCTTCACATAGTTCTGTAATCCCACGAATTTTGCATCCGTTACTGTGGTAAATTTACAGAAGGAAAGATATACGCCCATGATAAAGGGAACGATAAATCCAATGGTAAATGCCAGCAGGGTAGGCAGGACAAAAACCGGAAAATACTTTTTCATCATCTTATTCTGCATGTTTTCTCTTCCTTTCTCCTGAGGATGCATCCTTCCCTACTTTACACATCCTCTCTTCATTAAAAGAGGCAGGCGGAAACCGCCCACCCCTTCGTGATCACGTTTCAGTTATACCTTATCAGCCTTCATTTGCTGCTTTGTACTCTTTTGCCCATCCGTCAACAAATGCAGTTTTCACAGCATCCCACTCGCCGGTACCCTGTGCATACTCAAGCATTGCACTGCCGACCTGGTTTTTCCACTCTTCAGAAGGCATGGTTGTAAAGTTCCATGAAACCGGAGTTTTACCAGCTTTTACATATTCGTCGGCTGCTTTTACAAGCGGATTTGCAGACTCATAATTCTCATCAAAGGTCTTGAATGGTGTTGTAAATCCCATTTCCTGGCTTATAGATTCTCTTCCTTCATCACTTGTGATAACCCAGCTGAGGAAATCAAGAGTTGCCTGGATATCCTTCTCATCTGCTTTTTTGTTTACGCACCAGTAGTTCTCACTGCCTGTGCAAAGTCCCTGGTCCTCTTCACCATCTACACCAATATAGATTGGAAGCATTCCCATATCCTCGTCTGCTACTTCGTTATCTTTGATGTTATCATAAGCCCAGGTTCCATTCTGATAGAACACAGCCTCTCCAAGACCAAATTCAGCATTTGCATCATCGATAGTCTTGCTGGAAAGAAGGCTTGGCTCACAGGTAGAATCTGTGATATAAAGGTCAAACAGGTTCTTGAAGTTGTCAAGATAGGTTCCTTTGATTGCATCTGTGGATGTGATTCCGTCTTCTTTGTACTCATAATAGATTGGAAGGTTTGCAAGGTGTGTCTTGAAGCGCCAGTCACTGGAAGAATCAAAGCCTGCGGAAGTAAATGCACCGTCAACTCCAAGGTCATCTTTCTTAGCCTGGATATCATCTGCAACCTTCTTTAATGTCTCAAAATTGTTGATCTCATCTGCAGACTTGATCACAGCGCCATCCATCTCACAGTATTTCTTAAGAAGCGCTTTGTTGTAAATAATTCCATATGTTTCAATTACATAGGCGATACCGTCAACTGCACCGCTGTCATCCTTCAGTACGAAATCGTCACTCTCCACATTTTTGTAAACATCGCTGTCTTTCAGGTCATAGCAATAATCCTTCCAGGATGCAAGTCCAACCGGTCCGTTAACCTGGAACAGTGTCGGAACCTCATCCTTGGCCATCTCTGATTTCAGAGTAGACTCATAAGTTCCGGAAGCAGCTGTAACAACGGTAACCGGTACACCAGTCTCATCGGTGTATTTCTTTGCCAGGTCTGACCACTGATCTGCCTGCTCCGGTTTAAAATTCAGATAATAAACAGAGCCTTCACTGTCATCCCCTTTTGCCATAGCCGGAACTGCCGGGATCATGGTAGCTGCCATTAAAGCTGCAAGACCAAATGCTGTTGCTTTTTTCATTCTCATAATCGTACCTCTCCTTTACCTTATATGATATTCAATTTGTTTCGCGGATATGCTTAAAACGTCCATTTCGCATATTCCTGACCGATAAGCTTCAAATCAGCTTCTCGATTAACTTGATATTATTGTAAATCGAAGAGGTCATTTTCACTATATAAAAAAATCAAGAAACATGTTGATTTTTTTATATAGTAAAAATATTGATATTTTATCATGAAAAAAGAAGCCGGAACAGGCTTGCTCCCATTCCGGCTTCTTCCATATATTATTTTCGATTCATCATGCTTTATTGACAGATCCGAAAAGCTCCATTTTCTCTTTAACAGTAGCTTTGATCGCTTCTGCTCCAGGTGCAAGAAGCTTACGTGGGTCATATCCTTTACCCTGCTGATCCTTACCCTCTTCAATGTATTTACGTGTAGCTTCAGCAAATGCAAGCTGGCACTCTGTATTTACATTGATCTTGGAAACGCCAAGGCTGATCGCTTTCTTGATCATGTCTGCCGGGATACCTGTACCACCGTGAAGAACAAGCGGCATATCTCCTGTCAGTTTCTGAATAGCATCCAGAGTCTCAAAGCTTAAGCCCTGCCAGTTAGCCGGATATTTTCCGTGAATGTTACCGATACCAGCTGCAAGGAAGTTGATTCCAAGATCTGCAACTCTCTTGCACTCCTCAGGATCAGCGCACTCGCCCATACCAACAACACCATCTTCCTCGCCACCGATGGAACCAACCTCTGCCTCAAGAGACATGTTGTGCTCAGCAACGATCTTAACCAGCTCTTTAGTCTTAGCTACGTTCTCATCGATCGGATAATGAGATCCGTCGAACATAATGGAAGAGAAACCAGCCTCAACACATTTCAGGCATCCATCATAGCTGCCGTGGTCAAGATGAAGAGCAACCGGAACAGTGATGTTCAGCTCTTCCATCATACCGTTAACCATACCTACAACAGTCTTATAACCTGTCATGTATTTACCGGCACCCTCGGAAACACCAAGGATTACAGGAGAGTTGAGCTCCTGAGCTGTCTGAAGGATAGCTTTTGTCCACTCAAGGTTGTTGATGTTGAACTGACCAACTGCATAATGGCCTGCTTTTGCTTTTTTCAGCATTTCTGTTGCGTTTACTAACATGATAAAATCCTCCTAACCTGTATTAGGATACGGAAAAACCGTGTCCTTTATATCCAACCGTACTCATAATAGCAGATTTCCTTTGGTAAGTCCAGTATTTTACCAAAAATGCTGATGCTGTGGGAATTATTATTTTTTTTGAGAAAAAGCTTGCAATTTTATCAAATGTTATATATAATACATTTGTTGTTCACGGATGGATTCCCGAGTGGCCAAAGGGGGCAGACTGTAAATCTGTTGGCACCGCCTTCGAAGGTTCGAATCCTTCTCCATCCACTTAAATGCCGATGTGGCTCAATTGGCAGAGCAGCTGATTTGTAATCAGCAGGTTATCGGTTCGAGTCCGATCATCGGCTTTATACAATTTAATATTGAATTGTATTATGGGCAGATTCCCGAGTGGCCAAAGGGGACAGACTGTAAATCTGCTGCAACTTGCTTCGATGGTTCGAATCCATCTCTGCCCATTAAAAAACCTCAAGTCGTATGACTTGAGGTTTTTGTGTTATTCTGAAATTATCATTTAATCGGCCTGCGTCCCGGTGGCGGTAAGTACAGACTCCCATGCCATCGTATCAGGCCAGTCCTTTGTATCAAAGCCATCACGGATACATCTGCTGTAGTAGTCCAGCTTGTTTCGTATCGGCGAATCATCTGTGAATCTTGCATCATCATAAATGCCGTTAATATAATCATCTATCGCGGTTCCGAATATTTCAGAGCGGTCCTCTGTTGCAAAGGTCATGCCATATGAATCAATGAAATACCCGGATATGTGGCTCGATGGATCATCCGGATTGTAGTTTGCGTAGCTATCATCATAAGAGAAGCTGTCAGGGTTAAAGCTGTTCCATTTCTCCTCAGAAAACTCGCTCTTGCCATCGTAGGTGTGTATGAATGTAAGCCTCTGGTCAATCAGATGGGAAATCTCATGGCCTACAGTGTAGCTGAAATCCCAGCTGTAGTTGCAGTTTAGAACCATCACATTGTGGTTGTTTATTATATTTACGAATCCGCTTGGCTCATTTATCATATCTGAGTGGCCTGATGAAATATCACCGCACAGATAGATTCGCATGCCTCTTATATCGCCATAACACAGCTGTGTGAAAAAGTCATCAGGGAAACAGCCAAGTATTTCCTCAAGCGCATCCAGAGCGACTGACAGCTTATCCTTGTTCTTGAATTGATGGATATCGTAGTAATCAATTCTCTTTGGTACTTCAGGCCCGAAATATATGGAAAAGCCGTATTTCTGTTCAAGCGCTGTGATACGTGCATTTATGTCGGATAAATCACCCCAGTCATATGAAGCGGTGTCAGGTATCAGAGTGACCTCATCGCCGTATGTATTGTAGTCGGAATCCTTCCCGGCTTCCTCCATAGTCTCCTGATTTTCATCGGTACTGTCAGAGGGGTCTATGGCAGAATATGGGGATACATAAGAGCCGTCATCGCGCAAGGCCTGTAGCAGTGCATCACAGTCATTGTATGACGTGATTTCGGCTTTGCTGTCATTCTTGCCCTTGTCGAGTGACCAGATGAGAATTTCAGGGTTGCACTGCGCTGTGTACAAAAGCATCATCACACAGTTTGCATCAGGCAGATATACCGAGTTGGCAGAACAGTAGGTCTTGTTATCGGCTGCCGCAGAGTCGGATGAGCTGTCGGACATTTTGCCTGTGCTTCGAGTTGTCAGGTTGTATGAAAAGGATGAACTGACACCGGTGGCGGGTGAATATTTATAGTAACTGATGATGTTGTCCGAGGATAAATCCTGGCATCGTATGAGCATGTCACCATCCTCTGCCAAAGTCACATCCACCACATCCGGCAGTGAAAAAAAGCTGTTTTCTCCATCGGATGAATGATAGTTCCAAATATTGTTGGCAGTATCTGCCTCGATTACAAAGCCCTTTGAGTCGACACATGACATGGAAAAACTTTGTCCTTCGTAGGTTGAAAGCACTGTGTTATCGTCAATCCTTATATCAGAGACTGCATATTTGTAGGTATTGGGTGTGACACCTGACACGAGAGCGTATTTTCCGTCAGCGGAGGTGGCAATCTGTGAGACATCATAATAATTGCCGGGATTCGGCACATCGCCATCATCAGAATCGGATGTATCGCAATTGTCATCATAGTCCTCAGGATTATATTTGCAGGTTTTTATCTCCTTTAAATCCTTATCATAGATTGTTGCCCTGCCGGCATCGGAATTGATGAGCCAGAGTCGGTCACCTTTTATCATGTAGTCATCACAGTCGGTTTTGTCGTGAGTAAGGCTTGCCGTGATTTCATTGGACCAGGGATTATATACATCAAATGAATACTGAACGGATTGATCATCGGTCTCTAGGATGGAATTATTGTAGCTGCCCTGTCCTACCATAAGGATGTTATCACCAAACTGTCTTGTATCATTGTACGGCCGCCCCTCAAAGGCGACATTGTGCAGGATAGACAGGTTGCTGCTTCCTTTAACACTTGTGGTATCCTCCCAAAACGCAGGGGATTTGTGCAGAATAGCCTGCTTTTGTGCGGGACTCTTGAATAGATAAGAGACATCCGAAAAAGAACAGGCTGTCATGGTGATTGCACTGAAAAATACCAGCGAATATGTAATTAAAGTAGTTACATGTTTGCGTTTGAACAATTTTGCCTCCTTTGGAAGGTGGTGTATATGCAGGCTATTCCTCAGCAGCATGTGCGGTGGAAACTCGTGCAGTAGATTCTCTTTCAATCAGCCTCGGACGTAGCTGTGTGCGGCTGATTGGAATATGGTGAATGAGCGAATTCAATATAATATATGCACAGCGGCCCAGATCATTACGCTCCTGTCTGATAGTGGTAAGAGGAGGGGTAAGGGCTGCGGCAAACTTGACATCGTCAAAGCCTACCACACTTATATCATTTGGCACATTGAAGCCGTGCAGCTGGCACTCTAAGATAACACCCTTTGCAATAGTGTCGCTTCCGCAGAGGATAGCGGTGGCACCTGCTGCAATAAAATTTGAAACGTAATACTGTGCGGTTTCAGGAATATAGTAGCCGTGTCCCATGAGCTCCGGGTAGATTTCAAGACCGGCATCGCGCATAGAGTTTTCAAAGGCTTCCTGACGCTGATCTGAAACCAGGGAAAAAAGAGAACCATTGATAAAGGCAATCTTTTTATGACCCAGATTGTGCAGATGCTTTACAGCCATGTCAATGCCCTCGTAGCTGTCGGTGCCTACATAGGCTACATTGGGATTGTTTTCTATATAGTTATCAAACAAAACGGTAGGCATTGTAGTATTTTTGAGCTGCTGCATCCATTCATCGTGAAGAGCAAAACCTACCAGAAATGCGCCACAATAGCCATTCTTTAATATATATGTATCATATTTTTCTTCTGCCTGAAGCTGAGGTGTGACAGGGATGATGTCCACGTCCCATTTGTGCTTAAAAGCATTCTGTTTGAAACCAAGCACTACATCATATCCGAACTCATCGATAGACTCGTAGTTCATATTTTCAATAAACAGAGCCAGCTTGCGGTTTTCTACCTTTCTGGAGCGCTTTGTGCTGTAGCCCATTTCGACAGCAGTGTCTAAAACTGTCTGACGAAGCTCCTCACTTATATCGCTGGCACCATTTAATCCCTTTGAAACAGTGCTGATTGACACACCCAGCCGGGCGGCAATATCCTTAATAGTAGCCATAGTATTTGTCCTTTCTTATGTGATAATTAAATTATACATTTACTATCAGAAATAGGCAATATTTTCTGTAATAAATTTTTCGAAAAATATCTTTGAAATCGTGGTAATAACTAACAAAAAATGAATATAAATTACGTGAAAAATGGCAAAAATGAGTTTGAAACCACTAAAATAATTGACAATTACGACAATAGGAAATAAAATAATCTCAGATACGAAAAAAAAGGAAAATTTCAGGAAAGAGGAATGGTAATTTGGAGGCCAGAGAAAATCTCAGAGGCTCCGGAATACTTCTTTCAATCTCGAGTCTGCCGTCACCATATGGTATAGGTACTCTTGGGAGAGAGGCTTACAATTTTGTTGATCTCCTTGGTGATTTGAAACAGAAGTACTGGCAGGTTCTTCCGGTAGGCCCCACCATATTTGGCGATAGTCCATATCAGCCATCATCAGGCTGTGCGGGCAATATCTATTTCATAGATTTAGATAAGCTGGTAGATGAGGGGTTGTTAGAGAAGGAAGAGATCCTGGGGTATAACTGGGGCACAGACGAATCAGAAATTGATTATGCAGCATTGCATCAGAACAGATGCAAGATTTTACAAAAAGCGTTTGAAAGATTTGATACAAATGCACAAGAGTTTCAGGATTTTGTAAAAAAACAGTCGGAGTGGCTTGAGCAATATGCATTATTTATGACACTGAAAACCGACAATTTATACAAAAATTGGAGCGAGTGGCCAAGCGAGTATAGAAATCCGCAAACGGTTGCGCTTGAAAAGTACCAAAAAAAGAATTATAATACAATTACTTTTTGGAAGTTCTGTCAATATAAATTCTTCGAGCAATGGGAGGATTTAAAAAATTATGCTAACTCAAAAGGTGTCTACATAATAGGCGATATCTCATTCTATGTAGGATATGACAGTGTAGATGTGTGGGCAGAGAGACAACTCTTTATGATGAGCGCAAACGATACACCAGAGTATGTTGCAGCTGCCGGTCCTGATAAGTATTCAGAGAGCGGACAGGTGTGGGGCAATCCGATGTATGACTGGGATGCCATGAAGGAGGACAACTTCTCATGGTGGAGAAAGCGAATGCGTGTATGCAGAGAACTTTTTGATATTGTCAGGATTGATCATTTCGCAGGAATTGTGAAAGCATATGCGGTACCGTACGGACAGGATAAGAGCCTATCCGGGAAATGGTTCAAGGGACCGGGACGCAGGCTTGTCAATGCAATTAACGAAGAGCTTGAAGGGGTTAATGTAGTGGCTGATGATTATACATCAGCAAGCCTTTTACCGGGAGTGAAAAAGCTCCTTGCAAAATCGGGCTGGATGGGAACTAAGGTCATGATGTTCGCTTTTGATGGTGATCCGACAAACGAATATCTGCCACACAATTATACCGATTCACATGTAGTTGCATATATTGGCACACATGACAATGAGACGATAGTTGGTTCATTCAGTGACAAGACAGATTATGAGCTTGCTTATATGTATGAGTATCTGAATATTGAAAATAAATCACAGGTTCCAAATGCTCTTATCAGGGAGCTGTATCACAGCACCGCAGAGCTGGCGATAGTCCAGATGCAGGATATATTAGAGCTTGGAAATGAGGCAAGGATGAATTATCCTTCGACAGTCGGACATAACTGGAGATGGCGTATGACAAGTAAGCCACACAGATTGGACAACGAAAAGATAGCCTGGATTAGAAACATTGCGGTGGTTTACCGCAGATAATTAATTTGATATAAGTTGCACGGCAATTTATATATATACTTTTTTACATTTTATATTCAAAAAGGAGAGGAAGATATGAAGAAGAAAGTATTAGCATCTTTACTTTGCGCATCTATGGTAGCAACAATGTTTGCAGGATGCGGAAGCAGCAATGGAAATGGAACAGAGAAAGCCGACAAGAAGGCCGGCGGTAAGGAGACCATTACAGTAATGGGACCTTCAGAGGATTTAGATGATGCACAGGGCGCTTGGCTTAAGACAGAGTGCGAGGCATTCGCTAAGGCAAATCCTGATTTCAACATCGAGTTCAAGTATGTTACATCATCTGAGTCAGACGCAAAGGATGTTGTTACAAAGGATCCTAAGGCAGCAGCTGATGTTTACATGTTTGCAAACGATCAGCTTGAGCCATTAATTAAGGCAGATGCTATTGCCAAGTTAGGCGGAGATACAGCAGAGTATGTTAAGTCATCTAACTCAGAGGCTATGGCTGCAACAGTTACATATGATGGAGACATCTACGCAGTTCCTTATACATCAAACACATGGTTCATGTACTATGACAAGAGAGTTTTCTCTGAGGATGATGTAAAGAGCCTTGATACAATGCTTACAAAGGGTAAGGTTTCATTCCCAATGGATAACGGCTGGTATCTCAATGCATTCTATGCAGCAAACGGATGTACAATCTTCGGAGACGGAACAGACAAGGCTGCCGGATATGATTTCGGTGGAGATAAGGGTACAGCAGTTACAAACTACATCGTAGATTTATTTGCTAATCCAAACTTCGTAATGGATAACAATGAGGGATCACTTGGTCTTGCAGGACTTAAAGATGGTTCTATCAACGCTTACTTCAATGGTAACTGGAACTATGCCAAAGTTAAAGAGGCACTTGGTGAGGAGAACGTTGGTGTTGCAGCTCTTCCTACAATCAATATTGGTGGAAAAGACTGCCAGTTAAAGGCATTCTTAGGATCTAAGGCTATCGGTGTTAACCCTAACTGCAAGAACCAGGAAGTAGCAGTTAAGCTTGCAGCATTCCTTGGCAGCGAGGACGCACAGCTTGCTCACTTCAAGTTAAGAGCACAGGCTCCTGTAAACAAAGATCTTGCAACAAACGAGGAAGTTGCAGCAGATCCAGTAGCAGCAGCTATGGCTAAGGTTTCAACTGATTGTTCAGTAGCACAGCCTATCATTGATATGTCAGGTTACTGGGATGCAGCTACACCATTCGGTGATGCTTTCCAGAACGGTGCAGAAGGCCAGATTACAAAGGACAATGCAGCTCAGAAGACAGAGGACTTCAATACTCAGCTTAATGATTCTCTTAAATAATTAAGTAGATCAGATTATGATTCCAAGGTTCCGGGTAGCCGGAATCTTGGAATAAATTAGTTTAAAGGAATGGCATATATAATGCATGCCAGGAGGAAAAGTATGATAGGAGCAAACAAAAAGAAAAAGGTTTCGGAATTTGCTACTCCGTATACTGTTGGCAATGCCCTAACAAAAGGCGGAGCTACAGTTAAGCTATCGGCACTTGTAATGGGTCTTGCCAATATAGCTCATAAGCAGATCATAAAGGGTCTGATTTTTCTTGCTATAGAGATTGCATATATAGCATATATGGTTAGCGCTGGTGCTTATTACATTTCCATGCTGCCTTCACTTGGCTGGAGAAAACAGGAAGAGGTATTTAATGAGCAGAAGCAGATTTATGAATATGTTGCAGGCGACCAGTCAGTATTATTACTGTTATATGGCGTCATAACAATTGCCATCACAGTATTATTTATTTACATGTGGTGCGAGAATTTAAAGAGCGGATATAAGGCAGAATGCCTTTCAAAAGCTGGAAAAGAAATCAATTCTTTTGGCAAAGATGTCAAGGATTTATTTGATAAAAACCTACATAAGACACTTATGTTTCTCCCACTTATGGGAATATTTATTTTTACAGTTTTACCATTGCTGTTCATGATTCCAATGGCGTTTACAAACTATTCAGTAAAGGGTGATCATCTTGTATTGTTCGACTGGACAGGCTTTGCCTCATTCGGACAGGTGCTTGGACTTGGTGGTAAGCTTGGTAAGATATTCTGGAGAGTACTCGGATGGACAATCTGCTGGGCTGTATTTGCAACCTTCCTTTGTAACTTCCTTGGACTCATTCTTGCTATCGTTATCAATCGTAAAGAGACACATTGCAAGGCCTTCTGGCGTACATGCTTTGTTATCTCAATTGCGGTACCGCAGTTCGTATCACTCCTTGTAATGAGACAGATGTTCCAGCCACAGGGTGCTGTTAATAACCTGCTTTTGGAGTGGGGCTGGATTGATAACCCGCTTCCATTCTGGACCAACACTATGTGGGCGAGAGTTTCTGTTATTCTCATCAACTGCTGGGTAGGTATTCCGTATACCATGCTTCAGGTTACAGGTGTATTACAGAATGTGCCTTCAGAGCTTTATGAGGCTGCAAAGATTGATGGTGCAAACGCAGCACAGATCTTCTTTAAGATCACACTCCCATATATCATGTTTATCATGGGACCATATATCATCACACAGTTTACCGGAAATATCAACAACTTCAACGTTATCTACCTGTTATCAGCAGGAAAGCCTACACCTGTCGGAGACAGTGCAGGAAAGACGGACCTTCTGGTTACGTGGTTGTACAAGCTGACTATTGATAATCAGGAGTACAATATCGGTGCCGTTATCGGTATCCTCACATTCATTGTACTTTCTATCGTAGCGCTTGTTACATACAGAAATACAAAATCATACAAGGATGAGGAGGGATTCATGTAATGAGTAGTGTAGCAAAAGCAAAAAAACCTATGTCTGCCGGACGTGCTAAGAAAGTAGCAAAGAATTCCCTTGTTCATATCATTCTTGGAATACTTGCTGTAGTATGGTTGTTCCCAATTTTCTGGATTATTATGACAAGCTTTAGAGCTGAGAGTGGTGCTTATACAAAGTACTTCTTCCCACATGGCCTTACATTTAGCAACTATACAAGGCTGTTCACAGAGACTACACTGTTGAACTTCCCGAGAGCATTTTTTAATACACTGTTTATTTCAGTGATCTCATGTATCATTTCAACAGTATTTGTACTTTCTGTTGCGTATAGTATGTCACGACTGAGATTTAAGATGCGTAAGCCTTTCATGAATCTGGCTATGATTCTTGGATTGTTCCCAGCCTTCATGTCAATGGTTGCCGTATACTTTATCTTAAAGGCTATCGGACTTACAGAGGGAAGTATGCTTCGCCTTTCATTGATTCTCATATACTCAGCAGGAGCAGGAACAGGCTTCTATATCGCAAAGGGATTCTTTGATACTGTGCCTAAGTCTCTTACTGAGGCGGCTATCCTTGACGGATGTACACAGTTCCAGGTATTTTACAAGGTTATCCTGCCACTCAGTAAGCCAATCGTAGTATATACAGTACTTACAGCATTCCTTGCTCCATGGCTTGATTTCGTATTTGTAAGGGTTATCGTTGGTCCAAACGACAAGTATTGGACAGTATCTCTTCTCCTTTACAACATGCTTGAGAAAGAGTTTATAAACGGATGGTTCACAAGATGGGCTGCTGCTGCAGTTATTGTATCAATACCTATCTCAATACTTTTCGTTATCATGCAGAGATTCTACGTGGATGGACTTACAGGAGCTGTCAAAGGCTAATTTGGTTTTATTTAGGCCGCTGCACTTTTGTGCGGCGGCTTTTGGTTTATATTGGGTTGTGGCAAACTTAGCATTTTCAGGTTGTGGGGTGCCGGCATGGCATACAGTATATTCCTCAGGAAAATATGAAGTCAGCCACGGGCTTTCTTCGCTGCTTGGATTTGGAGAGATGAGGTGTGTGGCTTGTTTGTGGGGGCATGGTACCCCGTGGCAGTTCATATTTTCCTTCGGAACACACTGTGTACCCTCCGGCCGGAGGGTACCGTGTGCTAAGTTTGTTGCTACCTTGTGAAAGATGTGAGAATGTGTGTAGTGATTTTGTAGATACAAATTTGCTCAGAATTTAGTTAAGAAAAGGAGTGCGTATGATTAATAATAAAATAGGCGGCCGCAATATGGTCGGCAGGGCTGTGAATAGATTGGTGGGCAGGTTGACTGCTGTGGCATTGACGGCAGCTATGGCGGTGTCGATGCTTGCGGGATGCGCTGCGGGTGGAAAGAATACCGAGACGGCAGCAAAGAAGGAGTACAAGCCTTCTGCTATGGAGCAGATGAATGCGAAAAATGATCCTAATGTGATTCAGGACAATTACAGGACCTGCTATGAGGTGTTCGTATACAGCTTTTTTGACAGTGACGGTGATGGCATTGGGGATTTAAAGGGACTTACAGAGAAGCTTGACTATATCGAGGGACTTGGCTGCAATGAAATCTGGATGATGCCTATTATGCCTTCTCCTTCATACCACAAGTATGATATTACGGATTATATGAATATTGACAAGCAGTATGGTACTCTGGATGATTTTGATGCGCTTATTACGGAGTGTCACAAGCGAAACATCAATGTGATTATTGACTTTGTAATAAATCACACATCTAACGAGCATCCGTGGTTTAAGGCGGCTGCTGATTATATCAAGTTGCTTCCTGATGTGGCAGAGCCGGATTCTTCGGAATGTCCTTATGTTGATTACTATAATTTTAGCAAAACCAATGCCGGAGGCTACAACCAGCTGCCGGGCACGAATTGGTATTACGAGTCACAGTTTGTAGACAGCATGCCTGACCTTAACCTGCAGAGCGAAGCTGTAAGAGGGGAGATTGACAAGATTACATCCTTCTGGCTTGACCGCGGCGTGGATGGCTTCAGACTGGATGCTGTGCTTTATTACAATAATAATAACCAGACTGAGACTATAGATGACCTCACATGGCTTGTGAACAATGTGAAGAGCAAAAAGGCCGATGCTTATATGGTTGGTGAGGGCTGGACTACATACAGAGAGTATGCGAAGTACTATAAGAGTGGAATTGACAGTATGTTCAACTTTGATTTTTCACAGCAGGATGGATATATTGGAAAGGTGTTAAACGGTACAGCCAATCATGGTGCCAGCACATACGGCAATGCTCTGGTTGATGTGGAAAATGAGATAAAGAAGTATACAGACTCATACATTGATGCACCTTTTTATACAAATCATGATATGGGACGCAGCGCAGGATACTATAACGGAGATAATGCCGAGGAGAAAACCAAGATGGCGCAGGCTATGAATCTTCTTATGCCCGGAAATGCTTTTCTGTATTATGGAGAGGAAATCGGCATGAGAGGCGCAGCCAATGATGAGACGAAGCGTCTTGCCATGAGATGGAGCGGGGATTCAAAAGATAAGGGAATGTGTGTGGGACCTCAGAATGCAGAAGAAACCGAGCAGACATACGATACCCTGGATAAACAGATGGAGGATCCATACTCTATTTACAACTTTGTGAAGCAGACAATATCAATAAGAAATGCTTTCCCGGAGATAGCACGAGGTACAAATACCTTTGAAAAAGATCTGTCAAATGATAATGTGTGTATATTTACAAGAGAGTACAATGGTGAGAAAGCGGTGCTTATATTTAATCCATCAAAGGATGAAGCAAGTGTGGATGTGTCATCGCTTGGAGTAAATGATGCTGTTGCAATGCTTCAGACTACAAAGAAAGCACCATCGTATAAGGATGGAGCGGCAAAGCTGCCGGCATATTCGGTGCTTGTTCTGAAGTAAAAAATAGTTGATGAGAATAAAAATTTAATAGTTTAAAGGAATTTGAAGAAGAAATATGAAAAACCGCCCGACTGGGCGGTTTTTTCAGCTATATCATTTCATGAAGCATATCTACAATCACTTCTCTGCAATGAGCTCCGAGATGCTTTTGTTCCTCTTTACTGAGTGCTGCCGGATCAATAGGAGTGCCGTATCGGATAACCACATGCTTCTTTTTGACCCATGGAAGGTGATCCTCGAATATTTCATTTGTTCCCATGATTGCCATTGGCACTATCTTACATTTGCTCTTTGTGGCAATCTTGAAAGTACCTTCTTTGAAAGACTGTACCTCTGTCAGGTCATCTTTGTTTTTGCAGCGTGTGCCCTCAGGAAATACACATATACTGATGCCGGATTTGACCTGATCTATGGCTGCAAGCACAACCTTTAGTCCCTGCTTGATGTCATCGCGGTCCAAAAACAGGCAGTGCAGGCGCTTCATCCAGAGGCCCAGCACCGGTATTTTTGTGATACTCTGCTTTGAGATGTAGCCGGTCAGGCGTGGACATCTGGAGTAGGTGATTATGATGTCAAAGAAACTACGATGATTTCCTATATATAGTACAGCCTCGTCCTTTGGCACATTTTCCTCCCCTATAAATTCAATGTCTGCTCCGCTTAGGAATATGATGACACGGAAAGCCCACTGTACAAGGCGAAGCTGTGCCATATCGGCCCATGCCGGGGCAAATTTGTGTATTATCCACATGGCTCCGAGCACCGGAAGACCCAGCAGCAGATAGAAAAATACGAATATTACGATTAAAACTGAACGCATATTTGACCTCTCTTTTTCATAATATAAATTGTAATGAAACTATTCAGAATTATTGAGAATAGATATAATGTAGTTCAATATTTGATATTATATCATATCATAAGCGATATGATAAGAAAGAGAGGAAAAAATGTCAGAAAAATTGAGAAAATTTCTGGTGATGGCTGCAGGTGTGCTTGTGATATTGGAAACGACAGTAATTTCGGGCTGCCGCGCAAATATTTCAGGCACGGAGAGTGACAGGATGGTTGAGTACACGGTGATTTGCGGGGATGAAATCCCGGAGGAGTTTAAAAAGCAGATAAATGAAAACAAGGCAAAGGCGATGAAGCTGACGTACAAGGATAATGAATATTTATACATAGCGGAAGGCTTTGGCACAAAGGAGACAGGTGGCTACAGTATTACGGTTAACCAGTTTTATGTTAAGGATAAGGCAATGTATTTTGATACGCGTCTGATAGCCCCGGATAAGGGCGAGAAGGTCAGCAATCAGGCGAGTTATCCGTATATAGTAATAAAGACGGAATTGAGTGAAATGCCTGTTGTGTTTGAGTAAAAATTTCGTAAATTGTATTAAAAGTTGCGAAAAAACTGACAATCAGTACTAATGCCCTATTGCTATCACTGCGATACTTTGCTATAGTAAAGTTACTAGATATTGTGGTGACATATTTATATATTCAAATATATTGATTGATATAATTGTTGATTAATTTGACCTGTTTTATATTTATACAGAGATTGATTTCATATATATGACATCGTCGTTACAATACTGGTTACCATGAGGACTATAGTTATGTGCCAGTGGGCATACCCACAATAAGGAGGCTTAAAATGGAACAGACAGAAATCAGAAAAGTCAGAGCATCGATCCACCAGCAGTGTGGCAACAGGGTAAAAATCCAGCAGGATCTCGGCCGCAACAAGGTTGACATCCAGGAGGGTGTTATTCAGCAGGCATACCCAAGTGTGTTTACGGTTCTGATAGATGATGAGTTTGAGCAGAATCCGCCACAGCTCTTATCTTTCTCCTACACTGATGTGATTACAAAAGATATAAGGATGCAGCTTTGCTAGTATCATGAAGTAAAGATGTTACATCTTTATTATAATGATCATGAATTTAAATATTTGCATCTGCATAAAGTTACTCCATCTTGAATATGTATTTTATATACATATTTGAAGTGGGGTATTTTTTATGGAATTAATTACACAAAAAATCAGACAATGCATAGAAAAGGTAAAGGATATGTCGCAGGTTGGCTTCGACAGGGATTATGTCATAAAGGACAACAAGCCTGATGTTTCCAAAGTGGTTTGTCAGAATGGGCAGGTAAAGCTTGACGAGATAAAAGCGTCAGGCGAGAATATCTGGCTGAGTGGAAGCATTGAATTTGAAGTGCTGTATACGAGAGAGGAAGTTTTTGAAGGCGATGAGCCGGAGGAAAATATCGGCGGAAACAGAGTGGAGCATATAAAGGATGCAATACCGTTTCAGGAGAAGCTTGTGCTTCAAGGAGTCTGCGAGAAGGATACGGTTCGTGTGTATACCGGGCTTGATGAGCTTACGGTTGGGGTTATCAATTCGCGGAAGCTCTCGGTCAGAGGCATTATAAGCGTGGAACTTTATGGAGAGAGGGAAGAAAATCTTGAGGTTGCACAAAGGATAGATGACAAGGACGTGGAGCAGCTTATGGGGCAGATGAAGGTGCTTAAGCTTGACAGTGTTGTAAGGGATATTGTCAGAATTAAAAATGTCGTCACCTTGCCAAAGACCAAGCCGAATATATGCAAGCTCATATCAAGTCTTGTTGATATGAGAAATCTGGAGTATACATACGAGCGTGACCATATCACACTGACAGGCGAGTGCCATGCGTGTATAGTGTATCTGAGCGAAGAACAGGAAATTTGCTGCTTTGAGGTGCAGGAGGGTTTTTCAAATGAAATACACTGCGAGGGTGATAATGCCGGAAATATTGCCTGGCTTCGCACACAGCCTGCCATGCATCAGGTTGAGGCTGAAAATGATTATGACGGAGAGCTCAGGCAGCTTTCGATTGAGGCAGCGCTTGCGGTGGATGGAAAGGTCTGGAGTGAGGAAACAGTAGAGGTGCTCAATGACATGTACAGCGTATCATGTCCGGTAAAACCTGTGTTTGAAAAGATGAAGGTATGCAGCCTTCTTATGAAAAATGACACAAAATGCCGTATTTTGGAGCAGTTGTACAGAGAAAACAGCAAAAAGAGAATTTTAAGAATATGCGGTACAAAGACGCAGGCCGCTATTGCACAGATAAAAAATGCAGACACAGGAATTATTGTGTCAGGTGTATTGCAGGTGAACTGTGTGAATATTGTGGAGGATGATGGCTGTCCGATAGAGATGCATACAGACTCTGTGCCGTTTGAACAGTATGTTGAGATACCCGGCATGGATGCCAACACCTGCTGCGAGGTAAATGTGCAGGTAGACCAGGTGCAGGTCAATCTACTCGACAACAGCGAATATGAAATTAAGGGTGTTGTCAGCATAAATGCTATTGCCCTGCAGCAGGATGAAGTGTCAGTCATAACATCGGTGGAGCAGGAAAAAACATCGTCTGATACTGAAGAGGAAGCAGCTCTGGTTGGCTATATAGTGCAGAAGGATGATAAAATGTGGGACATTGCAAAAAGATACCGCACCACTGTTGAAAACATAATGGAAATAAACGCTCTGACCTCAGATAGCATCAAAACTGATGATAGACTTATAATAGCGCGCATGTGAATCATAAATGAGGGGCAAAATAACTTTTGATCTTTTAATCATATCATTATATAAAATGTGGAAAATTCTGTAAATTTACAAAAAGATGTGGAAAAAAGATTCATTTTGTGCGATAATATATCAGAATGTATATTGAACATAAATTGTGGAAGGAAAGGTCAATCTGACCGTCGTATTACAGGAGGAACAAAATGAATCGGAAATGGACACGTGCTATATGTACTGTGTTAACATCGGCACTCGTTTTTACAGGACCGGCAGTAGAGGGCATTACATTTAGCGGATACATAAACAGTGGACTTGAGAAGGTATATGCAAAGACAAAGAAGCAGAAGGATGCAGAGAAGAAGAAGTCACAGGCTGAGCAGGATCTCAAGGATAAGAAGAATGAGATTAATGGTCTAAAGGATCAGCAGCAGACTACTGCTGATGATATAAAGAATAAATCCGCAAAGCTTGATGAGATTCTTGCAGCACAAAAGAAGCTTCAGACAGATATCACAAATAAACAGGCAGAGATAGAGCAGAATCAGAAGGACCTTGCAGCAGCCCAGGAAAAGCAGCAGGAGCAGTATGACGCCATGAAGAAGCGTATACAGTTCATGTATGAAAACAGCGCTGAGGACAATATCTGGACAGCAATTATTGAGTCAAATGGTATCACAGATATGCTCAATCGTATAGAGTACGTGTCAGATGTATATGATTCGGATCGTGCTCTTATGGATTCTTATCAGGCAGCAGTTGAGCAGGTAAAGGAGATTGGTACTAAGCTTGACAACGACATGAATGAGCTCACAGCCATGCAGGATGACTATGAGAAGCAGCAGGCAGATGTCGAGGCGGCTATAGTAGCTCTTGAAAACCAGAAGGAGCAGTATGCAAGCCAGATAGCTCAGGCACAGCAGCAGGCAGAGAATTATCAGAATATCATTACGGCACAGGGCAAAATCATTCAGGAGCAGGAAGCAGCGGCCGCAGCAGCCGCTGCCAGAGCGAACAGCTCGCCAAGCAGTTCAAGCTATGATGGTGGTGGAGCCGGCAAGGGCGGAAGCATTGCCGGTGACTATGCAGCAGGCGGTGGAAAGAACCCGGGTGCTTCAACAGGAGTTTCAGGAAGCTCTGTGGTATCATACGCTATGCAGTTTGTGGGCAATCCATATGTATGGGCTGGAAACAGTCTTACAAACGGTGTAGACTGTTCAGGCTTTGTACATGAGGTATATGCACATTTTGGTATCAGCACACCGAGATATTCACAGGCATTTAAGTCTGTGGGACAGGCCGTATCCTTCGATAATATACAGCCGGGAGACGTAGTGGTATATCCGGGACATGTAGCTATATATGCAGGTGGTGGTGTTATAGTGGAGGCACAGTCCACAAAGGCAGGAATCACAGCAAACAGAAACGTACAGTGTCATACAATACTTGCTATACGACGTCTTGTATAGGATGGTTAGGAGCCGATAAGTATATTTATTATACTTGCCGGCTCTTTTTATTTTTACCACAAAGAGCTGAATGGTTACCAATAAAGTAAGGGCGTAAGACGCGGACATGCCACGACCCAATGTTAGTAACCGGCAACAAACTCATTGTAATAAATAATAGCAATTTCCACCCATAAGGTGTATTATAGAGATAGACGGCACCAATTCGCACAAAACGAACTAGCAAGCCTGTAAATAAAGTAAGAAAAGCAGGAGGAACAAGCCATGCAGATGGAACAATTACAAAAAGACATGATTGCAGCAATGAAAGCAAGAGACAAGGTAAGAAAGGATGCTATATCCTCACTTGTATCGGCAGCCAAAAAGGCGGCAATAGATGAGGGCTGCAGAGACAATATACCGGAGGAGCTTGTCAACAAGGTCATTCTTAAGGAAATGAAGTCTGCGAAGGAGCAGATTGACACATGCCCTGCCACAAGAACAGATCTGCTTGATGAGTACAATACCAGATATGCAATCTTTGAGGAGTACGCTCCTGCAATGATGTCGGCAGAAGAGGTAGAAAAGGAGCTCACAGAGCAGTTTTCGGATGTAATCGCAACAGGAAACAAAGGGCAGATAATGAAGGCAGTCATGCCGCATTTCAAGGGCAAGGCTGACGGAAAGGTCATAAATCAGGTGGTTGCAAAGCTTTGCGCAAAATAAGAAAACACATCACAACAATTATACTTGCAGTGCTGGCTGTCATGGCCGGCGTGTAGGCATATATATGCAGGGCTTGACAATGCCGATATAACGGATTATGATTTCTCGGGAGGCAGATATAAGAAGCTGCTGGAGAAAAATAACTATAAAATAAAAGAAAAAGTGTGGAAAAGAGTCGATATGGGAAACGTTACTCTTGATCACTAGAAAGAAGATTTTATGTCAACAAAAATTGGAAGAAATGACCCTTGCTGGTGTGGCAGCGGAAAGAAATATAAGACCTGTCATGCGGCATTTGATATGAAGCTTGAAAAGCTTGCTGAGGCACATCATAAGATACCGAGCCATTCAATCATCAAGACGCCTGACCAGATAGCGGGAATCAAGGAGAGCGCCAAGATAAATGTCGCAGTGCTCGACTACATAGGAGAGCATATCCACGAGGGTATGAACACAGCAGAGATTGATAAAATAGTCTATGATATGACCACCAGCATGGGCGGCATCCCTGCACCGCTCAACTATGAGGGTTATCCTTACAGCGTATGTACATCAGTAAATGAGCAGGTTTGTCACGGATTTCCTTCAAAGGACGTCATCTTAAAGGATGGTGACATCATAAATGTAGACTGTTCTACAATTTTAAACGGATATTTTTCGGATTCATCAAGAATGTACTGTATCGGAAATGTAAGCCCTGAGAAGAAAAAGCTCGTTGAAGTCACAAAGGAGTGTGTGGAGCTTGGACTCAAAGAGGTAAAGCCGTGGGGCTTCCTCGGAGATATGGGACAGGCGGTGCACGACCATGCATTTGCAAACGGTTACACAGTAGTGCGTGAAATCGGTGGACACGGAGTGGGACTTGAATTTCACGAGGATCCGTGGGTAGGCTACAATACCAAGCGCGGCACCGACATGGTCATGGCACCCGGCATGATATTTACCATCGAGCCAATGGTCAACATGGGCAAGGCCGATATCTACGTAGATGACAAGAACAACTGGGAAGTATACACCGACGACGGACTTCCATCAGCCCAGTGGGAAATCATGGTACTCGTCACAGAGGATGGCCATGAGGTGCTGAGCTGGTAAACCGGTAAGTATTATCAGAGTGCTATTATTAGCAGACATTATTTCATAGGTGACAACATTATAAAGGGCGTGTGAAAAACGAAGTTTTTTCACACGCCCTTTTGTATAATCCCATACAGAATCTAGTAAGTGAAGCGTTAGCTTCGGGAGAGCATTTCTGCATCCACGGACATGGTTTATAAACTCATAGTTGATTGCTTCGCATACGTACCCTAAATTTACCGGAGAGTATGCAGTGTGTTCCGAAGAAAAATATAAACTGCCACGGCGTTCTATAAAATGTGGATACGATAATTCATAGCAAACTATCAATAAACTATCCGCAAATGCTGCCGTGGCTGATTTTATATTTTTCTGAGGAATATACTGCATGCTAGGCCGGTATCCACAGCCTAGATATGCGAAGCCCTATAAAGCGCAGTACCATAAGCGATGCACTATGATGCGTCCCTACAGATTTGTATTCACCCCATTTATGGTCGCATTCTCATTCTCCCTCATAGGAATGACGAGACACTTCTCCCCATTGATGACCTGTGCATGAATCTGTGAAGCCTTCTCCGGCTTTACATGAAGCACCACATCATAGGTCTTAATTTGGGCAGTGTAATTATCAATCTCTTCCTGCTTCTCAAGAAGCTGTGAAGTGCGCTCCTCAATCTGATTATTTTTCTCCTGGATAACAGAATCCTTCTCCTCAAGCTGCGCATTTTTCTCATTGAGCTCGAGAGTTAAATCGCCGACCTGGCTCTCAAGAGCAAGCTTTTCCACGCGGATTTCATTAGCTGCAAGAGCCTTTGAATCAATGACATTGGCTGCGATAGGCGGCTTGTCACCGAAGGCCTCATTGACGGATTTTTCAATGCGTGAAATCTTTTCCTCAGAGACATGGCAGTCACTCAGCACCTTGTTCATAGCCTCGCTGTCGAGAATGAACGGATCATCGTCATCATCGTGAGTCTCAGCGTAGTCATCGGCCATCTCTGACAGATTCTGCTGGATATCAAGCAGCTTGTCATCCGTGCTCTCGTCCTCAGCACCTAGCACATTTCTGACAATTGAATGAAAAGCCATCTTCTGCTCAGTAGCTGTGCGCTCCACACCGCAGCCGAGGCCGTTTGTCATAAACTCAGAGTGAGGCTCCTTGGTATTTTTCGTATAGAAAAGAGTGGAGTGTATGTCAGTGCTCCTATCATTGAAAGCAGGGAATAAAAAGCCTGTCTCAGGTGCACCGACTACCCAGTCCCTTATGCGGGCTCCAATACGCTGCTCCTTTTCCAGATAGCCAAGACCCGGCTTTGAAAGTGTGACAGGGCAGATAGCGCAGAGAATGTATTTGTACACTTCCTCGGACTCATCCACGTTGATGTTGTCCTTTGTACGTGTCATGACATCGTAGCTGTCGAGATACAAAAGAATCAGATAGTTCCCGGCCTCATCGTAGGTGTCGATGACCAGGTCATAGTATGTATCGAGCAGAGTCTCATCATTAAGCTCGCTGTCGCGAAGCGCCATGAGAATCTGCTGTCGGCCTCCGACCTCTTCCTCCTCAAGCGGAAACTGCAGATTGAGCAGGTTGTTTCCGAGAGTGCCGGAAAGCACCTTGTTTGAAATCTCGAGATATTTGTAGTATTCATCCTCCTCCAGAGTGAGAAATTTGCCACCGAATTTGCAGACCTTTTCATGGTTGCAGTCCACATAGCAGCCGACCAGACGACTGAAGGTTGCCTGGTCTTTTTTTAATCTTCGTTTTAATTCCAATACTTCTTTTTTGTTCATATTATCCTCGCATTATTTTCATACCATTCAAAAATTTTTGTAATCACATTATATGTATGGAATAAATATTTGTCAATTGAGCGGCGCCTTTTATGTCCCGCTGTCAATCAAGAAAAAAGATGACAGAGCAACCACAAAATGCTATAATTTAGGAAATCAACGGATTATGATATAAAGGCTGACACAGAGACATCCACAGGTGTCTCTGTTCTTGGATTGAGGCATAAATGGAGCAGAAAATGACAAACAATCACATTACAATAGGCATTCTCGCACATGTAGATGCGGGAAAGACAACCCTGTCTGAGGCCATGCTTTACAGCACCGGGAAGATTCGCTCACTCGGGCGCGTGGACCATCAGGACGCGTATTTGGACAACGATGCGCAGGAGCGAGAGCGTGGAATAACCATTTTTTCAAAGCAGGCAAGGCTTGATATTTCGCGTGGCATAAATGCGGCAGATACAGCAGATACAGCACGTACGGCAGATATAGCTCGTACATGGCATGTAGTCATGCTTGATACACCGGGGCATGTGGATTTTTCGGCAGAGATGGAGCGTACCCTTCAGGTGCTCGACTATGCAATACTTGTAATCAGCGCAACTGATGGAGTGCAGGGGCACACGCGCACACTGTGGAGACTTTTAAAGCACTATAACGTGCCGACATTTATTTTTGTAAACAAGATGGATATGCAGGGCACGGATGCGGAGAAAGTGCAGGCAGAGCTAAGGAGCGAGCTGAGCGATGGCTGCGTTGACTTTTCTTCACATGATTTATTTGATGAGCTTGCCATGTGCAGTGAGCCTCTTTTAGATGAATTTATGGAATCGGGAGAGCTTGCGGATGCACATATTGCGCAGGCGGTGGCTCAAAGGGAGGTGTTCCCCTGCTTTTACGGCTCGGCACTTAAGCTTGACAGAGTGGATACGCTGATTCAGGGGCTTTCGCGGTTTATGTGTGAAAGAAATTATCCTGACGATTTTTCTGCCCGCGTATACAAGATAGGCAGGGATGACAGAGGCAGCAGGCTGACATTTTTAAAGGTTACCGGAGGCTGTCTTAGAGTCAGGGACAAAATAGAGTACAAAGCGCATGGCGGTGACGAGGCGAAAGGCCTTCTGATTGAGAAAATTGATCAGATAAGAAAGTATTCCGGCGAAAAATATGAGACAGCTGATGTGGCAGAGGCGGGGGAGATAGTTGCTGTCACAGGTCTTAGCTCGACATTTCCGGGGCAGGGGCTCGGGGTTGAGCAACAGTCCAATATGCCAATCCTTGAACCGGTACTAAACTATAGGATGATTCTGCCGGATGATGTAAATCCGGCGGCATTTATGGAAAAGCTAAAGCAGCTTGAGGAGGAAGACCCACAGCTTTACATAGTGTGGGTGGAGGAGTTTAAGGAAATTCATGTGCAGCTCATGGGACAGGTGCAGATGGAGGTGCTTGTGCGTCTCATAAAGGACAGGTTTGGTGTTGTTGTCACGTTCGGACCGGGCAGCATTGTATATAAGGAAACGATAGCAAGGGCTGTCGAGGGAGTAGGACACTTTGAGCCGTTGCGCCACTATGCAGAGGTGCATCTGCTTTTGTCGCCGGCGGAGCGTGGCAGCGGAATCACAGTCACATCCACCTGCAGTGAGGATGTGCTCGACAAAAACTGGCAGCGCCTCATAGCCACACACGTTGAGGAAAAGGAGCACAGGGGTGTGCTCACAGGCTCAGCGCTTACCGATGTGAAGGTCACTATTCTTACAGGAAGAGCACATGTAAAGCACACGGAGGGAGGCGATTTCCGTCAGGCTACATACAGAGCAATCCGCCAGGGGCTTAAATCCACAGAGAGCGTGCTGCTGGAGCCATACTACAGCTTTATCCTACAGGTGCCGATGGAGTATGTCGGCCGTGCAATGACAGATCTGGAGCAGAGATTTGCAAGAGCCGAGAGCCCGCAGTTTGCCACAACCGCTGCGAGGGAGATGGCAACAATTACAGGAAAGGCACCGGTTGCGACAATGCAGGATTATGTGAGTCTGGTGCATGCGTATACAAAGGGGCTCGGGCACCTGACACTGGAGCTGTGGGGTTATGATGAGTGTCACAATCCTGCGGAGGTGATTGCGCAGATGCACTATGACAGCGAGGAGGATTTCCGCAATCCGACAGGCTCGGTATTTTGTGCGCACGGCTCAGGCTACGTGGTGCCGTGGGATGAGGTCCCGGAGCATATGCACCTGCCGTATGTCTACCACGGAGATGAGTCTGAGGAGGCACTTGCAGCGAGTGCCCGCACACAGAATGCATTTTCAGCGGAGGATGCGCAGGCGCTTGCCGGAAACCGCCGCAGGACGAGCTTTGAGAAAGCTGTTTCAGGTATGTCATCGGTGGAGCTTGATGCGCAGCTTGCAGATGTTTATGCCAGGGAGTTTGGCATGGGCAAAAACGATATCGCAGAGGATCAGAGGCGCAAATGGTCAGGCAAAAAGAAAAATGAGTATGAAGGTCTAAGTGGTAAACCGCGCACCGTAAAGCATGATAAGCACGGCAATCCGATTTATCCGAAGAAATCCCCGGGGGAAGAGTACCTGATAGTTGACGGATATAATATAATATTTGCATGGGAGGATTTAAAGGAGCTTTCACGCATAAACATTGATTCGGCGAGAGATGCGCTGAAGGATGTTTTATCGGATTACCAGGGCTATAAGGGCTGTAATCTGCTGCTGGTGTTTGATGCGTACAAGGTGAAGGGCAATGCCGGAAAGAGAGAGACCTTCCACAACATAGAGGTTGTGTATACAAAGCAGGACGAGACAGCCGATGCATTTATCGAAAAGACTGTGTTTGGCATACGTGACAGGTACAAGGTAACAGTGGCAACCTCGGACGGACTGGAGCAGCAGACGGTCATGAGCCTGGGGGCACTGCGAATGTCAGCCCGCGAGCTTAAGGAGCATATTGAGATGACGAAGCGTGCCGGGATGGAGGCATTCATATCAGGATAAACGGTCACGAATGGTAACAATATGTGTATAAAGAGATGATTATAAAGACATTTGTATGTCATAAGCAGAGATAAGGAGACAAGAAAATGGTAGTAAACGAAAGCATGTACCAGCTCGGAAGCGTGCGCTCAGCAATCAGGGAGCTTTTCGAGTATGGTAAAAAAAGAGCAGCAATTGTAGGTAAGGAAAATGTATATGATTTCTCAATAGGAAACCCGAGCATACCGGCTCCGCAGATAGTAAACGACACAATAAAGGAGCTTGTGACAGATTATGATTCTGTTGCGCTGCACGGCTACACCTCAGCACAGGGAGACGTGGAAACGAGAGCGGCGATAGCTGAATTTTTGAACAACATACATGGCACACATTTTAATGCGGACAACCTTTACATGACAATGGGAGCAGCGGCATCGCTGTCAATCTGCTTTCGTGCTTTGACAAGTGACGCATATGATGAGTTTATTACCATAGCGCCATATTTCCCGGAGTACAAGGTATTTGTGAATGCAGCAGGAGCAAGGCTTGTAGAGGTGCCTGCAGACACAGAGCATTTTCAGATAGATTTTGAGGCTCTTGAGGAGAGAATCAATGCGCACACCAGAGGTGTCATAATCAATTCACCAAACAACCCATCCGGCACAGTCTATTCTGAGGAGACCATCAAAAAGCTCTCAGACCTCCTTGAGAAAAAGTCTAATGAGATAGGAAGACCGATATTCATTATCGCAGATGAGCCGTACAGAGAGATAGTCTACGACGGAATCAAGGTACCGTTTGTGACCAAATATTACGACAACACGCTGGTATGCTACTCATACAGCAAGTCACTTTCACTGCCGGGAGAGAGAATAGGATACGTCCTCGTGCCTGATGAGGTGTACGATAAGGCAGAGCTGTATGCAGCAGTCTGTGGTGCTGGAAGAGCACTCGGTTACGTGTGTGCACCAAGCCTGTTCCAGAAGATGATAGTAAAATGCCAGGGGGCAACCGGTGATATCAATGCCTACAAAGAAAACAGAGACCTTCTGTACGAGGGACTCACAAGGATAGGCTATCACTGCTTCAAGCCGGACGGAGCCTTTTATATGTTTGTAAAGGCACTCGAGGATGACAGCAATGCATTCTGCGAGAAGGCAAAGGAGGAGGATGTGCTCATAGTAGCAGCAGACGGCTTCGGCTGTCCGGGCTGGGTGAGAATATCATACTGTGTGGATAGGGAAATGATAAAGCGCTCCATGCCTGCGTTTGAAAAGATATACAAAAAATATAATAAATAATAGTTGATTATAACGAATAAAAAATGCACAAATCCCGAAAATTATCTAAAACTGTACAGCTTTCGGCATTTTTAATGTATACTTTTTACAAAATCTGTGGAAAAGGGCTCTGTGTGACCGTTGTGTGACCAAAGAGGTGTATAATCTTATTCAAGAGGAAAACGTATAAATAAAATATGAGGATAAGAACGCGTGCTTTGAGATAAGGAGCCGGAATATAATAGATTATCACAGAGCATACATAGGGACGAAAATGGAATTAAAGCCAGAAGCATTTAAAGGGATAATGTTCAAGGCAAAGAGATCGGAAAAAATTTTTAAAAAAATTTAAAAAAGTACTTGCATTATTCGTTTGACCATGATATTATAATACACGGTTCGTTGGTCAAGCGGTTAAGACGCCGCCCTCTCACGGCGGAAACACGGGTTCGATTCCCGTACGGACTGCTAAGTATTTAAAGCCGGTACATTCATGGAAGCATGATGTACCGGCTTTTTCGTTGTATATATTCATATGAGGCAGAGCTATTTATGAGCAGCTGCAGCAACTGCATGCTTTTATTATAAAAGTATGGTATAACATGAAAATTTCTCAATAAGGAAATCTGCCCTTGCAATATACCCCGCCGGGGTATATAATGCTCTTGAAGACAGATACCCATAAGGGGTATGGTTAGACATGTAAAACAAATGCATAATGCGGAACAAAGAACAAATGGAGGCACCCATGACAGAAAAAGAAACCAAATGCTGTTGCTGCAACCGCAAAAAAGAGCGGTCAGAGCAGGAATATAAGGATCTCATCAACAGACTTAGCCGTATAGAGGGGCAGATCCGTGGAATCAAGCGTATGCTGGATGAGGATTGCTACTGCCCTGACATCATCACACAGGTGGCGGCCGCAAATGCCGCGCTCAACAGCTTCAATAAAGTCCTTTTGGCCAATCATATAAAGACGTGTGTGGCAGATGACATAAGAGCCGGCAAGGATGAGACAATAGATGAGCTTTTGAACACACTACAGAAGCTTATGAAGTAGTATTATAAGAAGGCAGGTATAAAAATGAGTACAATAATCACAATATTAATAATAGCAATAATTGCCGCACTGGTGATTGTGGGCTTAAAGGAGACAATTAAGCATTCAAAGGGCGAGGGCGCCTGCTGTGGCGGTGGAGCCATGAAGGAGGACGAGGAAGCCACAGTACAGCTTACAGGCGAGATAGTCACGAGAGCAGATGTGCACATAGACGGAATGCACTGCATGAACTGCAAGAACTCAGTCACACGCTCACTTCAGAAGATGAGCGGAGTATCGGCAGATGTGGATTTAAAGCATGGCGTGGCACATGTTGAGGCAACCAGAGAGCTAAGCGATGAGGAAATCACATTTGCCATCGAAAGACTGGATTTCAAGGTGACAGGAATTGAGAGATTTTAGAAAAGGCTTCTGAATAGTTAGATTTGAATAGTAGAAAGAAGGAAATACAGACAGTATGAAGCAATATACAGTTACAGGGATGAGCTGTGCGGCATGCTCTGCCAGAGTGGAAAAGGCGGTCTCTAAGGTTGATGGTGTGACGAGCTGCTCTGTCAGCCTTTTGACCAACTCGATGGGAGTCGAGGGAAGCGCGACAGATGCGCAGATAGTGGAGGCAGTAGAGCAGGCGGGCTATGGAGCGAGTCCCAAAGGCACAGCAACAGAATCAGAAACTGACAAAGCGAATAACAGCTTAGAGCAGCTAAAGGCAGCGCAGGATGCGCTTGTAGACAGGGAGACACCGAAGCTTGTAAACAGGCTTATAGCATCGCTCATATTCTTAGTTGTTCTCATGTATTTTTCCATGGGACATATGATGTGGGGCTGGCCGTTGCCTGAGTTTTTCAATGGAAACCATGTGGCTATGGGGCTTTTGCAGCTTCTGCTTACAGTGGCGGTAATGGTCATAAACCAGAAGTTTTTTATCAGTGGCTTTAAGGGCTTGATTCACGGCGCTCCTAACATGGATACGCTTGTTGCGCTTGGCTCTGCGGCATCGTTTGGATACAGCGTGTATGCACTTTTTGCCATGACAGCTGCGCAGGTGAATGGCGATATGGATGCGGTCATGTCATATATGCATGAGTTTTATTTTGAATCCGCAGCCATGATTTTGGCACTGATTACTGTCGGAAAAATGCTTGAAGCGCACTCAAAGGGCAAAACAACAGACTCTTTAAAGAGCCTGATGCAGCTTGCCCCAAAGACAGCAACCGTTGTAAGGGATGGCGTGGAGCAGGAAATCTCTGTGGATGCAGTGAAAAAGGGCGATATTTTCGTGGTCAGACCGGGGGAAAATATCCCTGTGGACGGTGAAATAATAGATGGAACAACCGCTGTCAACGAATCGGCACTCACAGGAGAGAGCATCCCTGTGGATAAGCAGCCGAAAGATGCAGTAAGCGCTGCCACAGTGAACCAGTCAGGCTTTATAAAATGCCGCGCAACGAGAGTGGGCGAAGACACCACACTCTCACAGATTATACAGATGGTTTCTGATGCCGCAGCGACAAAGGCACCTATTGCAAAAATCGCTGACAGGGTATCAGGAGTATTTGTGCCGGCGGTTATTACAATTGCAATCATTACAATAATAGCATGGCTTATAGCCGGTGAGACCGTGGGCTTTGCGCTTGCCAGAGGCATTTCGGTGCTCGTGATAAGCTGTCCGTGTGCACTTGGACTGGCAACTCCTGTTGCGATAATGGTAGGAAATGGCAAGGGCGCAAAGAGCGGTATACTCTTCAAGACAGCGGCAAGCCTTGAGGCAACAGGCCGCACACAGATTGTGGCTCTTGATAAGACAGGCACCATAACAAGCGGTGAGCCGAAGGTGACGGATATCGTGCCGGATGAGAAATTTTTTGAGGAAATCGGCAAGCATGCCGGTGAGTGTCATCGTAAGGCAGACGATTTAAACCCGTACTCATCAACAGATAAAGCACTGTGGTCAAGGAAGCTTCTTGCAATAGCCGCATCAGTCGAGGCCAAGAGCGAGCATCCGCTTGCAAAAGCCATTATGGAGCGCGCTAAAACGGATGAAATCGCTGTTGCAGAGGTGACGGATTTTAGCGCTGTTGTAGGAAATGGTCTGACTGCAATACTTGCAGGCAAAATGATAAAAGCGGGAAATCTTGCTTTTGTAAGCAAATTTGTAAAAGTGTCAGATGATATGCGCGCGAAATCTGTCGAATTTTCAAAGGAAGGAAAAACTCCTCTGTTCTTTGCTGCAGATGACAGGCTTTGCGGTATCATAGCTGTTGCAGATACAATAAAGGAGGACAGTCCGGAAGCTGTCAGACAGCTTAAAAATATGGGTATCAGAGTTGTTATGCTCACCGGTGACAACGAGCAGACTGCCAATGCCATTGGAAAGCAGGCGGGAGTGGATGAAGTCATCGCGGGTGTGCTTCCGGATGGTAAGGAGGCTGTCATAAGGAAGCTAAAAAAACAGGGCAGGGTAGCCATGGTTGGTGACGGAATCAATGATGCACCGGCGCTCACACGTGCGGATATGGGAATTGCAATCGGCGCGGGAAGTGATGTGGCAATAGATGCAGCGGATGTTGTCCTGATGAAGAGCCGCCTGATAGATGTACCGGCAGCAGTGCGGTTAAGCCGTGCTACATTGACAAATATACACGAAAATCTGTTCTGGGCATTTTTCTATAATGTAATAGGTATTCCACTTGCGGCCGGTTTGTGGTATCCTTTATTAGGATGGAAGCTAAATCCGATGTTTGGAGCGGCGGCGATGAGCCTGTCGAGCTTCTGCGTTGTTACCAATGCCCTGCGGCTGAATCTGTGCAGGGTGTATGATTCTAAGCATGACAGAAAAGCAACACCAGATAGAAAAAACAAAACAGATAAACTAAATGAAAGTGAGGAAAAATCAATGACAAAGACAATGAATATCGAAGGAATGATGTGCTGCCACTGTGAGGCAAGAGTAAAGAAGGCACTCGAGGCGCTTGATGCAGTAAGTGAGGCAGCGGTAAGCCATGAGAGCGGAACTGCAGTAGTGACATTAAGCTCTGACATTTCTGATGAGAAATTAAAGGAGACTGTAGAGGCTGAGGACTACAAGGTTACATCCATTCAGTAATCAGTCAGACAGTATAACAATATGAAGAAATATATAGCATTGGTATTGGCTGCAGTGCTGGTGCTTGGGATTTTTACAGGATGTGGTAACAAGGGCAACAAAGAGACAGAATCACAGACAGATGAGAAAGCCACTGAGTCGGTGAATTCTGCAGAAAATAATACTGAGGACAGTATGCAAAGCAGTACAGAAAATCAGAATGTGGCTGACACAGAGCAGCTCACCACAGAAAACGGACAGGAGAGCTCAGTTCTTGCCTGTCCGTCAGTAAACGGTAAGCTGCATGTGGAGGGCAGCAAGCTCGTTGATCAAAATAACAACGAGGTGCAGCTTCGCGGAGTCAGCACACACGGTCTTGCGTGGTATCCACAGTATGTGACCAATGATTGCTTTGCCACACTGAAAAGCTGGGGAGTAAATGTGGTAAGGCTTGCCATGTACACCTACGAAAGCGGTGGCTACTGCACAGATGGTGACAGGCAGCAGCTTGAGACACTTGTGCAAAACGGAGTGCAGTACGCGTTCAACAACGACATGTATGTCATCATCGACTGGCATGTGCTAAACGAGGGCAATCCAAACCGCTACAGTGATGTGGCAAAGACTTTTTTTGCCAAGATGGCACAGCAGTATGCCTCATACAACAACGTGATTTACGAGATTTGCAATGAGCCGTGCAACGGTGCGACCTGGGGAGAGGTGAAGTTTTATGCCAGCGAGGTCATTCCGTCAATCAGAAGCTACGACAAGGATGCAGTCATACTGATAGGCACACCTAACTGGAGCCGGGATGTGGATGAGGCAGTCAAGGACCCTGTCACAGGATATGATAATATCATGTATACACTGCATTTCTATGCCGCAACCCACAAGGAGGACTTGCAAAACAAGCTAAAATCGGCGGCAGACGCCGGACTGCCGATATTTGTATCAGAGTTTGGCATCTGCAGCGACGACGGAAACGGTCAGGTGGACATAGATTCCGCAAACAGCTGGATCAGCCTGCTCGACAGCTACGGCATCAGCTATGTGTGCTGGAATCTTTCCAATAAGGACGAAAAATCAGCGCTTCTAACACCTGCCTGCGATAAGACAAGCGGCTTTACCTATGAGGATCTAAGCGATGAGGGCAAGTGGCTGTACGGTGTGCTCACAAGTCATGTGACACCGGTCTTGAATTAACGAAAAGCCTCAGATGCGCGAAAAGCTGCGCACCTGGCAATGCAGGGATAGAAGCATCCATGCACTCAGCCGGCATGCACATGAGGCAGATGCAGATACTTCTCTCTGGTGGCAAGTCCGCCGCGGATATGGCGCTCTGACTTGTTGATATCGAGAATGTGACGCGCTTTTGCGGCAAGCTCCGGGTCAATGCGAAGCAGCCTGTCAGCATCCGTGATATCCTTGTGCACAGTGGATTTGCTGATGCCAAACTGCTTTGCAGCCTGACGCACCGTGGCATTGTTTTCAACTATGTAGTTGGCGATTTCCACCGCCCTTGTCTCAATATATGATTTCAAAAAATACTCCTGCATATTCTGTTGTTACAGTTTATGCGGGAGTATTTTTAATATTACACACAGGTTGTAATTCTATTTACGTTTTTCGTAATAAAAAAAATAAGAAAACGGTTTTTTAATAGTAATAATAATATCAATTTTCCGTATTGCATTGGTGCAAAAGTTGCGCTGCCTGATCATATTAAGCTCATTAAATATATTAAGTGTATTAAGCGTATGCGGATGCGATGAGCTCAATACATTTATCGTATCCAAGCACAGAGCTGTTTAGCACCAGGTCATAATTTTTTCTGTTGCCCCACTCCTTGTCGGTAAAGTAGCGGTAATTTACAGAGCGCTTCTTATCGACATCCTTTAGCAGCTTTTTGACCTCGTCATCGCTTTTTTGGTAGAGCTTTTTTATTCTTGCAGCCTTCTCAGGCTTATTTCCCTCTATAAAAACATTCAGCACATCATCCCTGTCAGAAAGAATGTAGTCTGCGCAACGTCCCACAATAACGCATGGCTCTTTTTGCGCAATATCCTTGATGAGCTTCTGCTGGATATTGAAAATCTGGTCGGAAAGAGAAACTCCTGTGATGTCGCGCCCCACAAATGCATATGAAAAAATACTTCCGGCAGGTGCATATTCGCCCTGGTTTGCGACAATCTGCTCAGAGATACCGAGCTCCTTTGCCACATGCTCAATTATTTTTTTATCGTAAAACTCAATGCCGCATTTTTGAGCAATCTGCTCGCCGATAAAGCGACCGCCACTGCCAAACTCGCGGCTTATAGTGATTATTTTAAAACTCATGATGAAACCTCCCAGCCTATAAAAGTGTTTATAACTCATTATAACGTAATTGCACATAAAATCAAAACATAAATTTAACAAAATCGCTTGCAGATAAGCACTCTGTAATCTATAATGACATAAGAAAACGTGTTGCTTTTACATAATCAATGAGATGGCAGCAGATAACATATGTTATGTTTTTGTTATTGTTTACACCACAGTGTGGCAAACAGCAATTACGTGACGTTTCAAAGATTGTAAAACAGCAGCATAGCGAATAAACAATTAGGAGGAAAACATGGATCAGGAAAAGGTCATAGTCATAGACTTTGGTGGTCAGTACAATCAGCTTGTTGCGCGCCGTGTCCGCGAGTGCAACGTGTACTGTGAGATTTACTCATACAAAATAGACATTGAGAAAATCAAAGAAATGAATCCAAAGGGTATCATCCTTACAGGAGGTCCAAACAGCTGTTATGAAGAGAATTCACCATCATACCAGAAAGAGCTGTTTGAGCTGGGAATACCGGTGCTTGGCATCTGCTATGGTGCACAGCTTATGATGCATAAATTAGGCGGAAAGGTAATCACACCTGAGGTTGGAGAGTATGGAAAGACAGAAATCACATATTCTGCAAACGGCGTGATGTTCAAGGATCTGCCATCAGAATCAGTATGCTGGATGAGTCATTTCGACAGAATTGCAGAGGCTGCACCGGGCTTTGAGGTAGTTGCGCACACTGCAGACTGTCCAATAGCCGCAACACAGAATGTTGAGAAGAAATTATATGCAGTACAGTTCCATCCGGAGGTACTTCACACCAAGAACGGAACACAGATGATTTACAATTTCGTCCGTGGCGTATGTGGATGTGCAGGCACATGGAAGATGGATTCATTCGTCAAAAACACAATCGAAGAAATCAGAGAGCAGGTCGGTGACGGCAAAGTGCTCCTTGCACTTTCGGGTGGAGTAGACTCATCAGTGCTCGCAGCACTCCTTGCCAAGGCAATCGGCAAGCAGCTCACCTGCGTATTCGTAGACCACGGACTTCTCCGCAAGAACGAGGGCGATGAGGTAGAGGGCGTATTCGGCAAAGGCGGTTCGTTCGACATCAACTTTGTCCGCGTCAATGCACAGGAGCGCTATTACAGCAAGCTTGCAGGTGTTACAGAGCCTGAGCGCAAGCGTAAAATCATCGGTGAGGAATTCATCCGTGTATTCGAGGAAGAAGCTAAGAAAATCGGAAAGGTTGACTTCCTTGCGCAGGGAACCATTTATCCGGACGTAGTGGAGAGTGGACTCGGCGGAGAATCTGCAGTCATCAAATCACACCACAATGTAGGAGGTCTCCCAGAGCATGTCGATTTCAAGGACATCGTTGAGCCACTCAGAAACCTCTTCAAGGACGAGGTCCGCAAGGTCGGACTGGAGCTCGGATTACCTGACTATCTCGTATTCCGTCAGCCATTCCCAGGCCCGGGCCTTGGAATCCGTATCATCGGCGAAGTCACAGCCGAAAAGGTACGCATTGTCCAGGATGCAGACTGGATTTACAGAAGCGAAGTGGAAAAGGCAGCAAAAGAGTACAAAGAGGCCCACGGCGAGGAACCATCATGGATGCCAAACCAGTACTTTGCAGCCCTTACCAACATGCGTTCAGTAGGTGTCATGGGCGATGAGAGAACATATGATTATGCCGTTGCAGTCCGTGCAGTCCGCACCGTGGACTTCATGACAGCCGAAGCAGCCGAGATACCGTTTGAGGTACTTCAGACAGTGATGAGCAGAATTATAAATGAGGTAAAGGGAGTCAATAGAGTATTCTATGATTTGACCAGTAAGCCACCGGGAACTATTGAGTTTGAATAATTTTTTTATCACAGGGCACACCACATTATCCTGTAAAAGGCAAAAATGATTATCCTGACAGCAACAGAGAGTAATACCGCAGCGTAGCTCTGTTGCTGTTCTTTTTTGTCATTTCTGCCCCGGTCACACAGGATTCTGACTCAGATAAAATGAGGCGTAAATAAGCAACGTGATATCGGCAAAAGCTGTAAAAATCCACGTTGACTTTTACAGCTTTCTGTATATAATAGAAGTAGACGAAACATCACTGCGTAAGTTTGCTGCGAAACTACAAGGGCATGGGTAACACTGCGAAACGTTGATATTTCCTGGTGTTGCAGGGTGTGAGAGATGCTTTGGATGATGCTGCGAAAGTGACATTGCGATAGTGTTGCTGTGTAAGATGATACTGTTATATGGGACGCAATAGAAGTTGGGGTGTCAGGATTACCACTGCGGAATGTGCTGTGGAATTGCGCTGCAGTGCCGGAGGGTTTTGCAGTGTGGCTTTGCAGTGTGGTTTTGCAGTGGGATGTGAGGATAGTGAGGATACTGGATTTTGCCCTTTGAGGATAATGTGGTGTGCCCCGGAACATAGTATATTTTCAATATGCCGTTTTTGGGAAAAGCGGCAACTGCCCGCAAACCCAGTAAAATCAAGGGTTACAGCGATTTTATGATTTTTCCCCAAAATAAAAAATTTTCCCCAAATCTTGTTTTTGGGGATTTTTTTATGTTTTTGGGAACATTTTTGGGAAATCGGCGGGGGCGGTGTCTCCCTTCCCAAACGGGGAGGAATGGCGAAAATAAATATTCATTTACAGAAATTGGGAAATTGGTTTTTTACTCAAATCTATTTCCTGATTTTTTTTAATAGCATAAAAATAGATTTTCTAAAAATCCTAATTTCCCAATACTTCGTCTTTTTTCTCTTCCAGCATCTTTATATATTTTCTAACTGTACCTCTGTTTAGTCCGGTTATCCGTGCAAGCTCCGACTGGTTGATTTTGTGCTTCTCGTAAAGTGGATAACTTTTCATGAAACGCTGGGGGATATCGGCAACGGTCGTGTGGGGACGTCCGATGACTTTCCCCTTGGCGGCGGCATTTCGCATTCCTGAGGTGACACGTTCGGAAATCATGTTGCGTTCCAGTTCGGCAAATACGCCCATCATCTTGACCATGCCTTCAACCATCGGGTCTAAGGTATCCCCTGTACAATCCACCTCAAAGGTGCCAAGGATGAGTTTTAAATGTTTCTCCTTGGCAATGTCGATAATCTCAATCAAGTCCTTGGTACTCCTCGTGATACGGCTTAGTTCAGTTGCGATAATCACGTCACCTTTCTCTGCCACAGACAGTAAGAGATTTAACTGCGCCCGGTTGCGCTTGGTACCGGATTCATATTCACAGAATATCTTCTCGGCACCTAATTCGCGTAAATCTCTTTCCTGTCTGTGTATGTCCTGCCTTGTCTCATCGGTGGAGCATCGTGCATATCCGTAATTCATACGTTACCCCTTTGCCAGCTTTTCCCTGTCAATACGTGCCAGTTCTCTTATGAAAGCAGGCTCGATTTCTTCTTTGTTACACTGTCCGTAACGATAATAAAAATCCATGAAGCTTAAGATTTCATCTGCTAATAAATTTGCATACATTTTTGCATCCTTCTCATATGCAGTGTTTAAATCTGCAAGACGGATAAAACATCTGTCCACATCGGATATGCCGTTTTCGGAATCATACAGATACGGATATACTTTATCCGCGTCATGATTTTTCAGGTGGTCATGCAGTTCTTCCATGCTTCTTAAAAAGAAACGTTTGAAATCTCTCGTTTTAGATGTGGCATAGCTGTTGACCTGCGAAACGATAAAACGTTTCATAATCTCCGGGGTATAGTCATCATCGTAAAGGATGATGCGCTTATTTTCGTTCCATAATATAACTGCAAGCATGGCAACGCGAAATCTATCCGCAGATTTGTCATCCCAATTTATGGCATCAAGTTCTGTTAAAATAGAGCTGTTTTTGTCCATCATATTTTGGTCTCCTTTCCGTAAAAAATCTACTTTTTTCTATAGGTATATTATACCATAAAGCGCCTGATGAAGCACGCCGAGCCCCTGTAACAGGGGCTTTGGGGCATGTAAAATCTTTCCATATATGAGCAGATTTTTAACGCCAAAAATTTAATAAAAATTTAATAATTGGCTGGTCTATTCTGTTATGACAGAAAAGGTTTTTTCGTCTTTGTCATAGAGGTATATGTTGTCTGAAAGAACCTCCTCAGGTAATAACTCTGTCTCATTTATCTGCCTTACCATACCTATAAGCTCTGATGTTTCCATGGCACTTGATGCGGGTATAACTAAGACTTCATGGATTGAGGAAGGCAGTACATAGAAGCTGCCAAGAAATTCCCCAATTTTTTCCATGACATGCGGAAGCAGAAGTGATGCCGCTCCAAATATTTTTGATTTATTTGTGACTATGTAAAGCTGCATGTCGTTTCCGTTATCGATTTTTATTGTAAAACCATCGAAATTGTATTCGGTAACGTCCATAGCAAAAGTATCCGGGGTTTGCTCCGCAGGAATGTGTTCTTTGATAAACTCCTGCATCGGACACATTTCTGTGCAGTTTAGTCTCGGAGTGTTAAGTACAGCCTGTGTGTAAAGAGTCTTTTCATCTATATCCCATGTCTTAAGCAGTGTATTTGTCACGGTTACCGTACTCGAAAACTCAGTGCTTACATCCATATGCACCAGATAGACGATTGCCAAATCCTGTACAATGCGGTGAGGGATATCCTTAAGCAGCCTGCGGTTTTTCTCCTCGTTAATAAGCTTTATAAAGAGCCTGTCTTTTGCATTGTCAAATTCAAGCAATGTATTTAATATCGGCGCAGTGTCATTTATGCGTGATTCCTCATATATATCAACAACCTTTCTGATGAGCAGTGATTCCGATGTGCCTCTTTGATACATCATATACATGTCATCAACATATATCGTAGGTGCAATCTCATTCCCCTCTTTTGCGATTGTAAGACCTGTGCGTACAAGTCCGTTGTTCTTTCTTACATCATTTATGCTGATGGTACAGCCGGAGAGGATTTCCTCTACTCCTGATTTTAATGTACATGCAAATTCATGAATATCATTCATACTCGTTTTCTCCTTTATGTAAGCATTTTTGTGTAAAAGTTATTCCTCAGGCATCTTATGCCTGTAAAAAGCCATTTTGGGCTTGAGCGCTTCATATTTTACTTGTGGCAAGTCAGTAAAGGGCGGTGCGAAGCACCGTGCATTTTAACCTTTACGGACTTTCCGAAAGTAAATAAACTCATCTTAAGCCTCAACATGGTCTTTATTTTTATCATTATTATTTTCTTTGTCCCACACATTTATAAAGAAGCTGAAGCAGGATTTATCAGCGCCGATGATTAAGTTTTCTAAAAAATAGACTCCCATCAGGTCTGAAAGCTGTTTAATCCGTTCTGCCACCATCATGTCAGGCTTTGACGGCGTGCAATCCCCGCTCGGATGGTTGTGTACAAGTATAAAACTTGAGGCATTGCACATCATAAGTCGTATCATAATCCCTCTTGCATCAACAATCGTCTCCTGTATATTGCCTCTGCCAATCTCGAAAAATGCAAGTGGCTTTGATTTCAGATTCAGTGCGATAAGGTACAAGACCTCCTGCGTTTCCTTGTGTATCTCAAACACATCTGTCATGACTTTTACTATATCCTGTGCATTACCAAAGTACTGTATTTCGGGGTATAGCTTTGCAGTTGATTTCACAACGCGTGGCACGCCTTCATCATCAAGCCTTAGGCGGGCATTCACTATTCGCATTTTTGGTTCCTCCTTAAATTGAAAAATGGCAGAAGTCTTATATAAGCTCCTGCCAACAATAAGATACTCCACATACGGAGTCGGGTGCATTCAGCGCAAAAGGGCACCCGCACCTTTATTATGTGATGATTCCATCATCGAAATCACACTGCTCATAATCGAGTTCGTACAATAACAGACCATAGCTTCTTGCAACATTCCACGAGATTTTACGTATCGCTTTTATCCTGTCGCTGTCACAGTCCTCAAGCTTTACGAGCAGACGGTTCTTTACCTTCTCAAATGGATGGGCGGTCTGCTGTGTGGCAGATACCGGCATTTTTCTGATAACCGATAAAAGGGCACACATGTCCTTATGTTTTTTATTGCGTTTGTTCTCGAGAAACAGGTGTATCACTGCAGCCGCAGTAAAAATTTGAGCCTGTTTAATCGTCAGATAGTCGTAACAGTCATTTAGACCGGGACCGCATTTTCCCATAAAGCTCTTTGTCGCAAAAGGCTCAAACATTTCATCAACAAAAAGATGTATGGAGATATCATCTTCTTTGACATAATCAATCGATACCATGCCTAGATTTTCTCTGTCACTTTGGTCCATCACCATTCTTTCGGCCGGTGTTCTTGGCTGAGTCCGGATGCGGTTGCCGACAATCTCATCTACGACAATTTCATCCCTGTAATCCACGCGGTATTCACATACATCCTTTTTATCCGGCAGATGATAGAGCGGTTCTTTTAGGACCTTGACCAGCTCACTCTGCAAGCCCCTTGCACCAATGCCGCGGTCTGTAATACGCTCTGCCATATGCGCCGCAGCGTCAGGTGTCATTGATATCCCTACACCTTCTTCCTTCTGCAGGAGATTGTTTAACTCAGACACAGGGGAAATCTCTGACTTTAAGAGAATGTTCTCGTAATCGGCTGCGGTAAGCTCGTTCATGACTGTAATGATGGGAAACCGTCCAAGGAGCTGTTCACTTACACCATAGGTGTGTAAATCCTCTGTAGTAACATTCTTTAGAATGTCCTTATCCGGCAGGTCGCTTGAACCTTCCTCTGTAAAAAATCCAAGTCTTTTGGGTGCCATTCTTTCTTTTATTATCTCGTCTAATCCGTCAAAGGCACCGATGGCAATGAAAAGTATGTTGTCGGTAGATAAAGTAATCCTTTTATCACCATCGCCATATGACATTTCAGTACCCTCGATAAACTTGAGCAGATTGGCAACAGGGGAGAATGTTCTGTCCTTTGAGCTCGGTTCAAACACCTTGTCAATCTCATCAAGAACAACGATTGCAAACTCATCCGCCTCATCAAGCGTCTTATCCCTTTTCAAGGTTGCCTTTGCGATGTCAAAAACTATGTCAGAAACCTGTTTTCCTTTCCAACCTGCACCTCTTAGCTCACTGGCATCCTCAACAACCATCGTCATGCCAAGGATATCAGCGGCCGCCTTTATGGCAGAGGACTTTCCCATACCGGATTTGCCGAGTACAAGGAGGTTATACTTTGGTCTGCTTATAAGCTTGCCTGTACGGAAGAAATGCTGTCTTCTTTCGTTGTGCATCCATATGCAGGTGGACAGGTCGTGCAGGTAAGCTTCCTGTCCAATGATTTTCTTTTTCAGTTCCTGTTCAAGTGTGGCAGGAGTTAACTGTGTATTGTCCATAGAATGAGCCTTTCTTTAGCGGAACGGAAGCTCTTCGGAGTTTGCGTTTGCATTTTCGCCCTGCTTCTTTGACTCTGTAAACTCCTGTCTTTCCACAACGATTTCTGTCGTGTAAACAGTCTTTCCGTCCTTATCCGTGTAACTGCCTGTGGCAATCCTGCCACTCACAGCGACCTTGATTCCTTTAAAGAAGTAACTCTCTGCAAACTCAGCAGCCTTTCCAAAGGCAACACAGCGCACATAGGCAACCTCATTTTTCTCTTTGTTGTAGCGGTTAATCGCCAGTGTATAATGGGTCACAGCAACCTGTCCGTCTGCCTCAGGGTATTTTGTCTCCGGGTCACGTACAAGTCTTCCAATCAAATTCACGTTATTCATGCTTTATTCCTCACTTTCGTAATTATCATCGGGATCTTACTTACACTTACACACCCGCCCCTTTTTTTTCTCACGTTTTTTTATAGTTAAAAGATAAGTGGGAAGCAGTCCCACGTTGCGAAGCAAGGGCATAAGAGGGGGAGTGTCGGCTATGCCGACCGCAATGGAGCGAAGCGCAATTGCGTCACGACCCCTTATGCCCTTTTTTCTTTTCGGGCAGTATCAGAGGCATTTATTATGCCGATATACTGCAAAGCCTGATTTATCAGGCTTTTTTCCGTGTTCACATCGAAAAGAAATATGCCCCTTTTTTGTGTTCAAAATGAACACTTCGTCACACCGCGCCCAAAGGCCTAGTATTTTGGCGGTGTGTGGCACTCACGTTTGTACAATTTGAAAGCACCCCATGACGCAGTTTGTACATTTGCAGTATTTTTGATTTTTTGTAAAAAAAAGAGGCTCTTGTAATGAACAAGAGCCATCTATAATTTTCCATAAAATCTTAAGTATAATCTGTTGACTTTTTGGAAAATCTATCATCTTCTAATCTTAGAAAGCACTGGAGTTGCACACAGAGCAACACAACAATCTGTGGCTTAGCTATTGCGATAATATCAATATGGCAACTCGCGTGGCACGATATCTGTAATGATAATGTCATATCCAGTATGGGGATTAGGTCATACGCAATGACTTTTAAATATAGCATAGGAATTACAAATTTGGAGTTTGTAATTTGTTTGGGGGATGATACGGATTCTGAAGGAAATATTAGAAGTAAATGCATGGTGCCGTATTCATTTAGAAATGAAAAACACTAAATTTAATAACTTATATGATGTGACACATGTTTTAAGAAAAAAACAGGAGAAAGAAAATATAGTGAATTAACATTTGGAGATGTAGAATATATTAAATATCTGCCTACTGAAATGCAACAAAAAATTGAACTTAAGTAGTAAAAAATGAGCTACCGATTCTGCAACGGAATATGGTTTTCGCTATGTCTTTATTTTGTCAGTGTTCTTCGGACCACACGCCGTAAACGACATTGCAACGATTAGGGCTGTTGCAACAAGCCAAGCTGGTTTCTTCATAGTGGTTCACCTTTCCTTTTCTCATTTTTATACGTAATACTCCCAAATACTTATTGGACGCTTTGTCTTGTCCATAGGAACGTAAGTTTGAACGAAGTGACACGTTACGTCTCACACTCATTCACACACCCACTCGCCCAAAATGTATTCGTGTATGAGTATTTCCCACGTATTCTTTTAAAATTTAGAGTTATGTATAAATTATATCATATATTAATATAATTAGGGAAGAAAATAGATGATTTGCTTATAGCATGGTGATATGTAAAAAAAAAAAAAGAAACAAGCCGTCAATCTCTCATTACGCTAAGAGACTAATGGTTGTTTCTGTTTATTGTGATGACCAAGATTAACTCAAGTATTACAGCAGAAGCAATCTATGAGGAACGAAAAAAAAGCTCATCATATGCTTTTAACAATCATAGATATGCTTGACGAAGAATCGAATCTTCAAACGCCTGTATTGCAAGTCAGTTAGAATGGACAGACTGTTGCCAGTCAGATGGATATATCGACGGTAATGTAACTGAGCCATTGTTTTGTCCATTTTGTCATCGTAGTGTCACCCGGCGGCTCGTAGAGCCGCTTTTTTCCCTCACGTTTTTATAATTTCTTTTCTTTTTATAGGCACACTTTTCGTGTTCAGTGGTTGTAAAAAGAAAAGCCCACCCTTTAATCGGGGCGGGCTGTCTATGTAGCTTTTTTAAGCTACACTGCATTACATAGGGTTACTACAATGTTTGCAGACAGTATAAGTACGTGTTTTAGTTTCTGCTGGATGGTGAATGGTGTTGACTTTCATGTCATCTTCATAGTAGTTATTGCAGTTACCTAATGAATTAACAAGAATGTGGTCACATGCTTCAGTGGCAGTTTTGAACTTTGCACCACAACCATTACAGATATAACGTGGTTCCCATACGTCTTCATTCCAAGCTTCTTTGACAGTTACTGTTTCAGTACGTGTCTCAGGTTCGTGTGGTGTCATAGGAATTGTTTCTTTATATGACTGTTTACAACCTGTGCAAGTATAAACTTTTGTACCAGTTGTTGTGCAAGTAGGTTTAACAGTTACAACACCACCGTCATAGCTGTGTACGTGTGGCTTTTCAGTATTGTCGTTATTGCCACCGTTATTGCCATTGTGGTTATCATTGTTACCATTACTATTTCCGTTATGGTTACCGTTGTTACCAGCGTTATCACTGTTGCTACTGCTGTTATTCTTACCAGTATTGCTGTTACCAGTATTGCCAGCAGGCTTTTCAGCGGGCTTGCTTGCTACAGCGTTATCATTGGCTTTCGCCTTATTGCTCTCAGCAACAGACTCTTTCGTCTCAGGCGTAACGACGTCAGTATTGCCATTTGCGATAGCTTTGTCAGCGTCTTCTTTTGTAGCTACAGTGACAGTAACTGTAGTCTTTACGACGATAGTATCGCCGTCTGTGTCAAAGTTTACGTTGATGTTGTGTTCTTTGACATAGTCACGGAACTTGTCACCGTCGAAGGTGATAGTGTAGATGACTTCGTAAGTGCCAGCTTTGCTGTAATCAACTTTGCTGTCGTCGATATCGACGCTCTTTACGATGTTCTTGTCAGCATAGACAAGGTCGTTAAGATTCACGTCAGTACCTTCTGCTACAGTGATGTCTTTCACACCAGTGATGACACCTGCGTCAGCAAGTGGCGTTAATGCATCTGCTGTAATGTCCTGTTCCTCAAGCTGTTCTGTCTCGGTTTCAGTCTCACTAAGCATTTCAGTAGCAGCGGATGATAATTCGTCTTTCTTGTCCGAAGATTTACTTCCACATGCAACACAGCTTGCCGCAAGCATGGACGCAAGCATCAGTACCAATATTTTCTTTTTCATATGTACTCATTCCTTCCCATTTTGTATTACAATTAAGCAATTATTCTTTATTTTACTCGCATATTCTTAACGTGTCAATTTGCAATTATCATAACGACAATCGTATAGTCAACAGGATAATGCAGTTTCATTCTGGTTATCATACAATCAAAATGAAAGGACGTAGTCAGTATGATAGCAGAACGTATAAAAATGTTAAGAGAAAATCAACATCTGTCCCAGACTGCTTTATCCAAGAGACTTGGTATTACAAGAAGCAGCATTAATGCATGGGAGATGGGTATTTCAACACCATCGACAACCTATCTTGTCGAGTTATCCCAGATATTCCACGTATCCATAGATTATTTACTCGGACTTGATAAGAACGTGAGCCTTGACATAACAGGGCTTGACACGGAACAAGTGCGGATTCTCACAGACCTCGCGGAACACTTTCGCAAAGAGAAGAACGTCAAATAGTATGCAGGACAATAACATTATTATAGCACATATAATAGTATTATTGTACTATTTTTATTATAATGATGCAGCATCAAAACTTGTCTTTATATCATCTGTCATTGCGATATAGCCGTGAAGCGTATACATCCCACCTTCACGCAGGCGGATATCCCTGCCATAGCCTTCATAATCAATATAATTTCTAAGGTCTCCCAAATCACTCAGACTTTCAGTAAATAACCCGCTATTTTCAGCATATTCGTACCCAAGCAGATAATCATTGTCTACTTTATTCATAAAGATAAAGCTTTCTGAACTGCGTATGAGATTGATAAGCTCTTCAACGCTGTATGTTGATGTTCCATATTCAAGCATCGACTCAAACTTTTCTATCGAGCAGTCCATCTTTACAATCTCATTTGCAAGATAATTAAGAAGCGTAATGTTATCGTATTCGTAAAGACATCGTGTAAGTCCCACTATAGCAGAGTCAAAGTCAGCAAAGAAGTATTCATGTTTTCCCATCTCATCTATTTGGATTTCCGATAAGATTTTACGTATCTCATTTTTCAGATTACCGTTACTGCATTTTAGTGGAAAAGATATCCATTTACCGCAGTCGATACCAGAATTATAAAGTCCAAGATTTTCAATATATGCCCTGAAAACAATACCTTTGTCCATTTAAGTTCTCCTTTTTTAAGAGCACCCGCACGCAGTATGCGTGGCTTTACACATAAAGAATTGGAAAATTGGATTTTTTTCGGAACCCTTTTTTAATATTTTTATTTATTTTTTCCTCGCATAGGATTTCATAAAAAAACCAATTTCCCAATTTCTCTTCCCTGTAAACCTGTGGTTATTCTTTTTTGCTTTCTGCCACCATCGCTTCCAAGAGTTTTGCTTCCCCTGTGCGTAAAAGGAGAGGAAGACACCGGTCAAAGTCCGCCCTTGTGATGTTGATGCGTCTTCGGATGCCGGTCCAGGTTACCGGCTCGCAGTTTTTACGGATGTCATCAAGCGCCCAGAGTATCTCGCGGGTCCAGTATTGTTCCATCGTCTCGGTATATTGTTCCACCTCTTTCTTACAGATCGGCATCTTAAGGAGGGATTTGGACGGCAGTCGGAGATGCTTTTCCACTGCGGACAGCGTGATGCGTACGGGGCGGCCACCGTCAGATTCCTTTACTGCTAAAATTGCCTCTTTTACAAGTGGGAGTGTTTCTTTGTCCCGTAACTCCCAGTCTGTCCTTTTCACCCCGCCTTTGCCCTTTTGTTTTGTCCTGCTTTTTTCATAGCTTCCTGCCTTCATCTTCTTTACGGATTCATAGGAGATGCCAAGCTTATCGGCTATCTGTCTGC